>Ga0233426_10001922_pt1 | contig 18094 bp, 16 predicted proteins | sample SI_118_April2016_6_FD_179875 | JGI IMG/M metagenome (GOLD analysis project Ga0233426, IMG submission 179875) | Seawater microbial communities from Saanich Inlet, British Columbia, Canada - SI_118_April2016_10_MG | ecosystem: Environmental > Aquatic > Marine > Inlet | place: Canada: British...
GCGCGGGCGGTACTTGCGTCGCTTCTCGATATTGGGGTGCCAGAGATTTTCATAAGCAATCGAACACGTGAGCGGGCCGAAATACTGAAGGCTGATTTTGGCGAAAAGATAACAGTGGTGGAGTGGGTGCAGGCCGGAAACGCGATGGAGGCTGTGAAAACCGTCGTGAACACAACGTCGCTTGGTATGGTCGGCAAACAGGAAATGCGGGTTCCTTTGGATGCGCTTGCCCCCGGAATGTTGGTCTGCGATCTGGTCTACACGCCGTTGCAAACCAAACTTTTACGCGCTGCCACTGAGGCGGGCGCGACGCCTGTAGATGGTCTTGGTATGTTGTTGCACCAAGCTGTTCCAGCGTTTGAACGCTGGTTCGGGATCCGTCCAGAAGTCGATGACGCACTGCGCGCGGCTGTTTTGCGATGAGCTTTCTTCTAGGCTTAACCGGATCCATCGGCATGGGTAAATCCACGACTGCGCAGATGTTCGCAGATGCGGGATGTGCTGTGTGGGATGCGGATGCGGCTGTGCATCAACTATATGCACCTGATGGTCCTGCGATTGCACTGATTGCCGAACTTGTTCCAGATGCCTTGCAAGACCATGTGTTGGATCGAACTGTTCTACGCGATGCAATCCGTGCTGATGCGACGTTGCTTTCGAAGATTGAGGCCATCGTGCACCCCTTGGTTGGCGCAAGTCGTGACGCATTCAAAGAGGATGCCGCTGCTGAAATCCTCGTTTTTGATACACCGTTGTTATTAGAAACGGGTGGCAACGCGAATATGGATGCAGTTGCTTGTGTTTGGACCAACGCAGAAATGCAAAAGGAACGCGTTCTGTCACGTGGAACAATGTCCGAGGATGATTTTGCGATGATCCTTTCGCGCCAAATGCCCATTGAAGAAAAACGCGCACTTAGTGATTATGTGATCGAAACGGATACGCTGGATCACGCGCGCGCGCAGGTCGCGGCGATCCTTGCGGACATCAAAGGGAAATTGCGCGATGCGTGAATTGGTTCTGGATACGGAAACGACAGGTTTTGATCCCCAAAGTGGGGATCGCATCGTTGAAATTGGCGCGGTTGAGTTGATCAATCAAATGCCCACGGGCGTGACGTATCATCAATACATCAATCCAGAACGCGCGATGCCGAATGATGCGTTCGAAGTGCACGGTCTTGGCGATGATTTTCTGCGCGACAAACCCGTGTTCAAACAGATTGCGCAGGAATTTCTGGATTTCGTCAAAGATGACAAGATGGTCATCCACAACGCAGCCTTCGATATGAAATTCCTGAATGCCGAACTTGGCTGGCTGAACATGCGCCAACTGCCTTGGGAACAAGCGCTTGATACCCTCGCGATTGCGCGTAAGAAATTCCCTGGCTCGCCTGCTTCGCTTGATGCGCTTTGCCGACGGTTCCACATCGATAATTCGAACCGTACTTTGCACGGTGCGCTGCTCGACTCTGAAATTTTAGCCGAAGTGTATCTGGAATTGCTTGGCGGGCGCCAACCGGGTCTTGTTCTTGCCAATTCTGGTGGGGGAAATAGCGGTAACGCTGAAGATATGTGGCGTGCATCTAAACGCCCTACCCCTTTGCCCGATAGAGTGAGCGAAGTGGAGGCCAAAGCGCATGCTGCTTTCGTTGAAAAACTAGGCGATGACGCGCTTTGGCGGAAGTTTGATTAGTTAGGCTGAGCTTGCGCAGCTGCATCTGCCTGACGACGAGCAATTTCATTGCGATAGAGCGCGACAAAATCGATGGTCTCTAGGTTCAGCGGCGGGAAACCACCATCGCGTGTCACGTCTGAAACGATGCGACGTACGAACGGGAAGGTCATGCGCGGGCATTCGATCAAAAGGAACGGGTGCATCTGATCGTCTGGAACACCTTCGATGTGGAAAACGCCAGCATACTCAAGCTCAAGCAAGAAAAGCTGCTGACCGGTGTCTTTCACCTTCGAGTTAATTTCGATCTTGGTGATTACATCATACTGGTGCTCGGCCGCGCGCTTTTTCGCATCCAAATTCACCTGAACTTGCACATCGGGATTTACTTCGCCCTGAATGCCTTTTTGGGCGAGGATGTTTTCAAAAGACATGTCGCGAATGAATTGCGCGAGGATGTTCATTTTGACTTGGGGCGCCTCTGGTGCTGCCGCTGCTGTTTCGTTTTCAGCCATGGAAAGTCTCCGGTAAAATGTCAGTTGGCGCAGTGCTTAACAGCAAGATGCGCGGGCCTCAATGCTTGGTCCATCCAGAAGGCGGTGCGTTTGGATCGCGTGGCACTTCTTCAAATTCGCCATCAATTACGTTTGGATCTCGTGCGTATTGCTGGGGGCGTTGTTGCTGCGCGCCGCCCATGTCAAAACTCTGCACCTTGATGCGGGATTTTAGATAGCGAAATACGGCGGACCGAACTGCAGGGATCAACAATGCAAATCCAACAGCGTCCGTGAAAAAACCCGGTGTCAGCAAAAGTGCGCCAGATACAAGGATCATCGCCCCATGTGCCAGCGGTTCTGAAGGATCAGACAGCGTTCCGAAGGACTGCCGCAGGCTATTCATCGCAAGTGCGCCTTGAGTTTTCACCAAAAACGTACCGATCACGGCCGTCAAAACGACGATTCCCAAAGTAGACCAGAGGCCAATTGCCCCACCAATTTGGATAAACAACGCGATTTCAATCAATGGAACCGATAAAAAGGCTAAAAATAACCACATCTTTCTGCTTCTCCTGTCACTTGGCGGTGTAGTGGACTTGACCGCCGCCCTTGCGTACATAAGTCCTCAGTATACCTGTTGCTATGCCCAGAAGGACGACACTTACATGAATTCGCCCATTATTCAGCTTTTAGTACTAGCCGGCATCGCGGTTTTTCTAATTTTGCGCCTGAAAAACGTTCTTGGCACCCGCGAAGGCTTTGAAAAGCCGCAAGTCGCAGCACCCACGCGCAAACGCCCCGAATTCGAAGTGATCGAAGGCGGCCCTGATCCCGATATTGCGGATCACACGGAGGGTATGCCCGACGCTGCCGAAGCCCTGGCCAAAATGAAAGCAGCCGAGCCTTCTTTCGGTGTATCCGATTTCCTTGGCGGCGCGCGCGGTGCTTATGAAATGATCCTTATGGGGTTCGAGCGCGGCGAAATGGCTGATATCAAACCGTTCCTTGACGACGATGTTTATGCAAGCTTTGCCGAGGTTGTTGAGTCGCGTGAACAGCAGGGCCTGACGATTGAAGCCAAGTTCATCGGTATTCGCGAAATGGCCTTGGCCGACGCGACGTTTGATGATGCGTCTGGTATCGGCGAAGTCACTGTTCGTTTCGTCGGCGAAATGACATCTGTCGTGCGCGATAACTCTGGTGAAATCGTCGAGGGCGACGAGAAAAAAGTGAAGCGTCAAAAGGATGTTTGGACCTTTGCGCGCCACATGGGTTCTGATGATCCTAACTGGCAACTTGTTGCCACTGGCGAATGATCTGTGCCCTTAGGGCGATATTTTTGGCGGGGGCTGTTTCAATGACCGCCCCCGCACAGGCGGAAACCGTCTACAGTATTCTTGATTTCAAAGACCTTGATGGCTGGGCAGAAGATGATCATCAAGCCGCGTTAGATGTGTTTCGGAACACCTGTCGTGACATGAAAATTTCCGATTGGAAAAACCTCTGCAAAGCTTCCAGCGAACAGCAAAACGCGCGCGCATTCTTTGAATTATTTTTCCGACCTTTGATGATCGAGGACGGTAAAGACGCGATGTTCACGGGTTATTTCGAACCCGAACTTGATGGTTCACGAATTCAGACGCCGCGCTACAAATATCCAGTTTATGGAATGCCGAAAGATGCCAAGACGGCCTCGCAATGGCACACGCGGCGTGAGATTTTGGAAGATGGCGTCATGGACGGCCTCAACCTCGAGATTTGTTATGTCGATGATCCTGTCGAGCTGTTCTTTCTGCAAATCCAAGGGTCAGGTCGGGTAAAGTTACCTGATGGAAGTTTTCTGCGTGTGGGGTTTGCAGGGTCTAATCGGCACAACTATCGCTCAATCGGTCAAGAAATGGTGCGACGTGGTATTTACGAGGCACATCAGGTGTCGGCGCAGGTCATAAAGAATTGGGTCCGACGCAATCCCGAAGACGGCAAGGCGTTGTTGTATCACAACCCGTCTTACGTGTTTTTCCGCGAAGTTAGTGAAGTACCCGCCGACAAGGGCCCGCTTGGCGCGATGAACCGGTCAATCACGACCATGCGTTCTGTTGCGGTTGATCCGAAATTTACGCCTCTCGGTGCGCCTGTGTGGATCGAAAAGGATGGCAAAAAACCGTTGCGCCGTTTGATGATCGCGCAAGATACAGGATCTGCAATCAAGGGTTCGCAACGCGCTGATGTATTCTTTGGAACTGGCGACGAGGCTGGCCGCGAAGCAGGTCGTTTGCGCGATCCGGGCCGCATGGTTGTGCTAATGCCGATCCAACGTGCATATGCATATTTACCAGAGAACGTGCAGTAAAATGGTGCGTCGTCGTTTGAAGCCGGAGGAGCTTGACCTGTGGAATCAAGTGGCGCGCACGGCGGAACGTTTGAACCCACCTGCACGTGAACCGATTGCGGACGTCATGGCTAAGAAGAAACCAAAAGCCGCTGAACCCAAGCCCATCGCATCGTTCACGTTGGGTGCTGTTTCGACCGCGACGCGCGAAGTGCATGATGTCTTGCCTGAATTACGCGACAGGTTGCGATCCGCTGCTTTGCAGATGGACGCCAAGTCCTACAAAACGATGCAGCGCGGTAAGATCAAACCAGAAGGCCGCATTGACCTGCATGGAATGTCGGTTGCCGAAGCACATCCTGCGTTGATCTCGTTCATTTTGATGTCGCAAGCTTCGGGCAAACGATTGGTTCTGGTGATAACAGGCAAAGGTGGCAAGCGCGGTGAACCGGGAACATTCACGCCCCAACGGATGGGTGCGCTGAAGCGGCAAGTTCCGATGTGGCTTACTATGTCGCCTGTGTCGTCTGCGATTTTACAGGTCACGGAATCCCATATCCGTCATGGTGGGGCAGGCGCGTATTACGTTTATTTACGCCGTGCGCGTTAGCGATCCGCGCGACATCTGAATGCCGAGCCACATCATCAAAGTGGCCAGCACGAAATATGCAGCGACCCAAAGATACTGCACTTCGATTCCCACGCCGAAATCAATAAATGCACCTGTGATACCTGGTCCAATCGCGGACCCCAGAACCATGACGGCTGCTGCCATCGCTTTGATTGCGCCCAAATGGGCGGTTCCGTAGAACTCTGCCCAGAACGCTGCGATCAGCGTGGCCTGCGCGCCAGCAGTTAGCGCAAGGAAGAAAAATCCAAACCCAAGTCCCAGCGCGTGTGTGCCGAAAATCACGAAGGCGATCGTCATGGGAAGTTGGTGAAACGGCAACAGACGCGCTGTTCCGAAACGGTCCAGCAAGGCGCCTGACAAAAGCATCGCGCCAACTGTGATGATCGTGAAGAACGGGAAATAGCTGACCATTTGCATGTTGGTGATACCAATCACACTGGCGTAGTGGACTTGGTGAAAGAAGAACGCTGTATTAAAAGCGGATGGCCCAAGCAGTGCAGGGATCATTAACCAGAAGAGTGGATGACGCAGCACATTCTGGCGGCTCCAATGTTGCCCACCCATGCCAAGGCTTTCACTGCTTTTTGCCATGGAAGCGGGCGTACGTTCTTGGGAGAGAAGTTTTAGCAGAACGGGAATGCCTAGCAGTGCGATGCCCGCGCAAATGATCCAGATCACCCGCCAATTCATGTAGGCCATCAACGCAACCACGGCGATTGGGAACAGCGCTTGGCCCACAGAAAACCCAAGCGCTGAGATCGATAAAGCGCGCCCACGCGAGGCCACGAACCAACGTGCCATTGCGACGGCGGCGATGTGGCTCATCATGCCTTGGCCTGTCAGGCGCAACGCAAAGATTACGAACGGCAAAAGCCAGATCCAAGGGTTCGCGGCCATGGCAAGACAGGCGAGAGCGAGTGCTGCGAGGGATAGCGCGCCTAACGTGCGCACGCGAAAAATGTCGGCCTGTCGTCCAGCCCAAACCATAACGATAGCGGACGCAGTTGTGCCGACTGTGTACATCAGACCCCATGCGCCGTGGCTAAGGCTGAACGCAGCTTGGATGTCGGCAGCAAATAGCGCGATGAAAAAGGTTTGCCCAAAGCTGGATAGACCTGTCAACAAAACGCCTGCACTTAACCAGCGCGCATTGGCTTTTAGAAACTCGCCAAGCGCGCCCACCGTTGGTTACAACACGTATCTGGAAAGATCAGTTGAGCGGGAAAGTTCACCTAGATGCGTCTCTACAAAAGCGGAATCGACGGAAATTACTTCGCCACCCCGATCAGGCGCGGTGAAGGACAGTTCCTCAAACACGCGTTCAAGAACTGTGTAAAGACGACGCGCACCAATGTTTTCGACGCTTTGATTGACCTCTGCCGCAATCTTGGCAAGGGCGGCGATACCGTCATTTGTGAAGGATACGGTCACTTCTTCGGTTTGCATCAAAGCAGTGTACTGGAGGGTCAGCGCATTGTCGGTTTCGGTCAGAATGCGCACGAAGTCGTCTTCGGTGAGCGCGCGCAATTCCACGCGAATGGGCAAGCGCCCCTGAAGTTCGGGCAGTAAATCGGACGGCTTGGCGATATGAAACGCACCTGACGCGATGAACAGGATGTGGTCGGTTTTCACAGGACCATGTTTGGTGCTGACGGTCGTTCCTTCGATCAAGGGAAGCAAGTCGCGCTGGACGCCTTCACGGGACACATCGCCGCCACGCGCATCTGCACGGGTGCAAACTTTGTCGATTTCATCAAGGAACACGATGCCGTTCTGCTCAACCGCCTCAAGCGCTGCGCGCGTGACGGCTTCATCATCCAGCAGCTTGTCGGCTTCTTCACCGACCAACACATCGTAGCTTTCCAGGACGGTCAATTTCTTGCGGGTCGTGCGACCGCCCAACGCTTTGCCAAATAAATCGCCGATGTTCATCATGCCCATGTTCGAACCGGGTTGACCGGGAATTTCAAAGCCGGACATCGGGTTTGTGGTGTCAGCGATTTCTAATTCAATCACAGTGTGATCCAGTTCGCCCGAGCGCAATTTCTTGCGGAACATTTCACGTGTCGCATCGCGTGCGCCGTCACCTGCGATAGCTTCGATCACGCGTTCTTCGGCAGCTGCTTCTGCTTTGGTCTTTACGTCTTGGCGCATGTAATCGCGGGTTTCACCGATTGCTGCATCGACAAGATCGCGAATGATCTGTTCTACGTCGCGACCCACATAGCCGACTTCGGTAAATTTCGTCGCTTCAACCTTGATGAACGGCGCGCGCGCAAGTTTGGCCAGACGGCGTGAAATTTCTGTTTTACCGACACCCGTTGGCCCGATCATCAGGATATTCTTGGGATAGACTTCATCGCGCAGATCATCGGCCAGTTGTTTACGCCGCCAGCGATTGCGCAAAGCAACAGCAACAGCGCGTTTGGCGTCGTTCTGCCCGATGATAAAGCGGTCAAGTTCGGATACGATTTCGCGGGGGGTGAGGTCAGTCATAATGATGTCTCCGTCAGGCCCCATGGGGGTAGTTTATCTTTGCCGGGAAAGGCGGGAAGGGTGTCCATAATGCGGGCGCGCAGGATTTCCCATTTCGCACCGAGCAGGACTAGGCCGATACCGAGGATTAGAATGACGATCGCTGCATTTCCATCCAGGAACGTAATCGCGATGGCAACGATATATCCGATACCAGCGACCAAAAAGCTGCGTCTATCAATGATCATCGCAAAGACGGCCATAGCAGCGAGGAAAGCGAGCAAGGTGATTTGGGCAATCGCGCCACCGCTTTCAAAAAGCGTCAGTGCAACGGTGTTCACAATTGCAGGCGCCGCGATCACGTGAAGCCAGAAACCAGCAGACGCACGACGTGTCACGCGGTGCGGATCAGACATGTCAAAGCGCAAAGCAATGGCAAGACCGATGAGGCCGAGCACGATCGTGATCATTGCAAAAGGTCCGTCGTTGGTCAGCATGAACAGATCGTTAAAGTTGGGCGCGTCAGCACCGCCTTGAATGAACAGCGCGCCAATTCCGAAAAAGACACCCAGCGCGATGAAGAACATCGTGATTGGGATGCGAAAGACCATATAAAACGCTGCTAGAATAAGGGTGGTTAAGCCAGCGGAAAATGCCCTCATCGACGCATCTTCAAACCCAAAAAGGCTCCCAAGGCTTGAGCTGATTTGTAGTCCGCCCATCATCATTAGCACGACAAGCATGATAGACGGAGCAACCATGCGGCGCTGTAGCGTGAAATAACGTGCGAGAAAGTAAGTAACAACAACTGAGATGAGGCCGTAAACGAGCGTACTTAGGTTTGCCTCGTCAGAGAAGAACGCGCTAAGCCCGGTCAGTCCCATCCAGCCTGCATACAAAATACCAAGGCCGATCACGATGAACACTTCGTTAAAGCCACGGAATAATTCGAACGGTTCATCCAGACCATCCATGTTTTCACGTGTGCCACGACGGCTGTCTGCCAGCGCCATTAAGGATGCGGCTTGTGGTTCTGTCAGGATGTTCCCAGCGACCGCAGCGCGAATGTCGTCCTTATCAAGGCTCATGATGTGGCCTTAATGCTTTCAACGGTCAGTTTGCCGTTGGTGTAGACGCAAATGTCTGACGCAATCGCCATCGCTTTGCGCGCGATCTCTTCTGGGGTTCCGTCGCCTTCCATCAAGCCTCGCGCGGCCGCAAGGGCGAAGTTTCCGCCAGAGCCAATCGCAGCGACGTCATGTTCAGGTTCCAGAACATCGCCGGCGCCCGTGATAACGAAAAGGTCTGTACCATCCGTGACAATCAACATTGCCTCAAGTTTCTGAAGGTACTTATCTGTGCGCCAGTCTTTCGCCAATTCGACAGAGGCACGAGCCAATTGACCGGGGGTTGCTTCCAACTTGGCTTCAAGGCGTTCGAGCAGCGTGAATGCATCGGCCGTCGATCCTGCGAAACCTGCAACAACATCATATCCACCTGGCGACAAGCGCCGCACCTTTTTCGCGGTACCCTTGATCACAGTTGGTCCAAGTGAGACCTGACCGTCGCCCGCAATCACCACTTCGCCACCCTTGCGAACGCCGATTATCGTGGTGCCGTGCCAGCCGGGAAATTCAGTGCTGCTCATGCGCTCTCTCCTTGTTCTTTATGTTCTATATGGCGAGGGTCGCAGTGGGGTGCAAGAAAGCGCGCCAAAAAAGCAAAAGGGCGCACCTGGTGGTACGCCCCTTCATTACCTTAGATCGCGCAATTTAGATCGCGTCATCGATCCAGCTTTGCAGAGCTGCTTTTGGGGCTGCACCTGCGCGGTTAGAAACAACTTCGCCGTCTTTGATGATGAACAACGCAGGAATTCCGCGCACACCCATAGCCGCAGCAGAGTTCGGGTTTGTGTCAACGTCGACCTTAACGATCTTAACCTTGTCGCCGTATTCAGCGGACAGCTCTTCCAAGGATGGGCCGATTTGTTTGCAAGGTCCGCACCATTCGGCCCAGAAATCTACAACAACAGGAACGGTGGAATTTTTAACTTCAGCTTCGAATGTGGCGTCTGTGACAGCAACGGTAGCCATGGGGCATCTCCTAAGGAATATCGCGGGAATTCTTGATGCGCAAACTAGGTATTGGGGATGGTGACGTCAAGCTACATAGATGCACTGGCCCTGTGCAGCGCGTCTTGCACAGGCTTAATCGCAAGCTCCATTAAGGACGCATTACGCGTCCAAACGATGGCTGGACGGATGTGCTTATCGGGATAAATCTGCGTCAAAGCAGCATGATAGGCCCCCATTTGACGTAGCACACCTTCTGGGCATTTATCGGCATTTTGAGGTACAGAAATGTTGGTTTTGAAATCTACAACCCATACGTCAGCATCGTTCACAATGAGGCGATCCACGATGCCATGAAGGGGCAGGTTCGGGAAATCAGGGAGGTTGGCAGTAATTGGAACCTCTGAAAGTGTTCCGTGAGCAAACAGAAACTGTAGATCTGGCGTTGAAACCACTCGGCTTGCTTCATCGATAAGGTCCGCCAAATCAGGGATATCGCCAAGCAGGGCCTGTGCGATGTCATTCCAACTGCCTTGAGGTGTTTCTGAGAAATGTTCGAGTAAAAGATGAACCCGGGTTCCCCGCAGTTTGGCAGCTTCTTCATCAAGGCCCTGTTCGCTGGGAAGCGCCTTTGCGCCGCCAAGGTTCGAGGGGCTCAATGTTTCGTCTTTTGGTCTGATCAGTGCGGCGGGTTTTAGGAAGAAGGGCTCAAGAGCCTGAGTTTGTGTGACAACTGTCGGGGATGGCGTGGTGCTAACATTGCCCCACGGAACGGGTTCGATTCGCAAACCAGTTCCAAAACCAAAGTCGTAATCCACATGTGGACGTTTCAACGCGGCGGCTTCGACCATCCCGTACCAACTCTCATCAGGGGTTTTCCCGATCTCACCGGCCGCACCAAGGATTAACCATTTCTCCGCACGCGTCATCGCGACATACAGCAAGCGCATGCGTTCCTCAGATTGGCGTTCTTCGCGCTGGGTTTTGGCGTCACGAACGGCTTGTGGCGCGTCCTCATTGCGAACGCTCCATGCGACAAGATCATCAATCTTGATCAGTGAACCGCCTTTGGGGCTTGGGCGTTTTTGGGTTTCGGGCATGATCACGATCGGTGCTTCTAGCCCCTTGGACCCATGTACGGTCATCACACGAATTTCGTCGCGATCTTGGCTAAGCTGCCGTTTGATCGTCAGGTCATCGCTTTCCATCCACGTGAGGAAACCCGTCAGCGATGGAATGCGACTGCGTTCAAACGACAGCGCTTGGGCAAGCAGCGCGTCAATGCCGTCCTCCGCTTCGCGACCAAGGCGACCGATGAAGTGTTTACGCCCATTGTGACGGGTCAGCACGCGTTCGATCAAATCATAAGGACGCAAGAAATCTGCTTGGCTGCGCAGGTCTTCGAGTATCCCAAGCACGTCAGGATAACGCCCTTTTTGTCCACGCAGTTCCTGCCACAAGAAGCGCGACCCACGATCATTTGCCAAATCGAAAAGCTGCCTTTCGCTCCATCCGAACAAGGGGGACTTTAGGACGACGGCCAATGCATAATCGTCCTCTGGAGTCGCAAGAAAACTCAGCAAAGCCTGTAAGTCGCGCACGGCCATTTCTGCGCCAACCTTTAGGCGGTCCGCGCCAGCAATGGGCAATTCGGCAACTTTGCATTCGCGAATGATCTCTTCGAACAAATCAGATCGGCGCTGCACAAGGATCAGAATGTCGCCTGCTCGAACTGGGCGAAACGCTTTCAGTTTTTGATCATAGATCGGCTCTGGGTTACTACCATCGCGACCTGTCATACGTTTGATTTCGCTCGCGATGCGGCGGGCCATCAGAACGATTTCATCGTTTTCGCCCAGCTTGTCGACGGTATCGGACCAATCCGCGTCACTGTCTGATTTTTCGGCTTTCGGAATGGCCGGCCAAATATCGACCCGTCCGGGGGGGCCACCGTCAAAAGCAAGGTGGGTCGAGGTGTCAAAGCCCGCCGCAGCGTGGCCTTCGAATGTTTGATCTACCAGTTCAAGTATGCAGTTGGCCGAACGGAACGAGTACAATAGTTCAGCAGGAACCAGTGGCGAATTTGTGGGGCGTAAACGTTCGTCAAATTCGCTGTACATCCGATCAAATTCGCGGGGATCTGCGCCTTGGAATGAATAGATCGATTGCTTTTTATCACCCACCACAAAAATCGTACGCGGCACCTCATCGCGCGCACCCTCGCCAGCGGTAATTTCAGAAGTCAGTCGTTCAATCACGTCCCATTGCGCTGGGCTTGTGTCTTGGGCCTCGTCCACGAGGATATGATCAATGCCGCCATCTAGTTTATACAGCACCCATTGCGCCATTTCGGAATTTGCCAGCAAGTCGCGTGTTTTTAGAATGAGATCGTCAAAATCAAGCCAACCTCGGGCTTGTTTGCTCGCCTCGTAGTGCTTTAGGAACGCAACCGCGAAACGGTTCAGTTGAAGGATCTTGCGAACAGCAGCAAGCTTCAAGCGCGACGCGCGCGCGGCTTCTATCCGTTCGATCCAAGCGTCCAAAGCGGATTGATGCGCGATGAAGTCCTGTTGTGCCTTCTTCGCAGGAATTTTCCCAGCTTTGGAACGGCCATCTGTTGTTAGGAATGCCCCCTCAAGCGCTGACAAAGATTTGGCGTCCAAGGCAGTTACCAACAATAGCTTTGTCGCAAGCTTAACATCGTTAACGCCTGAACCATTCAAGACGGGAATAAGCGCTGAAAGAACGTCCGCTTCACCCCCAAGAAAAACAGAGTTGGCGATGGTTTCGGGCGTTGTGTTTGGATCAAGATCGAAGGCATCGTAAACGGCGGTGTCCGTGGGCGGCGTGATCATCGCGGTTCGCTGGCCCACGATTTCACCACTAAGACCTGTCAAATCATAGGCGCCAGTTATGGTCGCTAAATCCATGATCATTGCGGCGTCATTACCGCCAGCCATGTCCTCGATGATCTCTTCACGCAGCAAATCAGACGCGCGTTCTTCCATCTCTGCGAATTGCGGACTGACATTCGCCTCCAATGGGAAGCGGCGCAAAATGGTTGAACAGAATGAATGGATGGTTTGAATTTTTAGGCCACCCGGTGCTTCGATCGCAGCTGCGAAAAGCGTGCGGGCTTTGCGCAAGGCTTCGGTATCAATTACCCCTTCTTCACCAAGTTCACGCAATGCATCGCGCAGGGTTGTGTCGTCGAGCATCGCCCATTCGCCTAGGCGTTTGAATAGACGGTTCTGCATCTCTGCGGCTGCGGCCTTGGTATATGTCAAACACAAGATGCGTTCGGGCGGTACTTGGGCCAGAAGAAGTCGCGCAACACGGTCGGTTAGAACGCGGGTTTTGCCTGATCCTGCGTTGGCAGAAAGCCATGTGGAAAAATGTGGTCGCGCGGCTTTTACTTGTGCTTGGGTGGCGTCATCGTGCTGGATCATGATGCGACTCCCCCGTCATCAGGTGTGTTGGTTTCATCCCATTCCCCAAAGCGTGAAAGCTGGTCATAACGCCCAAACCCTTTGGATTTTTCCATCGCACGACGGGCCGTAAAGCCCTTTTTAGGGTCTTGATAATCCGAAATCAGCTTATGGAATTCTTTCCACACTTGTGCTGTTGGTTTTTCATTCAAAGGGGCAGGTACAGATTTAACATTCGTTCCGACACCCAAATATGTGGCACTTTCAACATGGCGTGGGGTCAGCCCTTCAAAATCACCGCGCTCGGCCATCGCGGCCTCCAGCAAGAGCTGAAGATCGAACGAAAGCTGCTGTGGTTTGGTTGGAATTTGACCTGTCTTATAGTCATACAAATGCGCCCCACTTCGGTCGTCTAGATCAATGCGATCTGCTTTCACGGTCAACGTAAAACCAAGATCGTTAAGGGAGCTTTGGCCTTTGACCTCGAGAAGCGTCGACACGTTGTTTTTCTGGCGTTCGTGTTCTTGTGTGACGAAATCATCGGCAATACGCGCGATGCGCGCCTCCCACATCAAACGTGCCGAAGGCCAATCAACATCATCCGCGAAAATGCGACGTGCTGTTGCGATCAAATCGTCAGCGGTGTTGGCTGTTTTCCAATCGCGCACAAAGTCTTCAAAGACTTGGTGCACTGCTATACCACGCAGACGGGCATCGGCGGTTTTAACGAGGCTGTCCAGCGGCGAAAGTCGCAGAACATGTTTGGCGTAAATCGCATAGGGGTCACGCACGAGCGTTTTAATTTCGGTCACCGAAAGCTGTTTTGGTCGCGCTGCAAGTGGTGGGCGCGGCGAGGGGCGCACAGCGGGCGACGCATCAATTGGAGCTTCCAATTGCAGCACCCGATCCAGCCACGCTTGTCCACGCCCCCGCATTTGATCAATCGCATCCGGGCCGTTCTGATCAGGCAGTCCACCCATGAGATTGGTTAACCGGTTAAGCCATCGTGACGGCACAGTTTGCGCATCATCAGATCGTTGCGCGCGCGATAGCCAAACTTCTGGTGCGGCAATTGCTTGTTGAAAATCATGTGCGGATAGACCAACGCGGCGTTCTGGTAAAAGCAGCCCCGCATCGGCGCGCATACGTCTGTTTAGCCAAGGATCTGGACTGGGTGCTTCGGGCCAACTGCCCTCGTTCAGACCCGCAAGAATAAGCAGATCGGCCCCTTGAACCCGCGCTTCTAAAGTGCCCCAAATCAGAACATTTGGGTGGCCCAAATCAGGATTGCGCACTTCACCCCTTGAGAGAATGCCACCGAATAAATCTGCGTAATCACGCGCGCTCAGATCGGGCAGCGCATCGAGGAAGGGATGCAAGATTGTCCATTGCGCGAGCGCCGCGCGACCCGCAGATTCCTTCCAAAGTTCTCCAACGCCTTCGCTAGATTGACCTAGCGAAATCTGTTCGGCCAAGTCGATATGGCGCTCAGCCAATGCAATAGCATTTTGGAGGCCTTCTACTTGATGGCCACAGAATGCTTCAGCAACCCAATTTGCCCATTCAGACGCACCTTCAAGCTTGTTCTTATCTGCCCAACTTTGAAGGCTTTCTACATCTGGAAAAGCAGGACCGTATTTGCGAATTGAGAGTTCGAGTTCACGGGTCAAAAGCAGATGTGCGCCGCGATCCGATCCAGAATGGGTAAGCGGATGCTTAAGCAGAGTTAGCAACGCTTCGGCATCAAGTGGGCGCGTGAACAGTTCCAGTACGTGGCGCAAAAAGCGACCGGGTGGAGATAGCTGTAAGGGCATACCCGCACTATCGTCAGGCTTGATATCCCAGCGATCCAATGCAGCGGTGACTTGGCGGGTTAACATACGATCAGGAGTGATGAGTGCTGCCGTTTTGCCCTGTTCAGCAGCAAGGCGAAGACGCATCGCAATCGCAAGGGCTTCTTCGCGTGATGTTTGTGGCTCTAGCAGCGTCACGTTCTGCATGGCGCTGGGGAGGTCGCCCAAGTCAGGACCGTCGCGCAGCCACCCGTCGGTGACAGGAACGGGGCGCAAAGCAAGGGAAACAACCTTGTTGCGTGCGCTGTCTGTTGGGGGTGCTTGTGTCCAAAGTGGAACGGACTTGGGGTGAAGTTCGAGGTCTTTGAGAAGCTTGGCGAACCTGTATTGCGGATGGTCTTCGGGATCCATTCTAGCTGGGTGTTCAACGATCAATTCTTCCCACACTTCGGAGGGCGTATCCGTGTCAAACCCCGGCAAAATGACCGCACCTTGGGGTAGTTTGGTGAGGGCATTCATAAGCAGCGCAGTCGTTCCACGTGATCCTGTAGAGCCCGCCAAAACGATGGGATTTTCTGGTGGATTCTCCTGCCAATCTGCAATCTGAGCGAGGACAACGGCACGTGCGCGGGCTTCTGTATCGGGTTGTTCTTGCGAGAGGTCGAGGAATTTTCCAACAATGCTGATGAACTCTTTTGTGCGCGCCCAGTGTCCTGATTTATCAGAAACCTCAAGGTTCGAAATATCCTCAAGCGATACGCCTTCACCTTGCATTTCGTCCATCAAGCCGGCGAGTGAATCCGCAAGATCGAACAAAGAGCTACGCGCTGCAAGCGTTGGGTTCTGCTGCAAAAGTGCATCGACGAGCGAGATCAATTCGATGCGGCGCGACAGCGGAGAAACCGCCTGAGGAATGGCGTGAAATTTCGGGTTCTTGCCGATATCACCAAGCAACGTAATTTGGGGTAAAAGCCGTGCACCACCACCAATAAAAAGCGAGGTCACGTGCCGGCGCATGCGTGCGGTGTTAACGATCAATTGAACGCGCGCCATTGCTTCGGGTGGCTGGCCGTCCATGCGTTCGATTACACCTTGCACCAAGGCCCGAGGGAAATCTACGCCAAGTCCGAGGGCGAAAATGCGGGGTGTGGATTGTGATTCAAACATCGCCTTGATCCAGCATGTTTTCAGCTAACGTGATACCTTCGGGCGTTCCAACATCACACCATTTTCCGGTGTAGCGCAGACCAAACATGCGTTGGTCTTCAAGTAGCTTTGCCCAAAGCAGCTTTAGAGAGAAGGACGTGTCTGAAATTTCGCGAAGACGGTCTGTTCTGATGATTTGCAGTCCCGTATAAATGTCACCTGCGCCGTAGGTGATCCGACCTTCGTCGCCAAGAATAAAATCGCCTGACCCTTTATGCCCTACCGCGTTTTGTGAGGGAACGCAGAGTAACAGCGCATCCATTTTGTCGGGCTCCCACGCAGCCAAAAGCGCTTGCAAGGGATTGGGTCCAAGCCAAGCCGCATCAGTGTTCATTGTAAAAACGGGCCCACCCCCCAACGCTGGCAATGCGTTCTTAAGTCCGCCACCAGTTTCCAAAATCTCGCGGTCTTCATGGATTAGGGTAATGTCAGCGCGATCCTTGAGGTGTGTTTTGACCTGATCGGGGAAATAATGGCAATTCACAACAATTCTATCGGGCTTTATGCCGTCAACCTGATCCAACGCATGATCCAGCAAGGCGCGACCCGCGACGTTAACCAGTGGTTTGGGGCGGTCATTTGTGAGGGCACCCATGCGCGTTCCGAACCCGGCCGCGAAGAGCATTACAGCGTTGGGATTGTCGCGCATTTGTCTTTAAGCCTCTGAAGAATGTCGGGGGTAGGCGCGGGTAGCGCATCGTTCAAAATTGCAGCAACGGGCGCATTAACCGGGTGCTCAAGATCTCGCTGGATATGATCCCAAACGCGGGGAATAAGATCGATGTAGGATGGCTTGCCAAAATGCATGGAGAGGCGCGCGAACACACCGAGGATGCGTAGGTTTCTTTGCAACCCAAGAAGATGGTACGCGTTTCGAAATTTCGCGCCGTCTGTGCCAGATATCTGAACATAGCGCGCGATCATCATTTCTTCGATATCTTGCGGCACGTCCCTTCGCGCATCTTTGAGAAGTGAAACCAGATCGTAGGCGGGATGGCCCAGTAGTGCGTCTTGATAGTCCAAAAGGCCGACACGCGCGTTGTTGGTGCGGCTAGGAAGCCAAAGTAAATTTTCAGCGTGATAATCCCGTTGGATCAGAACGCTGGGCGGTTCAATTTTAGTGTCTAACAAGCTGGAAAAGGCAGTTTTGAATGCTTTTTTCGCGTCTGAATCCACGCTGCCAGATGCACCCAATTGATACCAATCAAAAGCAAGGCCTGCCATTTGAGCCATCATATTTGTGTCATACAGATCAAGCGTGGGAGGGGGTGATTTGTGAAGTTGAAACAAAGTATCCGTTGCCGCTTGGTACAGAGGGATCTCTTGCTGGGGAGCATCCAGAACAACGCGTGCGTAGAGCGCATCGCCAAGATCTTCGATAATGAGCAAACCATTTTCGATATCGGAGTGGTAAATTTCGGGCGCACTAAGATCAATGCTACGCAGATATTCGGTGATCTTTAGGAAGGGCCTGACGTCATTTCCAAGGTTTGGATCAGCGTCCATAAGAACCGCAATTTGACCATTCTTGTTCGCGCCGAGACGTTGATATTTACGCATCGATGCGTCACCCGCCAATGGCGAACACGGCGCGTCAGCCCAGGGTGTGGTCGCTAGGAATGCGGTTATTACATCGTGTCTATTGGTCATGTGATGGCCCTTGAAATGCGCGTGCGCAACGTATCTGAACCGCCCGTAAAGGACAGGCTGCGCTGGTCGTCGTTGTCTGTGTATTGAAAATGAAGAGAGAGCGCGCCTTTAGGGGCCAGACTTGCCAATCGTTCTGGCCACTCGATCAGACAAATTGCGCTGCTGAAGGCTTCGGTTAGGCCTAATTCTTCTGCCTCACTTGGATCGCTTAGTCGGTATAGATCTGCGTGCCAAATTTCACCCGATTTCGTTTCATAGGTTTGCACCAATGTGAATGTCGGGGATGGGACATCTTCAGGATGATCTTGCAGTGATTGAATGAGAGCACGCGCAAAATAG
>Ga0233426_10001924_pt1 | contig 18091 bp, 17 predicted proteins | sample SI_118_April2016_6_FD_179875 | JGI IMG/M metagenome (GOLD analysis project Ga0233426, IMG submission 179875) | Seawater microbial communities from Saanich Inlet, British Columbia, Canada - SI_118_April2016_10_MG | ecosystem: Environmental > Aquatic > Marine > Inlet | place: Canada: British...
AATCAACTCTGAGCATTTCTCAACAATATTACCGAGGTTAGTTGGCTCAAAATCACTTACACCAAAGACAACTTCCTCAATAAGAACAAAGGCTTCTATAAGAGATTTGTCATCATCATTCAGTTCAGAAAATAATAATTCATTCATTTTGTATATTTTATCTACTTAGCGAATTTAACGTTAATAATTATTTGTAACGGATGTTAATTATAAAAATACGGTTTGTTTCGTCATGGCTACTCTCACAACAAGCATAATCCAACCCATAGCACCTAAATAGCCTATTATTTGCATTGCTCGATTACGCGCTAATTTCAACGTGTAATAGCCTGTGAATATATAGAAAACAATCGCCATGATTTTTTCAATTAACCATAAATTATCTAATGGATTGATTGCTAATTTAACGGCCAAACCAACGCCTAATAATAACAAAAACGTGTCAACTACATGAGGACTGATTTTCAGCCATTTTTTGTCTAATTTCGTTGAGTTCATGAGTGTTAATGCGAAACGATAGGTTAACAATATAATACTTATTGCCGCGAGAGTCATATGTAGATGTTTCATAGAAAGTCCTTATTATTTTTATTGTGATTAGTTGGAATAAATACAGCACAGGTGACTCGGTCATTTCCGGAGTAATCTTGAATCGTTTCAATTGATTGGTATCCTAACTGATTCAAAATATTTCTCACTCCCTCCGCCTGTTCAAAACCGTGTTCTAAATAAAGAGCACCGTTATTTTTTAAATATAATTGAGCTTTTTTAGCAATTTTCTTGATATCTGAAAATCCATGGTCACCCGCTACTAGCGCAGAAATAGGTTCAAATCTCACATCACCTTCATTTAAGTGATGATCATTTTCATCAATATAAGGCGGATTACTAACGATAATGTTAAATTTTTGAGTCGACTTTACATTCGAAAACCAATCGCTTTGATAAATATCTACCTGCGGTAACATCAGTCGTTTCGAATTTTTTTTAGCTAAACTAACGGCTTCATCATTGAAGTCTATAGCGTTAATTTTCCAGTTTTTACGTTCAGAAGCTAACGACAATGCAATCGCTCCCGTTCCTGTCCCTAAATCTAAGCATGATAAATCACTCTCTACATGACGTGCGAGAATATGTTCAACTAAAAGTTCGGTATCAGGGCGTGGAATTAACGTTGCAGGTGACACGTAAAAAGGTAATGACCAAAACTCACCTTCTTCGGTGATATACGCAATGGGTTCACCTTGTAACCGACGATCAAACAATATCATAAAAGCTTGAAATTCAGGAACAGTTAACTCTTTGTCAGGCCAAGTTAATAAATAACTCGTCTCTTTGTTTAAGACAAAAGCTAAAAGAATTTTACAATCAAGTTTTGCACTATCAGAAAAGGCAGCCAGTAACTGCTGCCCTTCATTGATTATTTCAGCAATAGTCTGCTGGCAATATATTATTGACGGTTTTATTTGTTCGTTCAAATCAGTTACTAGTTCTGTTCAGCAAGTGCCGCAAGTAAGTCAGCCTGATTTTCTAACATTATAGGCTCTAAGACCAAGTGCAGGTTACCTTCAAGTACTTCATTCAAACGATATAATGTAAGATTGATACGATGATCAGTCATACGACCTTGAGGGTAATTATAAGTACGAATACGTTCAGAGCGGTCACCACTAGCTACCAAATTACGACGTGAAGACTCTTCTTCGCCACGACGTTTTTCATCTTCAGCTTGTTGCAAGCGCGCTTGCAATACCGACATCGCTTGAGCTCTGTTTTTATGCTGAGAACGCTGTTCTTGACATTCAACAACAACACCTGTTGGGATATGGGTAATTCGTATAGCAGAGTCAGTTTTGTTAACGTGCTGTCCACCAGCACCTGAGGCACGGAAAGTGTCGACTTTTAAATCAGCTTTATTGATTTCAATCGCGTCTGCTTCTGGTATTTCAGGCATAACAACAACCGTACATGCAGAAGTATGCACACGGCCTTGTGATTCAGTTTCAGGTACTCGTTGAACACGATGTCCACCAGACTCAAATTTCATTTGGCCGTAAACCCCCTCACCAAGCACTTTAAAAATGACTTCTTTATAGCCACCCTGCTCACTTTCGTTTGTGTTCATAACTTCAATGCGCCAGCCTTTCTTTTCGCAGTAACGACTATACATACGATATAAGTCACCCGCAAAAATTGCAGCTTCATCACCACCAGCACCTGCTCGTAATTCAACAAAGCAGTTATTATCATCATTAGGATCTTTGGGTAATAATAAAATTTGCAATTGGTCTGTTAATTCTTCAATAGACTTTTTAGCTGATTTAAATTCTTCTTGCGCCATTTCACGCATTTCAGGGTCTTCATCTTTAAGCATTTCTTCTGCTAAAGAAAAATTTTCTTCTGCACTTTGATAATCATTAAATACACTAGTAACAGACTCTAATTGAGAAAATTCTTTAGATAAGGCGATAAATTTTTCTTGATTAGACAGTGTTTCAGGATCAGAGAGCAAAGCTTGAACTTCTTCAAAGCGCTCAACTAATATTTCAAGTTTTTGATAAACAGATTTATTCATTAAGAAATCTTATAATTAGGAAACAACGGATAAAAATCGATGGTGTGGAGTTTAAAGGGTTAGTTCAGCACTTTCAATCAAAGGCGTAAAAAAGCTTTAGAAAGTGCACTTGATGCGATATGTAAAGAAAAACTATTTAATATTATAAATATCGCGTAAATAAACCAGTTTATCTAACTCGCCACCTTGTGCTGCTGATTGAATAGCACTTGTTGGTGCATGCATAAATTTGTTCGTCAACTTAGTCGCTAACTCAGCCATAATAGCTTCTGGTGACTTATTACCTTGTAATTGTACAATTGCTTTTTCAAGTAAAAGGTCTCGATGTTCCAAACACTGCTTTCGATATCCTATTACGGTATCTTGCGTGTTTAGTCCACGTAACCATGACATGAAAACATCAGATTGTGTTGAAACTATCGTTTCAGCTTGAATAGCTTCTTTACGGCGATTAACTAAATTTTTCGCAATAATGCTTTGTAAATCATCAACAGTGTAAAGAAAAACATCTTCTAACTCACCAACTTGCTCTTCAATATCTCGAGGAACCGCCAAATCAACCATAAAGATAGGACGATGTTTACGTTTGCCTAATGCATGTTCAACCATACCTTTACCAATAATAGGTAGAGTACTCCCCGTCGAACTGATCACGATATCGGCATCAGCCATTTTTTCTGGAATTTGCGCCAAGGTAATAACGTCGGCTCCAATTGCTCCGGCCATTGCTTCAGCGCGTGCTATGGTGCGATTAGCGACAGTTATCTTACCCACTTTGTTTTCATATAGGTGTTTTGCGACAAGTTCAATCGTTTCACCTGCCCCAACTAAAAGTACTTTTACTTTTTCTAGGCTCGCAAAAATATGTTTAGCTAAATTTACCGAAGCAAAAGCTACCGAAACAGCGTTAGCCCCTATATCAGTTTCTGTTCGTACTTGTTTGGCAACACCAAAAGTACGTTGAAACAAACGGTCCATGACTAATGACATTGAACCAGCAGCTTTAGCTTGACTATAAGCCTGCTTCATTTGACCTAAAATTTGGGGTTCGCCTAAAACTAAAGAATCTAAACCACAAGCAACACGCATCATATGATTAACGGCTTGTTGATCGGTATGCCAATATAAACTAGGGGTAATAATTGAAGCGGGAACATTATGGTGTTGTTCTAACCAACGAACCACTTTCTCTTGAGTAATAGTGACATCGCCTTCTTGGACTAAATACAACTCTGTTCGATTACAGGTTGATAAAATAGCCGCTTCACGACATTCGACGTTTCCAATTAATTCAGCTAATGCCACACTTAAATTGTCAGGGTTAAAAGAAATTTTTTCTCTAACAGCAACGGGGGCAGTTTTGTGATTTATTCCAACAGCAACTATAGACATAACGTGAAATATTCAGCCTTTTAAATAAGATTAATGCAAAAAAATAAAATTAATTTCGACCAAGTTATTTTCGATTAATCTTTTCATTAACCACATTATTAATCAGGTTTTATAAAAAACCTATGATCTCCGACAAATAATGATGTTAATTTTACGAAAAATCGCAGAAAATTAAAAGTACAAAAGCGCGATACTCGATATTTAAGCGCTTAGATCTAATAATAATGGCCTATATGAACAAATTAACCTTACCATTTCTTACATTTTTTATTTTTTCCCTAATCTTTTTGTCTGGGTGTAGCTCCTTGTTTAATAACCATCAGCAAATTACTGAACATCAAAACATCACCGAACGAACAAAAAGACTTGAAGCACTGTCTGATTGGAAAATAAAAGGGAAGCTAGGAATGATTAGCCCCAAAGAGCGCCATAGTTTAACGCTGAACTGGCTTTATCAAGGTAAACAAAAACGCCAAACGCTTAATTTAACGGCTGTATTAGGTGTACAAATATTTAATCTAGAATCAGTTAATGGTATGCATGTTATTAATGTCGATGGTGAGCGTTACCAAAACCCTGATTTGAATGCCCTACTTTCTTCGCTTACAGGTTTTACTTTACCTACACAAGCAATGAGCTTTTGGTTGAAAGGTTTGCCTTATTTAAACAGTGACAAAATCACTTATAACGAAGAAACACAATTACCGAATACATTGACAAGTTTTCATGATGGCAAAAAATGGACTCTGAAATATGGCACCTACCAGCAAGTAGGCCAATATCAATTAGCAACAAAATTTACGATAAAACAAGAAGACCTCACAATAAAAATCAATGTTCATCAATGGGATGTAACTATCAATGAATAACATGACCAATCAATTTTACAGCTTCCCAGCCCCTGCAAAGCTAAATTTATTCCTCCATATTATCGGGCAGCGCAGCGACGGCTATCATCAATTACAAACTATTTTTCAATTTTTAGATCACAGCGACATTATAGATATTAAAGTAACTGAAGGTTTGAACATTGAATTACTAACGCCAATACAAGGCGTATTAAATGAAGACAATTTAATTGTTAGAGCTGCACAATTATTACAAAACTATATTATAGAGAATAAAATAAGTAACGTATCCTCTGGTGAACGGCAACAAATATTAGGTGCTCAAATTAGAATAACCAAAATTCTCCCTATGGGGGGAGGTTTAGGTGGAGGCTCATCAAACGCCGCAACTATTTTATTAGCACTAAATGTTTTGTGGGGTGCAAACTTATCTCTGTATAAACTTTCCGAACTAGGTTTATCTCTTGGTGCTGACGTACCTATTTTTATTCATGGATTTTCAGCTTTTGCTGAAGGCGTTGGCGAAGAACTCACCGCAGTTTCACCCAAAGAAAGCTGGTTTTTAGTGAGCAAACCTGATGTCAGTATTTCTACCGCCAGCGTTTTTACCGATCCCCAATTAACTCGCAATACTGCAAAAGTTAATTTAAGTGATGATATTAGTAAGCTAGACATAGACTTATGCCATAATGACTGCCAAACCTTGGTAATAAAAAGGTATCCTGAGGTTGCCAAGTTACTGGCTTGGTTGGTAGAATACGCGCCTTCTCGTATGACCGGTACCGGAGCGTGTATTTTTTCCCGCTTTGATACTGAACAAGAGGCCTGTCGCATTCAGTCATTACTTCCTGATGGAATTATGTCTTTTGTGGCAAAAGGGGTAAATACCTCTCCATTACGTCAAGTTATTAATAACTTAGTAACATTACAAAAGTAATTAAGAGTATTTATACCATTGAAAAATTTATTTCATAAAAATGCCAAGAACCACTGGAAAAAGTTTAATAATTTGCTGATAGTAAACTCAATGTTGACTATTAGCGTAACTTAAAATGTCAAAAGTTTCCGAGGAACTGACCGTGCCTGACATGAAAATATTTGCGGGTAATGCCACCCCTGAACTGGCCAAGAAAGTAGCTGATCGTCTTTACATGACGTTAGGCGATGCCAAAGTTGGTAGTTTTAGTGATGGTGAAATTAGTGTTGAAATTAATGAAAATGTGCGCGGTGCGGACGTTTTTATTCTTCAATCAACATGTGCACCAACGAACAATAACTTAATGGAACTCATTGTAATGATCGATGCATTACGCCGTGCATCTGCTGGTCGTATTACTGCGGTTATTCCATATTTTGGTTATGCTCGTCAAGACAGACGTGTTCGTAGTGCTCGTGTACCAATTACTGCAAAAGTAGTTGCTGATTTTTTATCAAGTGTTGGTGTTGACCGTGTATTAACCGTCGACTTACATGCAGAGCAAATTCAAGGATTTTTCGATGTTCCTGTAGATAACGTATTTGGTACACCTATTTTACTTGAAGATATGCTTTCTCGTGATTTAGATAATCCAATTGTTGTTTCTCCTGATATCGGTGGTGTAGTTCGTGCTCGTGCAGTAGCTAAATTACTGAATGAAACTGACCTTGCTATCATCGATAAGCGTCGTCCAAAAGCGAATGTTGCACAGGTAATGCACATTATTGGTGATGTTGCTGACCGTGACTGTATCATTGTTGATGATATGATCGATACTGGTGGCACATTAGCAAAAGCAGCTGAAGCATTAAAAGCACATGGCGCCAAACGCGTTATTGCTTATGCTACGCATCCAGTACTTTCTGGTAATGCGGCGCAAAACTTAAGAGATTCAGTGATTGACGAATTGGTAGTTACTGATTCAATCCCACTTACTGATGAAATTAAATCATTAGGTATTGTTCGCCAATTAACATTAAGTGGTATGTTGTCTGAAGCAATTCGTCGTGTATGTAACGAAGAATCTATTTCAGCAATGTTCGATAGCTAAGCTCTTTTAGTATAAAAGATACATCACGAAGCCCTGATTAAATTTTAATCGGGGCTTTTTTCATTTAAGACGACTTTGAATTTATAACCGCCTTATAAATTAATTCTTATGTTATTTATCTAAAACATCAGTCAATGCGGCTAAACACAAGGTGACATTTTCAGTTCGTGCTGCATAACCCATCAAACCAATTCGCCAAGCTTTGCCAGCGAAGCTGCCCAATCCAGCGCCAATTTCTAAATTATAATCACTCAATAAAGCTTGGCGGACGACTGCATCATCAACGCCTTCAGGGATAATTACAGTGTTCAACTGAGGTAATCTATATTTTTCATCAACCACAAAATTAATACCTAATTTCGTTAAGCCTTTTTTTAATTTTTGATGCTGTTCATCATGACGGTGCCACGCATTTTCTAAACCTTCATCTTGTAACATTACCAAGGACTCATGCAAAGCATATAAAGAGTTCACCGGTGCAGTGTGGTGATAACTACGTTTACCGCCTCCGCCCCAATACCCCATAACCAGAGAAAGATCTAAAAACCAACTGGGTACTTTCGATTGTCTATTTTGTAATTTTTCAACGGCTTTTTCGCTGAAACTTATCGGTGAGATTCCCGGCACACAAGATAAACATTTTTGACTTCCAGAATAAATTGCATCAATTCCCCAATCATCAACTCTGAGCTCAACTCCGCCTAATGAAGTAACTGCATCAACTATAGACAGCGCTGAATGATTACGCGCAATTTCACATAGAGTTTTTGCGTCAGACAATACACCTGTAGAAGTTTCAGCATGTACAAAGGCTAAAAACTTAACATCAGAGTTGTCCTTAAAAGCTTGTTTAACTTTTGCAACACTAACGGGCGTACCCCAATCATCATTAATAACGATAGCTTGTGCGCCTAATCGTTCAACATTTTCCACCATTCGTGAACCAAAGACACCATTAACACAAACAATAACTTTTTCACCCGGTTCCACTAAATTAACAAAACACGTTTCCATACCTGCTGAACCAGGCGCGGAAACTGCCATTGTTAATTCATTATTGGTTTGAAAGGCATATTGTAATAACGATTTAATTTCGTCCATCATAAGAACAAATTCAGGATCTAAGTGACCTATCGTCGGACGGCCTAATGCTGATAAAACGCGTGGGGAAACATCACTAGGACCAGGCCCCATTAAAGTGCGTGGTGTCGGATGGAAAGATGAAATTGTCATAATTAATTCTCTTGTGGTCATTTTACATTACCAACTATTAGGCACACGTCGTATGTATTTTTCAACAAAAATATCTTTATAACGATCATTTAAATGAATGATATCTACTTCATCCGACATAATTAATGCGTTATGAACAGATTAACGTTGGATCTATCAAGGATGGGTGTTATTATGCGGCGCCTTTTATGGCTATTGAATTAATTTTCATTATTACCATATAAAGGAACACGGTTGTTTTTGGTCGCAAAAGACAACGAAATTAACTATTTAATATTAGGTATTAAACCATGACTGATTTATTTACTTTAGAAGCTGAAGTTCGTACTGACCTAGGGAAAGGTGCGAGCCGCCGCCTACGTCACGCAAACAAAGTTCCTGCAATTTTATACGGTGAAGGCCAAGAGCCTGTTTCTTTAACGTTAGCGCACAAAAGTGTTTTTCGTTCACAGCAAGAAGAAGCATTCTACTCTCACGTATTAACAATTAACATTGACGGAAAGCCAGTTGAGTGTCTTTTAAAAGACATGCAGCGTCACCCGTACAAGCAAGTAGTAATGCATTTAGATTTCTTACGCATTGATGCTACTCATGCTGTTCACATTAACGCTCCTGTTCACTTCATCAATGAAGAAGTTGCAGAGAAAAAAGGTGGCAAAATTGCTCACAACGTTAATGAAATCGCAATTAGCTGTTTACCTGCAGACATTCCAGAATTCATCGAAGTTGATGTTGCTGGCTTAGAAGTTGGTCAAACATTGCATTTATCAGACATTACATTGCCTAAAGGCGTAACATCTGACGAATTAGCAAAAGGCGCAGATCATGACCAAGCTGTTGCTTCATTAAATGCACCGAAAGTTGTAAGCGATGAAGAAGAAGATAACAGCGCACCAGTTGCTCCTGTTGATACTACTGAAGAATAATCCAAAGGAATATTCCTTTAGATGACTATTCAACTAGTTGTGGGTCTGGGTAATCCAGGCCCTGAATATACAAAAACCCGTCACAATGCCGGAGTTTGGTTCGTCGAAGAACTTGCTTCTCGCTACAACATTTCCCTCAGACCAGAAAAAAAATATTTCGGACTTTACGGCAAAGGCCTAATAGGTAACGAAGTTGTTCATTTACTTATACCAACAACGTTTATGAATAGAAGTGGTCAGTCTGTAGCTCCTCTCGCAAATTTTTTTCGTATTCCCGTTGAAAAAATCCTTGTTGCTCATGATGAGTTAGATATGGAACCGGGCGTTTGTAAAATTAAGAAAGGCGGCGGACACGGTGGACATAATGGCTTACGTGATATAATTTCATGTATGGCTAACAACAAAGAATTTTATCGGTTACGCATTGGTATTGGCCACCCCGGCCATAGAGATCGCGTTACCGGACATGTACTTGGCAAAGCACCTGCTATTGACCAAGGCAAAATAGATCAAGCGATTGATGAAGCGAGCCGATGTATCGACATTTGGCAAAAAGACGATTTAAAGAAAGCTCAAAACCGTTTACATTCATTCAAAGTGCTATAACTCAAACTTCACAACATTTTTGCAAAACAATTAAGGTATTATCATGGGATTCAAATGCGGTATTGTTGGCTTGCCCAACGTAGGTAAATCGACACTTTTCAATGCACTAACTAAAGCAGGTATTGAAGCTGCTAACTTCCCATTTTGTACTATTGAGCCGAATACGGGGGTTGTACCTGTTCCAGATCCTCGTTTAGACACTTTAACAAAAATTGTAAAACCTGAGCGCGTTTTAGCAACTACAATGGAGTTTGTTGATATTGCGGGTTTAGTAGCAGGCGCTTCTAAAGGTGAAGGCTTAGGCAATAAGTTTTTGGCTAACATTCGTGAAACCGATGCAATTGGTCACGTAGTTCGCTGTTTTGATAATGAGAATATTATTCATGTTGCTAATAAGGTCAGTCCTGCTGATGATATTGAAGTCATCAATACTGAGCTAGCGCTGTCTGATATGGACACAGCAGAACGCGCAATATTTCGTTTAGCTAAAAAAGCTAAAGGTGGCGATAAAGACGCTAAATTTGAAATGCCTGTATTAGAAAAAATATTGAAGCATGTTGAAGAAGGACACATGGTCCGTTCTTTAGAATTAACTAAAGAAGAAAAAGCAGCTGTTGATTACTTAAACTTTTTAACCATTAAGCCTACTATGTATATCGCCAATGTTAATGATGATGGTTTTGAAAATAACCCTTACCTTGATCAAGTACAAAAAATAGCGGATGAAGAAGGTGCTATCGTTGTTGCTGTTTGTGCTGAAATTGAAAGCGAACTATCTGAAATGGATGACGAAGACCGTGTTGAATTTATGGCGGATCTAGGTTTAGAAGAACCGGGGCTTAATCGTGTAATAAATGCAGGTTACTCTTTACTTCATTTACAGACTTATTTTACTGCTGGCGTTAAAGAAGTACGCGCATGGACAGTAAAACAAAACGCTACAGCACCACAAGCTGCAGGTGTTATACACACTGACTTTGAAAAAGGCTTTATTCGAGCTGAAGTTATTGCTTATGATGACTTTATAGAATTCAACGGTGAATCAGGCGCTAAAGAAGCAGGTAAATGGCGTCTTGAAGGCAAAGAGTACCGAGTTAAGGATGGTGATGTAGTTCACTTTAGATTTAATGTTTAATCATAAACCTTAAATCTATTATATAAAGGAGCTTCGGCTCCTTTTTTGTATTCTACAAACAAGAGAATTCTTTGAATAAAAATCAACAAAGACTATTAACAAATAAAATACAATAATAAAACATAATAAAAACAACAGACTAAAAACAAAGCAATCAGTACAAGAAATACAAAAAAAACTTGTTTTATTCCAAATATATACCACAATTACAATTATAACAGTCTGATATAAATCACCTCATCAGATCGATATTTTTTAAATTAATAACAAAAAAAAGGCAAACCATGAAAAAAACACTTCTATTCGCTACCCTAATAGCAACAACAGTGACTTTTGCACCCGTAACTAAAGCAGCAGATAACATGTCACTTCGTATTTGTGAATACGTTGCTGCAAATGATAAAAACCGCTTACGTTCTTTCATGAAACAAAATAAATTGAAAATACGTTCAATCTTTAAATCCATCGAATGTAATGGCAAAAACTTATTAGTATTTGCGGCATCAAACAAAGCATTAGAAACAGGCGAATTCTTGATTGGAAAAGTTCCATCAAAAGAAGTCGCTAAGCATATTGCTGCAATAGGAAAATTTTCAAAACATTTAGAAGAGGAAGCAAAAGATAGAGTTAATTAATAATAGTTTGTTCTATCCTTTTATTTAATATGAAGCAAGTGCCTATGGTTCTTGCTTTTATATTATAGATAACCTGACTTTCTAGAATATTAAGTAGTCAAATTGTTGTCTAAACAAGCAAACAGAAAAAAAGTATCAATATTTATAAAAAAACGGTTGACGTAGCCTAAGCAGATTTGCATAATACGCGCCACTTGCTGAGAGGCAATACGGAAAGGCTACATAGCTCAGCTGGTTAGAGCACATCACTCATAATGATGGGGTCCCAGGTTCAAATCCCGGTGTAGCCACCATTTATCTCTTAGTAGTGAAGTAGTATTAGAAGAAATGCGGGTTTGGCGGAATTGGTAGACGCGCTGGATTTAGGTTCCAGTATCGAAAGATGTGAGAGTTCAAGTCTCTTGACCCGTACCATTCTAAACTAACATTTATCATCATGATATTTGTTAGAAAGTAAGTAACATTGCAGGGGTATAGCCAAGCGGTAAGGCAGCTGGTTTTGATCCAGTCATTCAGAGGTTCAAATCCTCTTACCCCTGCCACTTTCTTTGTTTAACATTCCTTTTAAAACTCTACTAAGTCTTTTTAAAAAAATCTTAAGCATAAGTAACCAGTGAATAAGTTATTTACTACAAATTGTTAGAATTACTATAGGGGTATAGCCAAGCGGTAAGGCAGCTGGTTTTGATCCAGTCATTCAGAGGTTCAAATCCTCTTACCCCTGCCATTCTTTTATTATTTTTATAAACCCCCAAAACAATAAATATTCAATATATTAACTTTGTTTTACTGTAAAGTTAAATTTCTATAAAACTTTACAGTTCAAATCATCAAACACCACAAGCGTAAGCTAAAGCCTTATTTTTCAAGAATGGTATCTTATCAGCCATAGTAAGCCCTATATTTCGAAAGAGCTTAATAGCTGGCGATGGGTGGCTAAACGTTGCATATAATGAATCCATTGTAGACATCATTAATAAGTTGTCTTTACGTCGCATTAATTCATAACGAGATAATACTTCAGGCTCAGACCAACACTCTCCATTCCCAATAGCAGTCGATATCACGGTCTGTAATGCTTTAACATCTTTAAAACCTAGATTAACTCCCTGCCCTGCCATTGGGTTAATGGTATGTGCTGCGTCACCTAATAAGAGAACTTGTCCTTTTTGATAGGTATTGGCATGCCTGCGCGTTAACGGAAATGATCCTTTGCCAATAACTTTAATTTTACCTAAGCGTTTAGGAAATTTTTGTAAAACTTCAAGCTGAAGTTGATCATTAGATAAAGCAGATAATTTTTTTATCTCTGATTTTTTGTGATACCAAACCAATGAAGCATATCCACCTAAACTACTCTTTCCAGATAAAGGTAGAAGAGCCACAGGACCTGTTTCAAAAAATTGTTGCCAAGTAATATCTTGTTGTTCTGTTTCAGTCTCAACATTTATTAGCATTGCAGACTGTTGATAATCCCAACCTGTCATCCCAATATTTGCTAGTTTTCGAACTTGAGAGTTAGCACCATCTGCAGCAATTAGCAGTTTTGTTTTTATGTCAAACTTTTCTGAATCTTCATTATTGATTATTGAAAGATTAACTTCTTTATTTGAAGATGAAAAGTTCACCAAACTTGCTGGGCAAAATAACGTGATCTCTGGATGTTTTGCTATTTGTTGCCACAAGGAAAGCTGAATCAAGCGATTTTCAATTATATGACCTAAGTGAGATTGTTTTATATCGTCGGCGTTAAACTCAGTATAACTGGCATGATGCTCCCAAACGCCTAAACGTTTATAAGGGCACAATCTCCATTGTTGTAATTGCGGCCATGCTTCAAGCTGTGTGAGCAAATGTTCCGAAGCAAGGGAAATAGCTGAAACACGAAGATCTAATGTTTGAGCATCGCTAAAATCTTCAGGTTGATATTGTTCAACAATGGCTACAGTAAGTCCAAGACTTGCTAAAGACAAAGCGCAAGCTGCACCAACCATACCGCCACCAACAATCACACAATCAAAATCATTCATAATATCACGCTTAATTATTCAATTATTTTTCAAGTTCATTCTAACTAACCTATATCACTTATACGAATATTTTTACCTGAAACAACTGATAATTGCTAAGCCTTACATTGCCTTACTTAAAGTTTAATCAGGCACTAGCTTCAAGCGTCAAGAAGGAGTAAAATACGCGTCCTTAAATTGAACTAATCATGGAGCTATATGTTTCGTATTAGTTTCTTTAGATTTTTTGATATTTAATGAGTGAAAAATTAATGAGTAAAAAGCTATACATCAAAACTTGGGGTTGCCAAATGAACGAGTATGACTCGCAGAAAATGGCTGAATTATTAGACTCTACACATGGTTTTGAATTAGCCGACGAAGCTGAAGATGCTGATGTTATCTTATTAAACACTTGTTCTATACGTGAAAAAGCCCAAGAAAAAGTATTTCATCAATTAGGCCGCTGGAAAAAGTTAAAGGAAAAAAATCCTGATTTACTTATCGGTGTTGGTGGCTGTGTTGCTTCACAAGAAGGTGATGCTATTCGACAGCGTGCACCTTATGTAGACATGGTTTTTGGCCCGCAAACACTACATCGATTACCTGAAATGATTCAACAAGTTACTGGTGATCATAATCCAGTTGTTGATGTCAGTTTTCCCGAGATTGAAAAGTTTGATCGTCTTCCTGAGCCTAAAGCTGAAGGCGCCAGTGCTTTTGTGTCTATTATGGAAGGCTGCAGTAAATACTGTACTTTCTGTGTTGTACCTTACACACGTGGTGAAGAAGTTAGTCGTCCTCTTGACGATGTTTTATATGAAATAGCTCAACTCGCTGCTCAAGGTGTGCGTGAAGTTAATTTATTAGGACAAAACGTAAATGGCTATCGTGGTGTAACACACGATGATGAAATTTGTCGTTTTTCAGAATTATTGCGTTTGGTTGCTACTGTTGACGGTATTGATAGAGTTCGTTATACAACATCGCACCCGATTGAGTTTACCGATGACATTATTGAGGTATATAAAGACGTTCCAGAATTAGTTAGTCACTTACATTTACCTGTACAGAGTGGTTCAGATCGCATATTAACGCAAATGAAACGTGGTCATACTGCTTTAGAGTATAAATCTCAAATTCGAAAACTTAAGAAAGCACGTCCAGATATTTGTATGTCTTCTGACTTTATTATCGGTTTCCCTGGCGAAACAGATGCTGATTTTGAAGCCACGATGGATTTAATTAAAGCGGTAGATTTCGATTTAAGTTTTAGCTTTATCTACAGCGCACGTCCGGGTACACCTGCTGCAGATATGATTGACGATATAAGCGATGTTACTAAAAAACAGCGTTTACAAATTCTTCAAGACCAGATCACCCATCAAGCATTACGTATTGCTCGTCAAATGTTGAATACAGAACAACGTATTCTTGTTGAGGGTCCTTCAAAGAAGAACCCAATGGAATTACGTGGAAAAACAGAAAATAACCGCACAGTGAACTTTATTGCTCCCCACACCGTAATAGGACAATTTGTTGATATTAAAATCACAGATGTTTACGCAAACTCGCTTCGTGGAGAACTAGTGCGCGAAGAAAGTGAAATGGGTTTACGTATAGCGTATTCACCTGAAGACATATTAGCTAACAGTCATCATGCTGACAGTAAAATTGACGATTTAGGTGTTGGAACTTTCACACCATAATTCATCAGCTGCTTTAACCTCAGCCAATACAAAACGGATATACCTTTGAGCATAAGTATTAGTAAGAAGTTTGATTTAGAACCACTTGATAATAATCGCCTAGCGAATTTATGTGGCTCAATGGACGATAACTTAAAAACCGTTGAACGCCGACTTGGTGTTAAAATAAGTTATAGTAGTAATCAATTTAAAGTGATGGGTGAGCCCGCTAATTGTGATGCTGTGATCGCATTAATTAGAAACTTATATATTGAAACAGCAACAGTTAAAGGTGAGCAAAAGTCTATTAGTGATGAAATGGTACATTTAGCTATTTTAGATGCAAAAGTACTTGAGCAAGAACCAACTAAAATTGATGTTGATTTTGATAAGTTGGTAACAATAAAAACCAAGCGTGGTGTAGTAAAACCACGTAATCCTAACCAGCAAAGCTATGTACATAACATTATGAGTAATGACATTAGTTTTGGTGTTGGTGTTGCTGGCACAGGTAAAACTTATTTAGCGGTTGCTTGTGCAGTAGAAGCTCTTGAAAAACAAGAGGTACGACGCATTTTGTTAACACGCCCAGCTGTCGAAGCGGGTGAAAAACTAGGTTTTCTACCTGGTGATTTATCACAAAAAGTAGATCCCTATCTACGTCCATTGTATGACGCACTTTTTGAAATGCTTGGTTTTGAAAAAGTTGAAAAACTCATTGAACGTAATGTCATTGAAATTGCTCCCCTTGCTTATATGCGCGGTAGAACTTTAAACGATGCTTTTATTATTCTAGATGAAAGTCAAAACACTACGGTTGAACAAATGAAAATGTTCTTAACCCGTATTGGTTTCAATGCCCAAGCAGTAATAACTGGCGATATCACGCAAGTAGATTTACCACGCGGAGTAAGATCTGGTTTACGACATGCTATTGATGTACTTGACGATATTCCAGGTATTAGCTTTAACTATTTTGAATCTAAAGATGTAGTTCGCCATCCTGTTGTAGCAAGGATTGTTGATGCTTATGATGCTTTTGAAAAAAAAGAAAAACGGTTAAAAGAAGTAAAAAACAGTCACATTTCCAATGATATTACGGACAAGAACACGTGACAATTACCCTAGATCTTCAACAAGCTTGTGACGCACAGCATTTACCGATAAATACTCAATTCCAACTTTGGGTTAATACCGCTTTAAATCATTACCAAAAAGATTTTGAACTCACTATTCGACTTGTTGAAGTAAAGGAAAGCCAAGCACTTAATTTACAGTACAGAGAAAAAGATAAACCGACTAACGTGTTATCTTTTCCTTTTGAAGTGCCTGAAGGAATTGAACTAGACCTACTGGGTGATTTAGTCATTTGTGCTGATGTTGTCTCTGAAGAAGCAAAAGAACAGAACAAAAAACTTCACAATCACTGGGCTCATATGGTTATTCATGGCTGCTTACATTTGTTAGGTTATGATCATATAGATGATTCTGAAGCAATCGAAATGGAATCACTTGAGACAAAATTATTGAAAGAATTGAAAATATCAGATCCCTATATTATAAATGAATAATATTATTCATTTATAATCCGTTACACAAATAACTATTTACCACTTGAATTTATTTTCAATTGATTAGAAACTAAGCAGCAAGATAACCTTACAGGAAATAAATAAGCTCTATGAGCGATGACCAACCCCACTCTAGCAACGGCTCTGCAAATAAATCGATACTTGATAAATTAGTACAAGTATTCACTGGAGAGCCGAGAAACAAGGAAGAACTGGTTGAGGTGTTGAATGACGCTGAAGACCGTGACTTAATTAAACCTGAAACCAAGTTAATGATCCAAGGTGTATTAGAAGTCTCTGATATGCGTGTGCGTGACATTATGATCCCAAGATCACAAATGGTCACACTGGATATTAATAACCCGCTTGAAGAATCCTTACCTATTATTTTAGAGTCTGGTCATTCAAGGTTTCCTGTAATTAATGACGACATTGATCACATTGAAGGTATTCTGCTCGCTAAAGACCTACTCGCTTATGGCTTTGGGCAACAAGAAGAATGCACCATAGCAGAAATAATTCGTCCATCTATTATTGTTCCTGAAAGTAAAAAAGTAGAACCTTTATTAAATGAATTCAGGTCGAAGCGCTACCACATGGCAGTAGTTGTTGACGAATATGGTGGTGTTTCAGGTCTTGTTACCATCGAAGACATCCTCGAACTTATCGTTGGCGAAATCGAAGATGAAACAGATGATGAAATTGAACAAGACATCAAACACCTTGCCAGTAATGTTTATCAAGTAAATGCACTCACAGAACTTGATGATTTTAATGAATACTTTAACACTAAGTTCGATGAAAATGATGCTGATACAATAGGTGGCGTGGTTTTACATCAATTTGGTCATATGCCACAGAAAGGCGAATTAGTGATGATAGGTGATTTTGAGTTTAAAATTACTGCAGGGAATAATCGCCGTATTCAAACCCTACATATAATCATTCCTAAAGAACATAAAATCACTGGAAAAATTGTCGATTAACCTTGATGAGCATCAAAGCACTAGGTATTAACCTAATACAGCGTCTACGCGCTAATTTACTTAATAAACAAAATTTGTTCAGCTTTTTTTCTGGGCTAATTTTAGTGTTTTCATATGCGCCATTTTCGCAATGGTGGATAATGGTTATTGTTCTCCCACTATTCTTTAATTCAATTAATGGCGCTGATGTAAGGACTGCAACTAAGCAGGGTTTTATATTTGCATTAGGCTGGTTTGCAAGTGGTATTAGCTGGGTACATGTCAGTATTGATCAATTCGGCGGCTTACCACTGGCGTTTTCATTATTACTCATGTTGCTACTTTGCTGTTATTTAGCGCTATATCCCGCATTGGCTTGTTATCTATCCAGTAGGTTTTCGCCTAATAAGCAATTATCTTTATGGTTACTTCCTCCATTTTGGATGATAAGTGAGTATTTACGTACTAACGTGTTAACAGG
>Ga0233426_10001925_pt1 | contig 18089 bp, 13 predicted proteins | sample SI_118_April2016_6_FD_179875 | JGI IMG/M metagenome (GOLD analysis project Ga0233426, IMG submission 179875) | Seawater microbial communities from Saanich Inlet, British Columbia, Canada - SI_118_April2016_10_MG | ecosystem: Environmental > Aquatic > Marine > Inlet | place: Canada: British...
GACAAGCGTATTTCTATCTACCCTATCTACCCTATCTACCGTTTGATCATCATATGTTAATTCATTGGTATCAGCCCCAACCGGCGGCTTTTCCCCTATCAATCCTTCGATATTCCCTTGGCTGTTTCGAAATGATCCAGGTGTTGGATGATGAACATCAGATGTAACCTTTGATGCCAAAATGGAACCAGATTCACAGTCAGATTTTAGTCCAAAGTCAGTTGCAGTCTCTTGACTGAATTTCAACCGGTGAGAACTATGTTGATCTCCCCTTTCAGAATTATCCTGCTCTGGCGCAATAAATTTCTTCGTCTCCCTATCAGGGCCTTCTGGTTTACCCGCATCAGCCTGCTGGCCGAGCTCAATTTTTCTGTCATTATGAGTTATCTTTTTAAACTTAGCTTGCTCATCATTGTTTAGTACTAGATCAGGAAGTGGTGATTTATCCAAGTTAGATTTTGCAACATTATCTTTGGTAAAAATAGTGTTGCTGTCTTCTGTACTCTCAAGGGCAAGCTGGTCACGGGGATCAATTTTCGATGGGTACTCCACCCCTCCATGCTGCTCTTGTGTCTGATAATTTTCATTTGAATAGTTCTCATTTGAAGTGTTCCCACTCAAATATATCCCATTCAACGCGCAGGGTTGATTGATTCGATAATGCCCAACATCTTGAAGCTTGTTGGTATGATTTTTATCTCTACGTCTATCACTGATGTGAATTTTATTTTTAGGCTGTTTATTTGTAATCTGTTTGACACTCATACTCTGAAGGCCATGAGTCGGCGGATATGCATTGCTTGAATCTGATTCAAGCATAGGGTCAATCCATGGCATTTTTAATTCAATAAGGTGGTCTAGTTGTGCATTACTGGTGCTTTCATCTGAGGTTACATAACCCGTATTAACATCGTTTTCCATTGCATGGGGCGTTTTCATTAATGGCTTATTCTCAAAGCTATGTATTGATACAAGTCTCATACTTCTCTCAGCTTTGATTCTAAGTTTCTCAATGATCTGCTCGACAGTTTGACCGTTGGAATGTTGTTCCTGCTGTGCCGACATCTGGCCTGCTTCAGTAATAGAAAAAGTATTCTTGAGGTTTGAGTGGATCTCAGAGTTGCCTTGTCGGGCAGAAACCGATTGTTCGGTGGCACCTATTTTTTTCTCTGACTCTGTTTTTTTCTCTGACTCTGTTTTTTTCTCTGACTCTGTTGTTTTCAGTGTCTCTGGCTGATTTATCGCTTTTCCCGGATCTACCTCTGTTGACTGATCTGGTTGGTTTATGTCTTTTACTGTCGAGGTGTTCACCACTGAGCGCCTTCGCTTTACCAAATAATCAGGCTCTTCTTTCACGCCCACAAACCGGTAATGTAGCCACTGCCAAATCAGGATCTGATCAATAGCGATTTCCCGAGCAACCATGGCAATTAAATGTCCTTGCAATTGGCTATTAGTCAAGGATTCATGATCAAGGATAAAAAATTCCCGCAGAAGTATTTTCCGTATCACTGTATGAAAATCAGTATCCAATGGCAGTTTGGAGGCCAACATCGCTACTACTGCTCTGTCTGATTCAGTTTGATGATGCTCATGTGATAAATCTTGCTCTAATGTCTCAATGACCTGTTGCCAAAAGTTAAGAAATTGATCATCTTTATTTGTGGCCAACCAGACAGAATGCAATAGATCTTGTTGCTGATTAAATAATTTCTGCACTCGAAAGAAAATATTTGGATCATCACGTATCAGACGACTTATCTCTTTCACTTTATCGCCTTGCTGTATTCCCTCATTGATTATCTTGTTTAAGTGCATCTTGTAAGGCTGGTATTTCCAAGTCAAAAAACCATTTTTCAGGTATTCTAAAGCCGCCGATGTTTTAACATCCACTTGATCTCGAATAGAGTCACCCTGCCGATGAGATACATTGGACGTAATTTCAGACTCTTTAACTGAACCAGTTGTTGCCTGAGAAATTCTTAACCGAGCAGGTAACAGTTGCAGCAGTTGTCTTTCGCATTCTTCCAACAAGTGCTTTTTCGCGGCCTCTTTGTCACCTGTAAAGGACAACGGAATATTAATGGTTAGTTGCTTCAGATAATGAACCTTATGATGATCATAATGTCCGAAAAGTCTGTCCAATAAAGCTGGCAAGGCAGTGCTTAAATAATCTTCAATTTCCAATTTCAGTAAATTGAACTGATGATTTACCACGAAGTTTTTGTAATAGGTTTTACAATTCAACTTGCAGATACGATGTTGTTGATCATCCCTGATTTCATTATTCATAACACAATATCAGCCCCTACCCCGTGACGATCTTGCAGTTCCCGCATAAACCGACATATGCCTGTTTTTGTCTGCTGCTTTTCCTCGGCGCTGGCCGAGGAAAATACAGAACTCTGACACCACTTGTTGTATAGATGTTCAAATGCTTCCATTTCTCTGACATTAACCCAATGCAGATGAAACAGGATATGAGCCGGACAACATTGTTGAATGATTTTTTCGGCAAACTGTTGAAAGTCATAGGCATGAAACCTCACTGACCAGTTAGGCATAATCACGTGAATCTGAGGCTTCGATGATGATAGTTGAGGATCGATCAAGTTAGCCTCGACAATATGCATACCCTCACTAAGCCTATTTAACGCGTATAACAGCTGCTGACATTTGACTGCCAGTTGCATCGCAAGAGACTTTGCATTCTCTTTGTCTTGCATAGGGTTAGCGTAATCACATTCAGCAAGTTTCACCCAGTTTTTTGCCCCAAATCGAAATGCAAGAATATACTTGTGCTGGCTAGCACAATGACCAATGCGATAACGGTCAGTTTCGATTCCAGTCCTTAAAAAATCTTCATTAATTGTGTTTTGAAAAATACCATGGTCTTGCATCTGTGCTACTGCATCAACAGATACCAATGTCTCTAAAGATTGAAAGTTATTGACTACAGATTGCAGTGCCGGCTTAAAGTTTTCCCGCATATAGTTATCAATTACCGTAGAAGTCGAGAAAATATCCTGTAGCTGGATACAGCGCTTATTTTCGAAGTGACGCGGAGTGATAGTGACATCCATTTCCAGTATCTGTGAGAGTGTATCGACGGCATTAGATTGATGAATACTAAATAGAAACTGACGTATCCTTTCAGCCATCGACAAGCATTCAGTTCGATTGGGAAACTGTCCCAGTGAGAACCACTGGTTTTCAAATGCCTTAAAAATCAGTAAAAACATCGAACTTTGTTCTAACTCAAGGATACGATAACAATCTGTCTTATCCGCCATCGCGATAAAATCGCGACCTAGAACTTTATCTTGCAAAAACTCTGCTCCACAAAGAGCCTGCCATAGATATTTGATCTGCGCAAAAGTAAGGTCAACATCTTTAGCTACAAAAGATGAATCAAAAACGGATTCGGAGTGTGCCAGAATTATTTGATTAAGCTTTCGTGGAGGTGTCAGCTGTTGATCTGGTTCAATCGCATCAAAAGTCTGTTGACTAGTTAACGAAATACCCAACTGATGAAAAACGTCCAGTAGGGATGATTGACAAATATTCCATATACCTAACATTAGGCTGGATTTTAATTGAACACCCGACATTCGAGATGCAGAAGATGTCGTATCGGCAACTGTCTTACTAAAATCTTGACCGAGAGAGCGCCTAAAACCAATCACAGGAATATGCTTGAGCAACTTAATCTTGGCTCGAATTATATCGGTTAGTACGGTTTCTGTGTTACCACTGTTATCAATCCGCAGAAACTCCTGATCTGGGAAGCTTTCAGCGTATAAGCCCAATAAATAATCCAGTATTCGATTACGTCGATCAAGATAATTGTCGTCTTCTGCGATAATACTTTTTAGCTGATAATCTAGAGCATCATTATCCTGATGCAAATACAGCCTCCTCGATTCGCTATATTCCAGTGGTTGAAAGAAGTAACTGCTATTGAAATCATCAACGGAGATTAGGGTTTTCAACTGATGTAAATTTGCAAAACTATTGACAATAAATTGTTCAAACAACATCAAGTACGCATTAATTTGCTTTCGTTGAACCTGTCCCCGGCTGTTGTTGGCGGAAACATTTTGGTAGGTAATGCGGCGATAGTTACTGGGCAACTGATCAAAAACTGGATAATTTTCATTCAAAGGCCAATAATCCATCTGAGTGTTGGGGAAAATATCGTCATGCATAGCCAGACCAAGATTTTTTTGCCGACGGCGAACCCGAAATTTTTCAATATTCTCCAAAAGCTGTTTGATTTGAACCATGACGATCTTGTTATTTTGTACCAGCTGCAGTTGCAATACTTCATTGGTCACTGGAACGCAGAGCTCAAAAGCCTCATCAAAACAGTCTAAAACCGTCTCCAAGGGCTTATCATTAGACAACAACTTGAGCTGCACCACATCTTTAATTCCCTCAATATACAGAATCTGTTTCACTACAGCAGAGCTCAACAAAACACTGTTTGATGATTGATTCAACCGCCCCTTGATGGCGTAAGGCCCCTCGAGAACGCTATCCAAGGAATCTGTGCCAGCTAAAAAATCATCGTAACTGGTGAAGCTTGGTTTAGGTGAAATAACATCTTGGATTAGCAGGAAGATTTCGGCCAGCAAAATTTCAGGGGAAAACCCACTCTCAATTAAAATAGTACCCGCAACCTCAACTTTATTTGTATCTGCTTCACGGAATTGAACTGGCGATTTTTGGCACAAGGGTCTATTGGAATGATATAACTCCGCTAATCTTTGCTGAAGATCATCTTTATTATCGTCGCTCAAACCTGGAATACATCGATATTGACCAAAATCCGATCGCTCTCCATCGAGAAAAATATTCTCTAGTTCGGGAATTTTATCGAAGAAAATCGCCTCATAGTCTTTTGGTATAACAGGACCACTGGATAGTATCTTGCTGGCTCCAAAAAGACCTTGTCTGGCAAAGTCCACCCTACCAGTCTCTCGAACCAGCAATTGAGACACTGATGTATCAGATCTATAAATAATATCGGTGAGGGCAAAACACAGTTGCTCTAAGATGGTGACACCAGGATCATGCAGGTTATAGTCCGTCCAAATATCACCACTGAGTTGCTGCAACATTTCAAGCCCCTGAGAATAGAGATTCTCAAAACTGTACTCATCGGTTCCGTCTCTGGGCTGAATAAATGACTCTTGCATTACTTATGGCTCCTTTTCTTTATCCTGTAAACTCAGTGTGCTATCCAACCAAAGTTGAGTAATGTGGTACTTTATCGGTTGATATTTGTCATCTTTGGTGTAATCACGCACTGTCTTAATCTGCAGTTTGTAGCACTCATGATCATCTCTTGCCCAGCGCAATTTCAATCTGTCCCAGCGGGAAAAGTACCAACCATGCTGATGTTTTATACGCTTTTGAAACCAAGAAAATGGATGAACCGGGTTGTAACAGTTGATTGCCACCGCTCTGAGCAATGCGCATCTTCCATAACCTCTTTCACCGCTAACACCAGCAGCAATTTCAAGCATATGGCAACCTTCTAACCCAGTTAGAATATCGTGCCACGCTCCATCAGCAGATACCTCTCCGGAACCATAGGTACCCACTCTCGCGGTTGACGCCACAACACCTTGAACATCAAATTCATGGACAGGACTAGTTTTATTTACGCCTACTTTTCTCTCAGAGGCGCTGATGGCTAAGATCGGCGAATCAAGGTCATTGGTTTGGCTGCTAGAATCATGCTGCTCGAGATCTCTCAAACCAGACGCATCAACTGCGTTGTGCAGTGTTAGATAATTGCCTGTCGAATCAATTTTAAATTGCCATCTAATAGAATTTATCTGTCCTCTCCGAGCATAGATACTGGCAAACATATCTAACTCGGTGGGCATAATTTGAATACCATCTTGTTGAGTGATGCTGAGTCCATCATCGCAACTATTAAGGGATGAATCGATTAGATCTGCAAAATCCACTTCTGACGGCATTTGCCCGTTAGAAAACAACTTTTTGAGTTTGTCCCTTGTCTTTTTTGTCATCTTCTAGCCATTTTCTGTGGTGTTAGTCTGTGTTTCATTGATAATGAAATTCGTACCTATCTGGAGATCGCCATAGCCAGTTGCCTTCGCTGGTATGACCTGTCGGTTGTTAATTATCTCTACCGCATGATTTTTTGCAGGCAGAGCCAGGCACCAGGGCCACTGGGGTGTCAGCGTTTGTTTTTTGCTAAGTTTCAGTAGTGAATCCGACGAATTACTTGAGGATCCATTTTCAATCGCCGAATCTGTGCGTTTATACACACCTCCGGTCATAGAAGTGACCTTTAGCAAGGACACATTTGTAACAAAGTCAACGTAGGGTTGATCCTGAATAAACGCTGTAATGTCGTCTTCACAAAAACTCCAATCAAACTGCTTAGATGGACCTTTACACCCCCAACTAGAAATATAGTCAACCAATGCGGTGTTGAGCGCATGAGGTGGATTAAGTTGGTCGACATCCTGAGTAAAAATAACTGAACACCGTACCTGAATAGTTTCATATTGGGGATTACAAACTTCAATATCCACACCCGGCGCAGACAGTCTGTTCAAAAAAATTTTTATTCTATTTAACTGTGATCCACTCACTATAGGCGGTGGTTGACAGAGATCAATGTCACTGTTGTGCTGGCGACAAGGAATAACAATTAACAGTAATTTGCCTGGTGCTCGCAACAGCTCACTGTTGTGATTTTTCTGACTCATCGCGGGAAAACATTTAACCTTTTGGACAAATTCGAATTCCTGTAAAACACATCGCTCAAAATCCCAGGGAGTTACTAATCGGTTACGATGGCGCAAACGCTCAGAACTGCGCTGTAACCATAGCTTTTGATCCTCTTTTACCCTCCCCGATAGAGACGCTCTTGGCTGATATACCATACTAAATGCCGAATGTGTTTTAAGCGCTTTGCTTATGCTCTGTGCAGGCAAACTATTCAACTCTCTGTTGTCAAAATGTTGGCGACGCACCTCAATCGCGTTGATTTCAACACCTCTTAGTTGGCAAAATAGACTGCCACTTTCTGGGGAACTAATGCGGATCCAGATTTTTTTTAGATCCGAAAACAAACTGGTGCTTGTACCGAGAGAATAATCTTCACCCTTGTAAAAGGCTTCATGCGGAAGGCGCAGATGGATAATTCCGGATTGCAAAAATCCCTCTGTAGTATCTGCCAAAACGTCCGTCCGCGGAATTTTTTCCCACATATAACCCTCAGACAACCACCACCAATCAATTACTGGTATGCTTGGTCTAGCGTCTCTGATGGTGGACTCCTGCAAATCAAAATAGATACTAATAGTATTGTCTCCATAATGATTACCCAGCAATATCAATCCGAGATAAAAATGATTAGATTGCTGATATTGAGGAAGTAAATAAGCATCACTTAAACGGGTATTTGGTGTTAAAGATTGCAACCCAAATGGTTGTAGGCTAAAGATTTGAGACTGTTTTTTGTGCCTATTTGATTGACTATGTTGCTGAACATTTATCGTTTCACTGGCCTTGTAATCAACACTGATGTGATCAATAACCGGCGTGTAAGGCTCATTTAACTGTTCACTCATCTGCTTTGTTTTTAATGCAGCGAGCAATTTTTTGTTCAATACATGGGGGTAAGCCTGGTGAGCGAATACCGGCGATCTACCGGATAGTTGTAGCCGAATAAAACCTGACAGTTTCTCGGCAGAATATGCACAGATCTCAGTATTACAGTCTGCGAGAGGCTGGAAATAATCCGCATCAGGTATCTCTATGCAGACATTCCTTGCGAGTGTTTGCTGGCTATCAAGATTAAATAGGGGTTGGCAATTGGATCCAGATTGACTCGCCCATACCCCATTTCTTAACACCGTTGTTGTAACAGAGAAGTCCTCATTACAAATACCCAAATCATATTCTCTGTAATGATCAGAAAAGCCACCAATGTTTTTAGGTAGCTGATGCCATTGAATATTTACTTTCATATATTTCAATTTTTTACAGGAGAAATCTTGACTGCTAACAATTAAATAGTTTCCTAATGCTGGTACAGCACCAAAAGGCTGAAACGGTGAACTATAGTCCACTGGACCAGAATCGTTGTGGAGTACCAAACTTTTGACGCCGGTGATATCTATATCAATGCTGACCTCATACAATACGAGATTCTGCAAAAATGAATAGAGATAAAACTCTGCATGCTTTGCTAAGACAATTTTAAGCACTGGGGTATCAATTTGCACATCGGAGAAAAACTGATCCGTAAAACTTATTTTATGAAGACCTTTGTCATAGGCAATAACTGCCTCCTGAGAATCATCAAGTTCAAACATAAAATGGCAAATGTGGTTCAGCGGACCCGCTGAGTAGTCACATTGAAAAGCGTCAATCTTATGCCAACCCGATTGACAGCTAACGTAAAGCTCAAACCCCTCTGAAAATATTTTGTTGCGCAAGCTTTTACAATCTAGGTTAAATATTTTGCCTAGTGCCGACAGACTTTTCTCCGCAGCTTCAGAGAAAGAATATAATTCGTCAGTGTTGTCAGTAAATAATCTCTCTAATTTGAGCTTATAATTTTGCAGCTCCGATAATTTATATCTCTTCTCACCGTAGATTATATAATGCCTGAAGGTTGACAGCACACGGCTTTTAAATTGCCCCATCGCATTCCTACTTGTTGGCTTGCTTTGATCAACAGAATATCTCTCTCGCTCCTCAAGTATCAAGCGTACATCAATGCGTCGATGACACCGCTCTGAACGTAATATTTCACTCGACAATAGAAAACCTAATTCAGAGTCTTCTTGGTCTTCAGACTCGACACAATCCAAGTTATCGCCAAACAGACTTTTCCCTTTACCAAGAGGATTAATGTTTTGTGGCACCATTTGATTCCATTCAGCATTCAAAAAACTGTAGTCTTCAATAGATTGGGCTCGAACATTACTGACCATCCCCAGATCATAGGCTGGCACATTGAAGGGAACCTGGCCTAAGCAACAATTTGCTATTGACGTAACCTTTGCCGGAATAAGATTAAGGTCAGCGATAGCTAAATAATTGGATTCCTGTGACGGTGAATTTCCAGTGGCCACAAAGGCGGTGCCCTCTAAGAGGGTTCTTTCAGAGTTATTTGGATTAACCTGAACCACCAGAATAGTACGGTCTGGTAGACCCTGCCGCTGCGAAAGCTTAAGAATGTCTCGGTAATAAAAGTCTCTATGTTGGTCAAGAAACCCATTGGTACGCTGGTTAACTTTTTTGAGTAATTGCAAAAAGGTAACCAGTAAGGCAGAGGACGGATCCTGACCTCCTCCACTCAAGGTCATGGTCAATCGTTGATCACAAAAATCCGAAAAATGCTGCATTCCATTGAGAAAATCATAAAAGATATTTTCCAAACGAAAGCTAATATAGTCTTTAGATGCTGTGTCTTCTACCACTTGCACAGGATTGCCCTTGATAGACCATCTTGTGGCTAAATCTTCAAAAATCCGGGCCTGATCCGCAGTAATTCTAGCCATTCTTTTACTGTTTGACTCATTGACAGAGTTGGATACGAAATTATAGATACCACCAAGTTCGTTAAATTCTTCGCTGCTATTTTGAATCAAGTCAAACAATTTTTGCGCGGCGAGTTGTGCCGTCTCCGTTTCGATCCGTCGTAACTTAGCATGCCACTGATCAAGCTGTTTAACTAAATCGACACAAAGCACCACCATTGCATGAAGTACTTTTAAGTTATTATCGTGCATTGACAACAATTGCTTAAATCGGTCTTGGCTTTGCTGCGAACAGTGGGCGGCAATAACCGCAAGCATTACTGTATCATTAGTATCCAGCAAACTAGACCAATCGCCGTCAACCTGGTTATCGTCGTTGATATACTTTATGTTTTTGGCGTAGGCGTAGGCCTGACGAAGATAATGCTTTAGATCGCGCTCCTCCAATTCAAAATAACCAGAACCCAAAGATTTACACAGACGTTCGGCCTGGATGGATCCCTGATACATAAAACTCGCCTTTTCGGTCATCGGTTATTCATCTTTTAATTAGATTACAATTATCGCTCTATTATTTCTCTATGCTCGATTATTCCTCTATCGATTATTCCTCTGTAAAGCAGACTAAACATTATTTCCCTCAATAGAATAAAATGGATACACCATATTGCTGCGGTTATTAGTTGCACGAATGATATAGTCTAGATGGATACTCATCCTGCAACCTAAATCCTCAAATAAAACAGTTTCCACCTTGACATTAAGCAGTGAAATACGTGGCTCATAAAGCATAATAGCTTTACTAACATCTTCAATAATCCGCGTTCTTATGGACTCTGTCAGTACTTCAAATTGAATCTTATGCAAATCACATCCATAATTTTCATCAATTAAACGTTCCCCTTTTTGGGTGCTGAATAAAATTTTAAGGCTCTCTTGAATATCCTGATCTTTGTCAACCATCTGTAAACGAATTCCTTTGGGCGTCTTGTCAAATCGCGGCGGAAACCCCCAACCACGCCCCAAAAAAGCACTATCCTGCATATCAACCTCCAATCATCACATTCATGCAACCAATAACAATAGAACCACCGTGAACAGTAGCATCTCCCGTCCTAGCCGCTGGCTTACCACCAATCATCACCGTTGTAGACCCCTGCGCAATAGAGTCCGGGGGACCTACACAAATACAGCCATCTCCCAATACGGCCGCGGGTAATTTACCAATCAACACGGTGGGCTCTCCGGGTCCGTTTATCGGCCCTCCCACATGGGGGACTGGTGGAATTCCCGGCGTTTGCATGGGACAACTATGCATATCCGTTACTCTTGCTGCTGAGGGCATCTCTCATCTCTCCTAATTAATCATTACCATGGCGCCTTTGACAACTATGTTTCCGCTGGCAGATATCTCTGCGCTCACTTGCCCACTGGTTTTTAATGCTTGACTTGCACTGACGGTGGTATTCATACCGGTTGCTTTAAAATCGGTTGAGGCGGTCATTTCCAGGCTGCTGCCCGCTTTGATAATCACCTTTCCGGCAGCTGATATTGAAATGTCCTTTGAGCTACTAAGGGAAATTCCAGCATCATCCAAAACTACCTTATTATTATTTTGATCTGTCAGAGTAATAGATTTACTCTCCTCATCTAAAATAATCCGATTGTTTGCCGGTGTTGCCAGGGTTAAACTTTTTTTGTCATCATCAAATTCAATTAGAATTTTTTGTTTAGATAATATAGCTTTTTTCGTATTCTCTGCGTCTGGTTTGTAGGGGGGTGAATGTTTACTGCTGTACATACTGCCAAGAACAACTGGACTCGAGGGATCATTATTAAAATAACCCACGATCACTTCGTCGCCTATCTCAGGCATAAAATAAGCACCTACACCGGAGGACGAATAAAAACTAGCCATTCTGGCCCAAATTTCATCATTTTCTGCCTGTAAAACTGGCAATGACACCTGTACTCTGAATTCACCAGAGGAATCTTCATCGGTCCGCTTAACAATCCCAATATGCAAACCCTCAGCTGGGGCGCATAGACCGGATGCAGCTGGTGCTTTCACAGAGTAGGCTTGCGAGAACATCTGAGCACGCAGACCAAATTCAACTTCGGTAAACCAATTTCCGTTAGCAACCCTATGCACAATGGATGACACATACACATTGCCAGAGAAGCGCTCACCCACGCCTTTAAGCTCAATAATCGAACCAACTGTCGCTGCAGCACTACCTTGGATGGTCATTTTTCCTCGCACTCGCGCCAGACCAGATCGGAGCATATGACCCGAGGCCCAGTCATTCAGCGCACTGGGATCCAAAATACTGTCTGATTGCAGTGTATATGCTGAGGCTCCCATGATAGTGGCCAATGTTTTTTGGTCGAGGTTTCCCTGTCCACTCAGACTATTAAAGGTTCCTGCTCCAGTGGCCACTGACTGATTTTTCACATCCCAAGCAACACTGGATACTGACGCAACCTGAGACTGTGCATCAATGTCGGCGGAAAAATCATACAAATCAGCTCCATATTCAACGGTTAACACAGGACTTAAGGAGGTAACTGGTTTACCGACAACAATACTGTCGTCCTGTACATTTACCAAAAATGCGTTGGCTTCTGCTCGCATCATGACAAAATCCCAGTCAGTACAGTTGTATTGTACCAATTCACTATAGGATGTACTGGTTGTATCCACCTTGGCACGCAACGATGTTGCGCCGAGTAGATTGACAATGATGTCACTGTCTTTTTGATTTTGATAATTCACATTGTGCGGAGATAAGGCTAGTTTCAGCACCTCACTCTTGCACTCTACGACCAAGCGAGTGTCATTTTCAGAGGAGATTTTTATTCCATGTTTGACCACCACGCCAACAAAAATTTGTTGCTTATTCTGCTTGTAGCTTCCTCTTATGGTTATTTTTGCTCCTGGTGCAAACGTATCCTTGTCACTGTGATCAAAAGATTGCTTTGGCATATCACCGTCTTCGATAACAATTACTGCCACTGGTATCTTATTAAACGCTCTGTGCACGGTAAGCGATCTCACCTGCATAGTTTCAGGAATAACGGAGCCATCGCTTAGTATTTCTACCTCAACGACACCTTCACCTAACTTGGTGGGAGAATCAGCCATGATAATCCACTCTAATCCAGCTTAAGGGGCGGAAATATCAGGGCAGTGCCCGGTACTAAGGCGCGAAAATTGGACAGGTTATTAATTCGAGCGATATCAATGTAGTAGTTCGCGTTGCGATATATTTTCAGACATAGGTTCGGCAAAGTGTCTCCAGCTTTTACTTCAATGATATGAGTTAAATCCGGCGAGGATCGATTGGCAATACTAGCCTGTTCCTCGGCACTAATAAAACCAACAAAAACAAAATCAAGTTCGGCGCGAAGAGGTTCGCCCTCAGATGAATACAGCGTATAATTCCTGTCCATAGAATGTAGTCGCCCTTCAAAATGTTCTGATCCCCACAAAATAGTGACAACATTAGGCTCATGACTGTCACCGTTATAATTGTAGACAATTTTATCTAACAACGACATTTTATCTTTCACACTGGTTGCTATAAGCAGAGAGACCATGTCACCCAGTACCCCAGTTCCATCAAACATCGTTTTAAATTTCAATAGCTCCGGCTCATGTCTAATATAACGTGCATCACTGCCGACGCTGCCTAGGGGGGAGGCAAGGTTGTAGGATATTGCCCGCTTTCTCTCCACCGAGGAGGGATTGACTTGAAACTCTATATAGTTGTTATTGGCGTCTGAAATAGTTAATCCATTTGACCCCATCATATTAACGCTCCATATCTCGTTCGAGTAACTCAGTGATCATGAGCTTACAATCGCCTAGAATTTTTTGACGTAGACCTTCAACATCAAAAGCTGTTTTGTCATTGACTTTTTCTGTGCTCTTGACTGACAAAACACTCTCATTAACAACCGTGGTGTTGATGCAAAGCTCACTGATTTCAATCGCCATGTTTACAAAATCCTTATAAAACCTGAATGTTTGAGAGTTACTGATTCGATTGCCACTTCATTTTTATTCGAACTAAAAGCGTCTGCCGCCCAAGCAATAGGATAAGCCCGATCAAACACCCAAGCTCTTGAAGGGTAACCTTTAGCATCAAGTAAATTTACTATCACAGTGGCTGGCAGAATCGAATTGTTACTGGGCTGGCAGACCAATGCATTGCACCAGATAGCCAGCGGTGATGATATGGGAGTAATTTCGCGCTTCAATACGAGATTGCTATATTTTATCCCTTTCAAAAGCGAAACTGTCTCCATTCTACCACCCACTGCAAATTCCTCAGTTTCTGCGCTCCAATCCAGACCTGAGACTTCATGAAACGAGGTGTCAAATCCGATCGGCAAAAGTGAAACTGCAGCTTCACTGGCGACAGCCGCAGCTAACCTTGCGCTGACTGATGCGGAGGCTGACAGCACACTCGGCAAAAAATTAACTTTGAAATAAAAAGCCACCGGAGGGGTTTCAAAGTCGATTGCTCCAGGCAAATTTGACATCAAAAAAATCTCCTAGAACCGTTCATATCCAACACTAACTAAAACACCTAAAACCAGTTTCAAAACCATTGACAATACGCCTATTTATTATGCTTCGTACATGACTGTTTAACTGTTTTCGATAGTAATTCCCTCGTGGGCAATTTCAATGGTTTCAACTGCTACCTCATTGCCATCAGCATTCAAGTCAGTTCCGGTAATTTTAGTTGGAAACGCGTTGGTCACTGTCCAAACCATTGTTGGTGAGCCAGTTTCATCCAGTAAACTAATATTCATGGTAATGCGCTTAATTGTGTTTAGCTGTATTTGATTAAACCAATCCCAAAATTGATTATCCTTTGCAAAGGTGCCCTTTTTCATAGTGATATTGCCGTACTTCTTTAGTCCCGGCATCTTATTAGCACTGTGTATTGGACTATCACCTGCACGATATTCAATGGGTTGAGATTCAACATCCAGCCCACTCACCTCTTTAAAACTCATCACATTGCCATCCCACCTCACTTCAAAATAAAATTTGGGTAGAGGCCACAATTGAGCGTTACTCGTTTGCATTGATCCGTCATCAGCCATTATCTAATCTCCTATTGTGCTGTTATAAATCTTGTCTTTAGTGAAAATTTTTCATTCATTATGAGTCTTGCATTTTTTGTTCAAATGTAACCTCAATAAATTCTGCCGGACGCAACAAGGCAACCTGTACCTTAATTCGCAGAATGCCATCGAGAACATCCTCCGGCGTCATGGTATCTCCAAGGCCAACAGAAACAGTAAAGGCACTTTCAGGTGAGGATCCCGCCAACCCACCACGCTTCCATATTCCGGTCAAAAAACTGGTAATCATGCCTTTCATTGTTATCCATGTACTCGGCGTATTACCTTCGAATACATAAGTCCTAGACGCCAACTTAATCGATTGCTCTATCATGATTACCGTGCGTCGAACTTGAATATATCGCCAGTCGAGACTGTTTCCATCCAGCGTTCTTGCTCCCCAGACCATGGTACCCTGGCCAACAAAAACACAGATTCCATTTATCGACTTGCCCTGTGGCGAAACATTTAAATCTGCCTGCTCTGCACTAGAGATATCTACCGCCGGCTTGATGACAGAATTGAGACTGACGTTTGCCGGTGCTTTCCAAACGCCTCTCTCATTGTCAACCATGGTATAAACACCCGCCATCGCCGCTGATGGCGGCAATAAATTCAGCTGCATCTTGATTTCACCCATAATCTGATTAAAGCCCAAACTCAGCTGTAATAGCACCTTATTAAGGTTGCTTTTAGCCACATCTGATAGCGGATTGCCTTGGGCATCTGATCCTGAAATCAGCTCATCAATAGAAATTTGATAATCGGCTTTTAAATTATCCAATGCTATCTTGCGTGCTGCATCCTCGAAGTCATCATCCGGCTTTAATTGCTCAAGCTCAGCATCTATTGGTGCAATTAACTCAGAGGTAACCACGTCGCCCAAGGCTGCAATACTATCGGTGTGAATATTTTCATAACTCAAGGACTTATCCTTTACCACGGAGGTGTGCACCCAAGGATAATATACCATGGAATAATCCAAAAAATTATTGCCGATTGCACTGCGAAAATTGGCTATAGGGTCCCTATCAATCTCACGGGGCAAAAACCCCTCATGGATATCCAATATGGCTACTCGACTCTTCATCTTGTCACCACAGTGTGCAAGCATCGCCTGCTGTAGTGCCGAACAATCGTCGAAAGGCAATTTCACCGCCTCCGGTATCGCCAAAATTGTAGGCTCTTGCTCCTTGGTCAATCGGTTCAAGCCACTTTGAAAACGGTCGAGATCATAGTCGTCTTGGTAGTTACCAATGGATACGATGTAGCAGCTACCGCCACCATTCTCAAAGTACAGCCGCAGCGCATTAAATAATCCAAAATCCCGCTCTTGGGGCGAGACCTCATATCCTGCGTTGGCTATGATCAGATCAGGGTTCGACTCAGTCGCGGTGAGTTTAAAGGTGGTCTGCGGCGCTCCGCCAAAAAGCTGTATATATTCAGCAATCGATTTTAGTTTAACTGGCTGATTGAGCAGTGATTTACCTTTAATTTCAGCTTTTTCAGTGTGCCCGACAAAGGCCGGTATCGCAGATGCAACTTCCACTGCTGAACTAGAGAGACTCTCTTTTTCAACAAGGTATACACCTGGCGTTTTCATTGGGGCTGTCATATCAATATCCTCTTTTGTTTAAAAATGACTTTGTAACACTCTTTGGATTTTAATCCTCCACTACCTACCACCCACTAGCACTCAAAGCACTATATGTGATGCGGCTACAACCGTTTTTTGCTGCTCAATAACCAATAGTTCTAAGCAATCTTTTGCCGGATGCGGCAATTTATCTATCAATATTTTGGTTCCCACTTCGCTCTCAGCACAGAGCGACAAGGTCAGTTCGGAGCCACAACCCAATCTGATTGGCACAGATGATAAGAACCGAAATCCACGCTGATTGCACATCAAAATTACATCGCCAAAGGCGTTGAATGACACCGACGTACTCTGCTCGGGAGCGATGCTCAGCCCATAAGATCGATCTTGTTGATTAAGCCATCTGGCTGTTGTTTTTTCTTGTTTAATCCATAACCAATACAACCAAGGCACTCGTTTTGCAGCAAACTTGATGCCATAATTCGCCGGACAAATCAGTTCCTCAGATTTCGCCGAATATAACTCAGAAAGTAAATGCTTAAGATTTAGAGAGATAACTAAAGACACCCTGCTGTCACTGGCCTGAACAGCGAGCTTTTTGCGCGGTTTAATCTGGCTATTGCCCACCGAATCGCCATCATGCAACCAGCTAATATTGCTGTCGATTTCTTTATCTCCACCCACGCACTGCAGCACTGTCCCATTGGGATGCAATCCTGATTCACCGAAGCGAAAAAAATCTGAGCCAACAAACTCAACACCAATATGCAACCAACTATCACCATCGTGATCATTGGATGTCTTATCTATTTCATGGATCACTACAATTTTGTCTGCCACCCCTCTCACCATTAGGCCTTGATTTTTGCACAAAGCCTGCATGGTGGGGTCTAGATGCAAGACATATTTATCCGACCACAACTGTCCGCCGAAGTATTCGTGAAACAAGCCTACAGTGCATAATTTAACGTAGCTCACCGACGCACCCCCCGCCTAACCACGATCTGAATCTCCATCGGCATCATCATCGTCGGAATGCTGAACGCCCGCATCTAGCCCACCCAACCCCGAAATGGTGCCCTGCAGAGCTTGAAGCATAGAAATAGTCCTTACTTTATATAAAACTGAAGGCATATACTGACCAGTCATCAATGTCCAAATACTCTGTAATTCCCTTAAGCTCACACTCTCGATTTCCATCAACAGTTTTTCAATGCCCGGCGGTATTGACTGATCATGAGCTCTATCAAAGACTGGATTATGTTGAAAAAAGTCGATGACCATATCGATAAACTTTAATCCTTGAGGGTATTTTTCACCATGGAAGTTGGCCACGAAAAGTAGATAAAAATTCAAGTTAACAGGTCGATATAATTTACCGAGCTGATTTTCTGTCACATTAGTGGTCTGATTAGACTTTACGGAAAAGACATCGCGTTCAATATTGACCAGTGTTGCAACCATACGATCACTAATTGATGCGTCCGAATCATCAGAAAGACTAGAGATAACCACTAATTCCTCATCAGAACCAGTTTGATTATTTAAAGATTCATCTAATCTTTTTACGACGTAAGTCACCGCATCATATAACACTTAAATGGCCATCCCTAGGCAAGTCTTATAAACGCAACATGAACCATTAATCACATTATTGCGTTTAATCTATCCACACAATTGATCTATCCAGACAATTGATCTATTCACTCAGCTTTTTAGTTTTTTTACATTTATTTATTTCTCGTCTAAACGTTAGACCAATTTTTACCTACTCGCTTGAGAAACTACTGAATTTTTATTTTTCATGAAAT
>Ga0233426_10001926_pt1 | contig 18088 bp, 14 predicted proteins | sample SI_118_April2016_6_FD_179875 | JGI IMG/M metagenome (GOLD analysis project Ga0233426, IMG submission 179875) | Seawater microbial communities from Saanich Inlet, British Columbia, Canada - SI_118_April2016_10_MG | ecosystem: Environmental > Aquatic > Marine > Inlet | place: Canada: British...
TTAAAAAAGAACTAGAGTATTTTGGTCTCAACCACAAATGCTCTAAACTTGAATTATATAGAAAGTACCAAAAGTATTTAAAGTATTGGAAATTAGACAACTTTGAAACTATCGATGAAAAGTTATTAGCGAGTAAAAAAATAGAAAAAGCTCATAAGGCATATGATTTTATAAAAGCTAATTGGAATTTTCTTGTTCTATTAAAAAACAAAGAAGAATCATATGATAGATATATAATTATTATAGTTTTTGTTTTTTTATTTTTTTCTATGATGACTTACATGCAAAACACCGCAAACAAACGTGTAAGAAAAGCAAGAATAGAAGCTATAGGAGACCACGAATCAAGCTGGGCTTGGACCCATGGTGTCTCTGATACGTTAGTAAAAATTTCAAAACAAAATGCGTTGGATGACTTTTGGGGTAAAGTAATTGAAGATACAACAGATATAAAAGATTTCTTAACATTTTGGCCACATACACTAAACAGGCATGAACAAAATAAAATAAAAACTGAAATAATGAACGGTTCAGCTAAACACACCGTTTTCCCGAATGAGGAATATCAAAGAAAAGGAACTACTTATATTACGGATAGACTGTTATCTATCCAGGATGATAAAACACCACAGATCACTTTCGAAAAAATTATTTTTTTTAGAAATCATTATGAGATGACATTTAACTATAGTTTTAATGAAAACTATAAAAATCAGAAAATTTTAGATGTTGATTTTGGCCCTATTAATATTACAGAGTCTAAATACTATAAATACACAGATCGATCTGATTCAATCTGGACAAAATCGCCTAATTACCCTATCATGTTAGATAATTTTTTAGAAAACTGCGTTAGTTGTGGTGGTGGCATAATTTTACCTGAATACAGCGAAACAAAGTCATCTATTTGCGTTTTTCGATTTAACATATCCTTACCTTATGAAACTAGGTTAGTTTATTTTAAAGGTGTTGGAAGCCCCATTAATGACGTACCGCTAAACATCAAACCCTATATAAATAAGCTGAAAAAAGAATGGTTTGAAAAACTACCCTATCGACCTTTAGACTGGAAAAATTGGAGACCTATAGTATTAAAAGAATAACTTTGTATTTTTATAATTAATTATTAATTATTTTTTTACCATTGTTATCCCAGTAATTCCAATCGCCATACTTTTCCCCTGATATATAATCTCCTGATTTTTCTGGTTCACCATTTTCGTGCCAAGATGTATATGGTCCATGAATTTTCCCAAATTGATAATTCAATTTCCATTTTCTGCCACCAGAACTATACCAACCATTATGTTCACCAATTGGTCTTCCATTTTGATATCTACCACTTTCAATAAGTTGTCCTAGTGTGTCCCAAAAATGCCATTCACCATCAATTAATCCTAAAATATAATTACCACTCTCTTGTATATTTCCATTTGCATACCAGAACTTCCATTTTCCATGCAATTTTCCCTGTCTATACCTACCCTCAGAATGTTTAAATCCATTCTGATACCAGAATGTCCAAGCCCCATCTTGTTGACTGCTTTTGTAAGAACCCATCATCTTTTTAGAACCATTACTATGCCAATAAACCCACTTTCCAGCGCGACCATCTTCTATTATTCCATTTAGTTTTGGATCGGAAGCCATATAATAGCGTCCTCTAGCTTTTAATTGTCCATTTGGATAATAATACACCCAGTAACCACTAGCATAACCACCTGAATATCTACCCTTCGTTTTTATACGACCATTATCAAAATAATCAATGGCTAGATTACTAAATGGCCTTCCATTGTCTGGATTAAAAACCAAACCTCCTCTTGATGGCAATGAGGATCGAATGTATGTTTTTTGCCCAAAGCAAATACTTAAAAAGGAAAAAAGTACTAAAAATTTGAATAAATTAATTTTCAATACTCACTTTTTGATAAGAACTCAAAGAAAAATGACAAAGAGTAACAATACTTGAAGCGTTATTTTGATTTAACATATTTATCATAGAGATATGACCTGGCTTCTTTGGAAGCATCATTGCTACTTATTCCAACTGCTTTTCCTTTGCCATATTTAATCCAGTCTACAATAGAATAATCATCTACATCTGTGCCATCTGGCCATTTGGCATTATTACTCCAGCCAGGTTTTATCGATAACGCTTTCATTAATAAAAGGTTTTGTGTCCTAGAACCATCATAAATGGGGCCACTTTTTACTACACTAAAAGATTTTACGTAATCATCTGATAAAATTTTTGATTTTTGTTTCATTTCAGGTTTAATGTCAATCAAATCTACCATTTTAAACTCTTCAACTGATAAGGTAGGCATAACTTCATTTGGCAAGAACAATTCTTCCTCAGTGTCACTTGGGGGTACAGTATTTTTAATTGGTCTATTATTACTTCTTAAATCAATATTTTTAGAATTATCGAAAATTATTGTAGACTCGTTATTTATTGCGTCTGGATGGTTACCACTCACAATTACTTGTACACGATTTGATATTTTTTCAGGAGCAACCCTGACATCATCCTGAGTCATTGACAAAGAATGAAGAAGAAGAATTATAGTAAAATATTTCATTGTGTCTACGCTTAACATAAAATTTATCAAAAATTAAAAACAACTAAAATTTCAAAAATACTCAACAATGACTACATATTTTTTACGTCAAAAGTTTCCAACCATTTTTTAACATAGTCTACCACCTCTTCAAGACAGCCATCTTTAAAAGGTGATTTTAATTTAGCAAGTTCAACTAATTTTGTAAAAGACAAGCTACCACCAGCACGACATAGTCTTAAATAATCATTCCAAGCTGCTTTTTTGTCTACTTCATTTTTAATCCAAAATTGAAAGGCACATGTCTGAGCTAAAGTATAATCAATGTAATAAAAAGGCATTTGATAAATATGTAGCTGCCCTTGCCATATTCCACCATCCTTAGCAAAAGTCATATCCTCATAATTCCTGTGAGGCATATAAATATTCTCAAGTTCAAGCCATTTTTGTTTTCTTTCTTTTGGAGAAGCATCGTGATTTTCATAAACCCAATGTTGAAAATCATCAACGCATGCACCATATGGCAAGAAAGAAAGACTTCCAGAGATATGTTTATATTTAAATTTTTCTGTATCCTCTTTAAAAAAATTCTTCATCCACGGCCAAGTAAAAAACTCCATACTCATTGAGTGGATTTCTGCTGCTTCCATTGTCGGCCAGTGATAATTAACTAGAGGTTGATCAGAGCTAGAATAATTTTGGAAGGCGTGACCAGCCTCATGTGTTAAAACTGTAATATCATGATCTGTTCCATTAAAATTAGAAAATATGTAAGGTCTCTTATACTTAGGGAAAGAAGTACAGAAACCCCCAGGTCTTTTGCCCGCTCTGTTAACCACATCCATAAGGTCTTCATCTATCATGACATCAAAAAACTCTCCAGTTTCAGGAGATAACTCACGATACATAGTTCTAGCTTCTGCGACTAATTGTTCTGGTGTCCCTTTTGGTGTTGGGTCTCCATCTTTGAAATTTATACTATCATAAAAGTAAAGATGCTCTAAATCTAAAATTTCTTTTTTCTGTTCACTTAACCTAGATACAATAGGTACAACATGCTCCACAATCTGTTTTCTAAAATTCGCGACCTCTTTGGGCCCATAATCAGACCTCCCCATTCTGAAATATCCGAGTTCAATAAAGTTCTTATAACCTAAGGTAACAGCAATCTTGTGTCTTAAGTTGACCAACTTATCATAAATGTTATCTAATTCATCCTCATTACTCTTAAACCAAGAAAAACGAGCTTCATATGATTCTTTTCTAACTGAACGATTTACATTTGAATGAAAAGGGCCTAATCCAGCAAGGTTGTACTCTTTTCCTTCAAACTCAATTTTAGCTCCCGCAGTTAATTCGGTATATTCATTTTTTAACTCAATCTCTTCCTTTAACATACCCTTGATTTTCGAATCAAATGTTTTAAGATTAATTTCTATTTGATTCAGAAAAGTGTCACCGAACATATCTATTATTTCACTCTTGAATTTTGATTGATGTAATACTTTATCAAATCTATTATAAATTTCTCTCATATCAGGAGATATAGAATCATAATAGTCTTTTTCATTTTTAGCAGAATCATCATTTATATCTCTACTATAGTTCAAACTAGCGATCGCTTGATAGGTCATATATTCTCTAGAAAAGCCATCAACTTCTTTGATTGCCTCAATCTGTATTTTAGCTGAGTCTGCATTTTTGAAATCAGATATAATTTTATTTAATATGCTTTTACTTTTCTTTAAGTCTAATCTTTCGTAATGAAAATCTTTATATATCATATATATCTCTGTTTATTTACTAGATAATCTTTTCTTTTTTCTCTCTTCCCTACCTATTGGGTCTGGCTCTGGGATAGCCCTTAAAAGTTCTTTAGTGTAACTATGCATCGGATTATTAAATATGTCCGATGTCTTATTTATTTCCACCAATTCTCCTAAGTTCATAACACCTACTCGGTCTGAAATATGTTTCACAACCGATAAGTCATGTGCAATAAAAAGAATAGAAAGTTCAAATTCCTTTTGCAGGTCCATCATGAGATTTATGATTTGGGCTTGGATAGAAACATCTAAGGCAGAAACAGGCTCATCAGCTATAATAATTTCAGGCTCAGTTGCTAAGGCTCTTGCAATACCAATTCTTTGTCTCTGCCCACCAGAAAATTCGTGAGGATACCTACCTGATTGTTCCGATGATAGACCAACTTTATCAAGAAGCCAAAAAACCTTTTCCATTTTCTGCGATTCTGTTAAAACAGAATTTATATCTAGAGACTCCTTTATAATATCTTTAACAAGCATTCGCGGGTTCAATGATGAATAGGGATCTTGAAAAATCATTTGAATATGTTTGCGATATTGCTTCATTTCATTTTTTTCTAAATTTAGAATATCAACGCTGCCATCATTTATGTTCAAAAATATTTCGCCATCTATATGAACATCCGGGGCTGTTAATTTCAATACGTTTAAAATTGCATTTCCAAGAGTAGATTTCCCAGAACCTGATTCGCCAACGATGCCAAGAGTCTCACCTTTCAATAGATCAAATGATACTTTACGAACCGCATGAACCGCATCTACTTCTTTTTGCATAATTCCACCGAAAATCGGGAAATCTACAATCAAGTCGCTTACCTTTAATATCTGATTATCATTATTCATTTTAAAAGGTCTTCGTTTATTCTGGCAAAATGTCCTTTGCCTACTTCTATTAATGCTGGTTCTACTTTTGTTCCTCCACAAGCACATTCACTTGGTTCAAATCGTGAGCAAAGTTTACACTCATCACCAAGGTCTAATATAGATGGAACCATTCCTTTTAATGATTTTAAACGTTTAGAGCTATGATCCATTTTCGGAATAGATTCCATGAGTGCTTTTGTGTAAGGATTTACAGGGTTTTTAAAAAGATCAAAGATTGTTGCAATCTCTTGAATTACGCCACCATACATGACAATTACGCGGTCACATGTCTCAGCTATTACTGCTAAATCGTGAGTAATTAACAAAATAGCAGAGTCTTTTCTTTGGTCTTTTAAATCCATCATGAGGTCAAGAATTTGAGCTTGAATTGTGACGTCAAGTGCAGTTGTAGGCTCATCAGCAATTAACAATGCCGGATTACACTGTAAGGCCATAGCTATCATAATTCGCTGTCTCATGCCGCCAGAGAATTGATGCGGATAATCATATATTCTCCGCTCTGGCTCTGGAATACCTACTTTTTTTAACATTTCTATACTTTTAATAGTAGCTGACTCAGAACTCAAACCATCATGCTTTATTATTATTTCGTTCATTTGAGCCTGAATACGCAAAACAGGATTTAAAGATGTCATAGGCTCCTGAAAAATCATTGAGATATCCTTGCCTCTTATCTCGGACATTTCTTTATAACTTAATTTCAAGAGATCAACACCATTATAAAAGACTTCACCTCCAACAATTTCTCCTGGAGGATTAGGTATTAAACGGTTTATAGACATTGAAGTCACAGATTTTCCTGATCCAGATTCTCCAACGATGCCAAGGACCTCACCTTTATAAATATCGAAAGAAACATTGTTTACTGCTCTGGCTACACCGGCTTCTGTATTAAAAAAAGTTTTAAGGTTTTTTATTTCAATTAATTTTTCTTCTATCATCTTAACCTTGAATATACTTTTGGATCAAAAGCTTCTCGAACGCCTTCGCCAATAAAAACAATAGCTAGAAGTGTGAAAAACTGAGCTGATACTGGCGAAAATACCATCCACCATTTTGAGATATTTGATAAGCCGACATCAAGCATTTGACCCCAAGATGGCGTTGGAGGAGCTAAACCGAATCCTAAATAATCAAGACCAACAAGCGCTGATATTCCAGCAACAACTGAAAATGGGAAATAGGTAATAATAGGTACAAGAGAGTTAGCTAAAATATGTTTAAACATAATTTTAAAATTTGATTGTCCCATGCTTAAGGCTGCAGCGACATATGGCTTAGCTTTCTCTCTGTAAAATTCTGCCCTAATTAAATAAGTCATACTAATCCAATTGACCAATGTATAGATACCAATTAAAAGAAAAAATGATGGTTTCAAAATTGAAGATATGATAATTATAACAAAAAGCATTGGTAGACTAGACCAAACTTCAATTAATCTTTGGAAAATTAGATCAAATTTACCACCATAATATCCCATTGCTCCCCCAATTAAAATTCCAACGATATAATTGATGATCGTAAGTATTAATGCAAATGATATAGATATATTAAAGGCATAACATAGACGAGCAAAAACATCTCTTCCTGTATTGTCTGTACCTAACCAATGTAATGAAGATGGTGATTCATACATCTTATTCCCCTCGTAGGTTATATCTTCGTAAGGTGAATAAGGATATGGTGGTAACAAGACCCAATTACTACTATTCAAATCCTCTTTAAAAGCACTTTTTAACTTCCTGTATCTAGCTTCTCCAGGGACGTCCTGACCAAAGACCTCTCCACTAACAAAACCAGTAATAATAGGAAAATAATAATTCCCATCATATTTGACGATTAATGCTTTGTTATTAATTAACAGAGGTAAAAAGAAAGAAAGAATATATAATGATAGCAAAATTATTAAAGAATAATAACCACGTTTTAAAGTTTTAAACTTTTGCCACCTTCTACTTAAAATGGAAGTATTTTTCATTCTATTTCCAATCCTTACTTAAAGCGTATCCTAGGATCAACAGTTGCTAGAACAAGATCGGAAATTATATTGCCTAAAAGTCTAATTAAAACAACTATGACTAAGAAGCCCAACGTAACAGGATAATCTCTCGATAAAATAGCTTCATACGCCATTCTTCCAAACCCATCGATGTTAAACATACGTTCAATAAAATAAGAACCTGCAATGACTACACCTAAAAGATGTCCTATTCCGGAAGCAATAGGAATTAGACTGTTGCGCATGGCATGGTACCAAATAACACGATTTTCTTTTAGACCTTTTGCAAATGCAGTTCTAACGTAATCTTGACTTAAATTTTCAAGAAGACTATTTTTCATTAGGACCGTTAATGTTGCGAAGCTGCCAATAGACCAAGCAATAATAGGTAAAATCATATGATGTATTTGATCAAAAACTTTTTGTATCGGTGATAATGTATCCCAAATCTCTGATGGGCTCCTAAAGCCACCCAAGGGAAAAACGTCAAAAAAACTACCGCCTCCAAACAATACTAATAAGACACCACCCAATGCCCAACCTGGAATAGAATAAGCCATAAAAATTAGGACACTTGAACCAAAGTCAAAAGCAGAGCCGTGATTCAATGCTTTCTTGATTCCTAAGGGTATACAAATTAAATATGAAAGAAATATACCCGTTAAACCAAAAAATAAAGAGATCTTAAAACGAGGTTTCATAACTTCAGTAACAGGCTTTAGATAAGTATAAGATTTGCCAAGGTTTCCTGTTAGGATGCCAGAATATTCTTGCTGGAAAACGACAGCATCTAATGATCCATCTTCGTTTAAATTCTCAATTTTTGAAAACCAATTTTCACTTTTCTCACCACTTTTTTCATAAACAATAAGATCATTATTATTAGAAATAGATACATCAACTTCCCATATAGCACCATCGACTTTACCAACTCTCTTTTCAACAGAGTTTATACCTTTAAGTATCGAAAAATCCCTATGTTTAATTTCTCTAGGCCAAACACCCAACCAACTAAGGTATCTTTGATAGATTGGCTTGTCAAAACCGTAGAACCGTTCTAGCTCTTTCAAAGCTTTAGGAGGTAATGACACCCCTCCTATGGCGCTTGAAGACGCTCCTCCTCCTCCTTCGCCAACAACACTGCCGCCCATTTGGAGTTCTAACATCATCTGCTCTATTGGTCCACCTGGGGCCATTTGTAGAATGGTAAAGACTAAAATAGTTGAACCCAAAAAAGTAGGAATCATTAAAAGAATTCTTCTTAAAAAATAGTTTACCATATTCTATTTGAAAATCAATCTAAGAATTTTTTGCTAAATAATCGGGCCAGTATTTCATATCAATAGGTTTTAAAGGCAATGACTTTCCGTTTTCTATAGATTGCTTCAATTCAGTATCTTTATCTTTGTCATACCACCAGTAGTATAAGGCGTCCCAATATTCCCCTACATACCGCGAAAACATCCAATCAGGATAGCCAAACTTGTCCCACCACATCATTCTTGAATAGTTTCTTGAAATACTAAATGCAATAGGATGAACATCACTGAAAATTCCATCAACTTCTCTAATAATTTCTACTCTCCTCTTTTGATCAAAGCATATATCATATTCATCTAACAGATTATCAACTCGATCACTCTTAAAACCCCATACATTATTATTATCATTTTGGTCAGCCAATGTAGATCTCAAACTTCCTTCTGGGTTTGGATAAATAAGACCAGAATATGCAAGAAGACAAACGTTAAAGTTTCTAGCATTCACGTTTTTTATCATAGTATTATAATCCATAAACTTTATTTGCATATCTATACCATATTCTTTGAGCATTTGTTGAACAGGAGTCACCATGTATGCACTCGTTTTTTGAATTACAATCTCAAAAGATAATATTTTTCCTGTTTCAGAATGAACAAGCCAGCCGTTCGTGTTTCTTTCTATGTATCCAGCCTCTTTTAAAAGTTTCTTTGCTTCTGTGGGGTTATACTCGAAAGGATTATTATCCTTGTTTTCATAAACAGATCCCGAATAAAGTGAATTCATCATACCATATTCGTTGTAATACATTTCTTTATTCATTTTTTGACGATCATACAAATAACAAAAAGCATATCTTATTCTTTTATCATTAAATGGCCATTGGCGCATATTAAAATAATAGCCTGAAGTGCCAGCAGGTTTTTCTGAGTAAACTCTTTGCTTTTTAATCCAACCTTTTTTTGTGGCTTTAAAATCTGTTTCTTCAACCCAACGTCTAGATCTCTGAACATTATATATATCCTGTTCCCCTTTTTTGAATTTTTCAAATTGTAGCGCATCGTTATCTTTAACTACGGAGACCTTAATCTTATCAAAGTTATATTTATATTTATTAAATGGACTATCCGCATTCCAATAATCAGACCTTCTTTCGAGAGTATATGACTCCTGGTTTTTAATATTTTTGTCCTCAAGAATGTAAGGACCTGTTCCTGGAATAACGGAGAAAGCATACTCTTCTAAAAAAGCAGTTCCGTCTAAGTCTTTTAATATATGATTTGGGTGAAGAACCATTGTTGAAAAATATAAAAAATTTCTCCAATTAACCGATTTCGCCTTTACAGAAACAATATATTTTGATTTAGCAATTGGTCTCTCAAATTTTCCATACGTTATTTGTTCTGCAGGCGAAAGAATTGTTTCATCCATCCTAAGGTCCCATGTTGCGATTACATCAGCTGAGGTTACTGGCATACCATCCCACCATCTTGCATCAGGATTTATTCTAAATTCAAAAGTTGTCTTATCTTTTGATATTTTCCAATGAGAAGCCAATCTAGGCGTAAACTCTAAAGTCGCGGGGTGTTGACCCAGTAGACCTTCATAACATAAACTCATAATGGTTCTATTATTAAGGACTTGAGATGAATTTTGGCCTAAGACTCTCATTGTTCTTGGAAACAAAGAATGGATATAATTTAGATTGCCACCTTTAACAGCTTTCGGATCACCAAAAAATGTTTTATCAACTTTTTCACTCCATTCATAAGTATCAAAACCAAGACCATTTGAAATTTTTTCAAATCCATAACCACCATCTTCAGCACTGGTTTGAAAATCTTTGTTTGAAATGGTTTTTTTCTTTTGGCTTAGATTAGAATCTTTTTTTGAATCACCACCACAAGAAAAGAGCACAATTAAAAATAGTGTAAGGATATAATTTTTCATATTTTGATTTGTTTATACTTTTTTTGTTTAATTAACGAGTAGAATGTAATAATTGATTTGATAAATGAATATTTAAAATGATTTATTTTATAATATTTTTATTTTGAGACATTACCTTTTTTATCCGTTTTAATCAAAATAGAATCAAACGATAAATTTGATATAGTCGAAGTACCTGAAATTATATACCCTCCCTTTGCTAGTTCCTTTACAGACTTACCAATATCAACTCCAATACCACCAACAGTCTTTTTCCATTTTTCAGTTCCTAGTTGGTTGGTTTTAAGTAATAGGATATCGCTTTTACCTTTTCCATAGCTAGTAGTTTCGCCCGTAATTATAAAGCCTCCATCCTTAGACTCGCTTACTGCATTTGCAATATCGTCTTCCTTACCGCCGTATAAGTTCATCCATAATTTTTGTCCTAAAGAATCAAGTTTTATCATTACAACATCTTTCATTCCTTTACTAAAAAATGACGCACTTGATCCAACCGCTACAAAACCGTTATCCTTAGTTCTAGTTATATTATTAAAAGCATCCTCGCCTTTATCACCATAAGTTTTTTCCCACCTCCGAAAACCGTCTCTATTAATAGATAATAACCATCCTTGACTATCTCCATTATTGAATGATCTTGTTCCTCCTGCTAAAACATATCCTTTTAAGGAATCAACAGCTATTGATTTAAAATAATCTAATCCTTTACCTCCAAAAAGTCTATGCCACTGCTTGATTCCATCAGAATTGAACTTAACAATCATGCCGTCGCTTCCGCCTTTACCATATGACTTTGTTTGCGATGCAACGACAAAACCACCGTCATCAGAATTAACAACTTCATAAGCGACATCTTCTGCAAGACCTCCAAAAGTTGTATTCCATATCATATTTCCATTTGAATCAAGTTTTAACAGATATATATCACTTTGTCCGTTACCGAAAGAAAAGGTTTCACCTGCAATTACATAGCCACCATTAATACATTCAATGACACCCCAACCATAATCATCTAACTTTCCACCATATACACGACTCCATTCTCTTGCTCCCGTAAAATCTGTTTTAATAATCCAAACATCATTTTTACCATTTCCGTAGGCATTTGTATATCCTACAGAAATATAACCGCCATCGGATGTAACTATAGAATGATTCCCACCATCAGCACCTCTACCTCCATAGCTATTTTCCCGTTTTTTATCACCATTTTTGTTCAATAAGGCAATCCATGCATCGCCTTGACCATTGTACTTAGTTGATTTTTGACCAACAATTAATATGTTTTTTTTGATATTTGAAATATAAGGAACTCGATTTTTTTCATCTTCAAAATCATCTCTTTGCCAAATAATTTTCCCCATTCGGTCTAGTTTTGTAATAAAGGAGTTAGAATTACCAATTTTATCATTGTTTTTTTTTGATTTTGAAAAAAAGAGAGATGTTAATGATAATTTATTTTTTAATGGTTTTTGGCCAATTATTAATATTTCTTTATCTGATATTAATTTTGTTGACCCAGCATATTCATCTTTTTTACTTCCTACAGTGCTCTCCCATATTATTTTCCCATTCCTATCAATTTTTATTAACCAGATGTCTTTTCCGCCAGCACCAAATGATTCAGTCTCATTGGAAAGTAAAAAACTGTTATCAGAAAAAGAATTAATTTGCTTTCCGATATCTTCTTTTTTACCTCCGTAAGTAGTGTGCCAATTCCTATCTCCATATTCATCAATATTTATTAGCCATGATTCAGAAGAAGCTTCTTTTTTAAAAACAGAAGACAGTATTCGTCCCAAAAAGCCTTTTTTCTTTTTTCTACTTTTATCAAGCATATATGATTTAGTGTATCCAAATAACATATATCCATATTCATCATTTATTTTCGAAATAGAATTCAAACCATCTTCTAATAAACCGCCGTAGACTTGATCCCATATTATGTTTCCAAATGAATCAATTTTTATCACATATGCGTCAAGACTATTCGTTTTCTTAGAATGAGTAGTTCCCACTATCATATATCCATCATCATTAGAAGCGCATATATCAACGCCTAAATCCAGATTTTCATTACCGTACGTTTTATCCCAGAGGAGAATACCACTATCAGAAATTTTTAAAACCCAAATATCTCCAGAGCCTGCCCCATATGAATACGTTTGTCCCAAGATAATAAAGCCACCATCCCTCGTTTGAATAGATTTGTGGCCAGTTTCTAAGTGCATTCCACCATAAAACTTATCCCAAACCTTTTCCATGTTTTTATCCGTTCTAATAACCCAAAGATCATTGCCACCATTTCCAAAAGAATTTGTGAAACCAGCAAGTAGAAAACCATCATCTAATGGCAAAACATGATTAGCGCCATCAATCTCATCAGTACCAAATGTTTTTATCCATTTACTTTGACAAAAAGAAACATCAATAAATAAAAAGATTATAATTGCTTTTAACATAATATTTGATTCAAAAAACTATTCCTTAGGTTTTTATAAAAATTAGAATCCAATACCTATTGATACATTAAAAAGATCCGTCATTGACTTGTCAGGATTAAGTGTCGTTGTAACCGGTCCATCAGTAGGGTCACTTAATACAATAGCCCCATCCTTACCTGCATTTAGATATTCAGCCTCGCCTCCTTTTGACCATTTCATTTCTAAACAAATAAATAGCGGTCCATTCTCACCACCTCTAAATATCGGAAATCTCATACCAAGACCAACTCCGTAATCAAAAGCACCATCAGTCGCCACCGTAGATTGAGCTATATAATCAGGCTCATCATCTTCATTCTCATTATTCTCTTGCGCATCATTCTGTATCTTAGTTTTTGTTTCAAGAACTTGATAACCTGCAAAAAATTTAGTGTAAAAACTAAAATCTCCCACTCTTAAGGTAGGTTGAACATAAGGATTAACAATAAATATAGTTGATTCGGTTGTCTCGGTTAAAGTAACCAAACTAGAGAAGTAGCTATATGGTATTTGTCGAGCAAAATTTCCATATTGGGCGGCAGTAATATTAACGCCTAATCCAACAGGGCCATTATAAATATACCAACCGCCATCAAAGTCAACACCATAACCATTATTGGTAACATTACTTGCAAACTCACCTTGTGGCTGCAAAATCCCCAAAGATATGTTCATGTATACACTTTCAGGCAAGTTAGATCCTTTTTGAGCACAAGGAAAACTTGCTAAACAAAGAACTATAACTAGAACCTTTAAAAAATAATTATTCATATAATTTCCTATGTCTTCTTAAAACGCAATCATTTTCAATATAAATTATGTTATTATCTTTAGCCATCTGCTTACCTTCAATTGAAACAATGCCATCTTGAAGCCAAATCGCTTTCGCTTTGATTGAAATAGCTTCTTGAATGATAGGCGTAGCATAATCTGAATTTCTAAAAACATGTACAATATCCACTTCGTATTTTATATCTTTTAAAGCTGAGTAGCATCTAAGGCCTAAAATTTCTTTTTGCCCAGGGTTTACTGGGATTATTTTATAACCATTATTTATCATATATTTTGAAACAAAATGACTTGGTCTTTCAGGTTTTGGGCTCATACCAACAACAGCTATTGTTTTCATAGATAAAATTTTACTAATTGTTGAGTTTTTCAATGCTTTTTCCTTTTTAAGTAGAAATGAAGAACGCAGCTAGATGTATTACATTTTTGACTGCCTTAATTATTAAGAATATATATTATTTCTCTACATAAATAATTGAGTATTTTATCAAAAAATAAATAAATATATATTATCAATAAATTTTGATAATTATTATTTTCAATAATCATTAACTAACTTTTAAAAATAATAATATTCAATTGGTCAATTATTTCACAATCTTTTTTTTTGCTCTATGCTTATCCATATTGTTCCTTTACAGATTTTACAATGTTGGTATAAAATCTTTACTTTATTTTGGGAAAAAGCTCGAAGACGAATCCAATTATAAAAAAGCAGAAAATATCAGAGTAGTTCAAGTCATTCTGGGCTTCAGTTTTTTTATTTTTCATAGTCTTTTATTTTTTGGCACTTTAAACACTTTTCTATTTTTCATAATCAGCTTTATTACCAGCCTTTTTTTAGAAATCATCGGTGCAAACAAAGGCTATGTTTTTGGTAAATATTCATACGAGCCATCTCTTTGCCCTGGACCTATAATTGGCAATGTACCCATACTTATAGTCATGGCATGGTCAGGCTTAATATACATGTCATTAAATTGCACTTTTCTAATACTCGACTTAAGATTTAATAGCATCATTTCGATAGAAGTTATACTTACAACATCTATATTCATTACAATTTTAGATTTAGTATTAGACCCAATAGCTGTCAATGAAGGTAGGTGGAAATGGGATAAGCCTGGGAATTATTATGGTGTACCAATTCAAAATTTTATAGGATGGTTTTTTAACACAACCATTATTTTAGTACTTTTCAAATTATTATCTTCAAAATATATGATATCAGAATCACATCCATTCTATGTGACTTTTGCACCAGGATTATTGTTTATTTGTCTACCTATTATAGCAGCTAGACCCTGTTTTGAGAGAAAATTATATTTCGCAGGTTATATAGGCATTCTTTTTACAGCATTTTTATCTGCAACTTCTATTTTATGAACATGCTAACTATTTATTAAGTTTTTTAAAGATATGATTACTAAAAAAGACCTACTTTATAATTTTATTTTTAGAGCGAGCTCAAACAAAAAAATTAGAACATACTACCACCTTCTTGAGCCTCTTTTTCATGCAATGAGTGATAACAATATGTACTTGAACTTAGGCTATCATTTCACAACAAAATCTTTACCTGATTCTGTAGTTAAAACACAGGAAAACATGGTCGACATTGTAACAAAAACGTTCAAAAAAAATGGTAATTGGCTTGATGTAGGATGTGGAACTGGTGCTCCTGCTTGCTACCTGGCAAAATTAAATAATAATATTTCTATTACCGGAATAAATATTGTTGAGTCGCAAATTATTAAAGCAAGAAATCTTGCAAAAATAAAAAACCTTAATAAAAGGGCAAGCTTTTCCCTTTGTGATGCACAAAATATTTCAAGTTTAGATAAAAAGTTTAAAAACGTTTATGCTATCGAATCTGCATTTCATTTTGAAAATAAGCAAATGTTTGTAACGAGCGCTTACGATTCCTTAGAAAGTAATGGCAAAGTAGCTATTGCTGATATCATTATCAAACCAGAATTATTAAGCTTTTTCGATTTTTATAAAGTATCAATAGCAAAACACGGTCTAGCAACAAAGGAGTTTTATACTATTAAAAAGTGGGAAAAATCTTTGAAAAGAGCTGGATTTAGAGATATTGAATGTGAAGACATTACGATAAATGTATCTTCCGTGCTCCCTAAATGGATAAACTTAATTCGGACTAATGAAAAATACTTACTTAATTTATATCCTAAATTATTTTTAGATATGCTTTGTAAATGTCTTCAATATTCTGCGAGCAAAAAAGAACAAAGCCCATTTGGTTATGTTGTTATGAGAGCCACTAAGTGAATCACTATTTATCGTTTTTTGATTTAAACAAATAAAATATGCTTACTTTTATAATTAAAATGACTGATACAATAAAAATAACATACAGATCTGATAATTCCATTGTAAAAACTATTCTCCATTTAGATTTTTTATAATATCAGAGTCCTCTTTAATGATTATATAAGATTCCCAATCTCTAGTATATATAACTGAATGCTTTGCTATATCTATTGACTGCAATAATTCTTTTGGGAACAATCTTTTTTCAACTCCATTAATATCTATGTCAAGAGGCATTCTAAAACCTGAAATAACATTCGACCATCGGTAATAATATTTGTTACCCGATTGATAATATTCAAAGGTTGGCGGCCTATGGTCATAAAAGTATTGATTAAATATTGATTGAAAATCTTTATTTGTAGCTTTAATTATATGATTTAAAAAATCTTGAGTTGAAACATGGCTTTTCGCATTCTTAATTGAGAAATCTTTTAAAATTGAGAACCATTTATTATCATTATCTATAACGTTACGAAGCGTATGTAAAACCCAAGCACCTTTATTGTAGCTATCACCAAATGCCCAGTAATTTTGATTCGAAGGGCCTACGATTGGTTGTCTATTACGTATACCATTACGTTTATCTAATAAAAAATCAATCATAACATTATAGCCAAGTTGGTCTTCAATAAACATTGCTTCACTATAAACAGCCATACCTTCATGAATCCACATATGAGCTGGATCTATCGCAGTGACACTATTTCCCCACCACTCATGAGCAGTCTCATGAAATAACAGGCCATCCACAATGCCGTAATACTTACTAGTCCATGCTCGCTCTCCGCCCCAGTTATTCCAATTGTTTCCATAGGTTACGGCAGATTGATGTTCCATACCAAGATAAGAAACTTCAACAAGTTTATAGCCATCATCCCACCACTGAAATTCACTAAAATATTTCTCAAAAAATCGAATTACCTTCTTTGATTGCTTAAAGTGATTTGTTGCAATTTCTCGATTATAATCCAAAACATAATAATTTAGAGTATCAACTAATCCATTATGATGAATCGTATCTTTGATAGACACGTAATGACCAATTTGAACAGAAATATTATAATTATTTATTGGATTATTAACAGCCCATGTAAATGATCTTTTTGTTTCATTCTCGGTACTAGAGATATCTATCAAACGACCATTACTTACGCAATAAAGTTCGCTAGGAACAGTAAAGGTCATTGTGGCTCCTTCATCTGGTTCATCAGCTATATGATCTTTTAACGGCCACCAAAGACTCGCCCCATCACCTTCACAAGCAACGGAAATAAAAGGCCTCCCATCTTTATCTTTCTCCCAAACAAAACCACCATCCCAAGGTGGATTTTTTGATTCTAAGGGTTTTCCTTCGTAATAAATACGGAATGTAAAGTTTTCACCATCTTTAATATTAGGGAACTCAATAAATACTGCATCTTTTTTTCTAGAAGTCTTAAGTATCTGATCTTGAAACTCGACTTTATTTAGCATCATTCTTCTAGCTAAATCAATCTGGAGAATAGAAAAATCAGCCTTTGCAGTAGAACGAATTTCAACAAAACCTTTTATATATTTTTTTTCAATATCAAAATCAATATCTATCAAATAATGAAGCACATCGTAACAGCTTCTTTCAGGTGATAATTCTCCTAAAAGGCGATTTCTTTCAGTTAGCTCTGGAAAGGCATCTGGCTTTCCAGGTGGAAGGTATAATTCATTTTTAGAAAATTGATTTTCACAGTTCCATATAAAGATAACAAAAAGTAATATTCTAAGGTTTTTGAAAAATATTTTTATAATAGGTATTCTTTCCATCAATTACTTTTTGAACGCAAGGGTTAAGCCATCTCCAATTGGTACCATTGAAATTAATACTCGATCATCGTTCTTTAGTTTTTCATTAAATTTTCTAATTGCTCTTGTTGCAGGTTCATTATCGTGCTTATCTAAAACTTTTCCTCCCCACAACACATTATCGATTGCAATAACGCCGCCTGGTTTTAGTAGAATTAT
>Ga0233426_10001930_pt1 | contig 18077 bp, 15 predicted proteins | sample SI_118_April2016_6_FD_179875 | JGI IMG/M metagenome (GOLD analysis project Ga0233426, IMG submission 179875) | Seawater microbial communities from Saanich Inlet, British Columbia, Canada - SI_118_April2016_10_MG | ecosystem: Environmental > Aquatic > Marine > Inlet | place: Canada: British...
CTTTTAGAAAATAAGTTGATGGTATGTGAGGAATGCATGAGCCGTATACGAGGTCCGTACGTACGGTTCTGTGAGAGGGATGAGGCATGAGCCTCACCCTACTCGATGGTTTATTAATCAGTATGAAACAACTACACTAATGCTAATCTTAAGTTATGAGGTAAACAATATTATGGAAGAATCTTCAGAAAAAATAGAACATTACGTTACTCTTATCGGTGACATGGCCGTGCAATGGGGCGGTAAGTTACTAATGGCGCTTTTAGTTTTTTTCATTGGCCTTTGGTTGATAAAAAAAGTCTTAAAAATGTTCGAAAAAGGCATGAAGAAAAAGAAAGTGGAAGTGACGCTTCATAAATTTTTATTAAGTATTGTGAGTATTATTGCAAAAGCTATTTTAGTGATTGTTTTTGCTTCTATGGTGGGTGTTGAAACCGCGTCTTTGATCGCTGTTTTAGGGGCGGCGGGTTTAGCTATTGGTTTAGCGCTTCAGGGAAGTTTGGCAAATTTTGCTGGTGGAATTTTGATTCTCCTGTTTAAACCCTTTAAAGCCGACGATGTTATTGAAGCACAAGGTTTTGTTGGTGTTGTAGTTGAAATTCAAATTTTTAATACTATCCTACGTACACTCGATAACCAACGAGTGATTATTCCTAATGCCTTATTGTCGAATGGTTGTGTTAAAAACATTTTTGTCGAGGAAACACGTCGAGTAGATTTAACATTTGGTATTAGTTATCAAGACGATATAGCAAAGGTAAAAGGCATTTTAGCTAGTATTGTTGACGCTAATGAGATGATTTTGAAAGATCCGGGAGCAGATATTTTTGTCTCTGCGCATGCTGATAGCTCAATTAACTTTTTAGTACGCCCATGGGTGAAGTCTGAAAATTACTGGCCAGTTTATTTCGGTATGATGGAAGAGGTTAAATTAGCTTTTGATCGTGAAAACGTCACAATTCCATTCCCACAAAGAGATGTGCACCTTATACAAGCAAGCGCATAAGCTCTTATAGGTAAACGGCGTTATCAAATAACGCCGTTTTAGTTAAGATTCGCTGCTTTTCCAGCATAAATTTGTCTAAATTCATTCGGCCTCATCCCTTTAAATTGTAAAAACCTTCTGTTGAAGTTAGAAATATTATTAAATCCGCATGTATCACTAATAGTTGCTATAGGTCTTTGAGAATTAATTAGTAAAGAGCAGGCTTTACTGATGCGCAATTGATTCACCACTTCAGTAAATGTTTGTTCCGTTCTTTGTTTAAAAAAACGATGGAAATGATTTGTACTCATGTGCACTAATTTTGCCACATCAGCGGCGTTTAATGTTGCGGTGTAATGTTGGTGGATGTAACGAATAACTTTATCTAACTTATCGGTTGAAGCATCTGAAGTGAGAGAAACATTGTAACCATCGCTTGATAATACTTGTTTTTCTTTATCATCAAGCATCAACTGAAAAATTTCCATTAAACCAATAAAGCGTTCTGAAGCATTGGCGTGATGCATTTTACTGAATATTTTAGCCGATTTTCTCACCGTAGCTTCGCTAAATTTAACACCTCTTCGAGAAAGTTCTAAAAGGGATTTAAAGTCTGCCAAATCTGGCATGCTCAGAATTAAGCTTTCAATCCAGCGAACAGGAATTTGAGCGACAAATACTTTTTGAGTTTTACCTTTAACCGCAGGGGAAGAGCACCATGTATGTGGAAGATGAGGCCCAAGAAAAGCCATATCAAGTTCATCATAATTTTCAATGTTGTCTCCAACATAGCGTTGACCTTGGCTATTCAACGTTAACGCAATTTCATACTCTGGATGATAATGCCAATTAAATTCAATGTTATCTAATTTATACAACCAATAACGCCATGAAGAATTCTCTGAAGGTAAAATTTTTTCAAACATTAATTTCATAATATATACATTTGCACTTTTTGATAGAAAAGTATCATAAAGTGAGAGGAAAGTTTAGCAGTTAGTGTGATGGGTATAGCAAAATAGCCTATTACTTATTACAAACTCAGTACGTTTCGCAAAATAAGCGATAGACAAGGTGAGATTTTCTAACAGGATCATACGATGCAGCGTTATTTAGCTTTAGATGCTTTACGAGGTTTAACTATCGCATTAATGATATTAGTGAATACGCCAGGCTCATGGGAGTTTGTTTACGCGCCTTTATTGCATGCTAGCTGGCATGGCATTACTCCAACAGATCTTGTTTTTCCATTTTTCCTATTTATTGTTGGTTCAGCCATGTATTTTGCCTTTAAAAAGCAAGATTTTACACTTGATACCGATTCGGCAATCAAAGTCTTTAAACGCAGTATTACCATGTTCTTAATTGGTTTAGCGTTAAATGCTTATCCATTTACAAGCTCCATTGAATCGTTACGTATTATGGGAGTATTGCAACGTATTGGTATTGCATACTTCTTTGCCGCGTTTATTGTTCTAAGCTTTAAACGTCAACAGGTATTGTTGATTTCTTTGCACATCTTAGTGGTTTACCCTTTCATTTTCTCACTATCTGGAGAAGGTGCTTATAGTTTAGAAATGAATGTAGTGAGAGATATTGATTTGGCTATTCTTACCGCAGGTCATATGTATAGCGGTATGGGAATTGCCTTTGACCCAGAAGGTTTATTGAGTACTTTGCCGTCTGTTGTCAGTGTTTTATTTGGCTTTGAAGTCACGCGCTTCATTAGCCAGCTTGACAGTAAAAAAAGCTCATTCAAAAAGTTACTGCAGTTTGGTGTTATTGCTATAGCGTTCGGGTTATTGCTTGATTTGATTATTCCTATTAATAAAGCACTGTGGACAAGTTCTTTTGTTATTTATACCACAGGTTTTGCTTGTCTTATTTTGGCATTGTTTGTCTATATAATTGATTTAAATCAGATTGAAAAACCCATGACGCCGTTATTTATTTATGGTACTAACCCGCTTTTTATCTATGTTTTATCGTGGGTTTGGGTTGCAAGCTACGGGTTGTTTCAAGTGGATGATTTAGGTTTACACCAGTGGATGTTTGCCAGTTTATCAACAGTGTTACCTGAAAAGTTTGCATCCTTTGTTTTTGCGTTTAGCCATGTTGCATTTTTTGGTTGGCTTTCAAAGTTGTTATATGACCGAAAAATATTTATAAAAATTTAATTTGTTTGAATGTAAAACTAGGAAATGTAAATGAAAACTAACGTAACAGCAGTGATTTTGGTCTTAGTGACGTTTTTTGCGATATCGTTTATCACCAATATTTTAGGGCCTTTATTTCCAGCTTTGGTGAGTGATTTTGATATTAGCCTAGCTGTTGCTGGTTTCTTACCTTTTTCATTTTTTGCTGCATACGGTGTTATGTCGATTCCGTCAGGCATGTTAGTGGACAAATATGGTGAAAAGCCCGTGATGTTAATGGCTTTCTTAATGTCGGCAATTGGTTCCTTTCTGTTTGTTTTATCACCTAGCTTTTTTATGGCGATGGGCTCCTTGTTTTTAATTGGCACGGGCATGGCAATGTTACAAGTTGCCATTAATCCATTATTAAGAGTTGCTGGCGGCCAGGAGCATTTCGCCTTTTATTCGGTGATGGCGCAATTGCTCTTTGGTGGTGCCGCAACATTAAGTCCTCTTGTATACAGTTCAGTAGTGCAATCCATGGCCGAAAAGGAAACTTCCGTAGTGATTCAGTTTTTTACTGATAATGTCCCTGCCAATATGACATGGTTATCAATGTACTGGATTTTTGCTGTCGTTTCTCTTGTAATGCTGGCGCTTATTTATGTGATTAAATTGCCAAAAGTAGAATTACAAGAAGATGAATCGGTTGGCGCATGGCAAATTTATGGTGATTTATTTAACAATAAAACGGTAATTTTATTTTTTATTGGTATTGCAGCATACGTAGCTACAGAGCAGGGTGTTGCAAATGTTATCTCAATATTTTTATCTCAATATCATGGTTTAGATCCCGTGACTGAAGGGGCAAGTACAGTAAGTAATTTTTGGCTCATGTTAACGCTTGGTTGTTTTTTAGGATTAGCGTTGGTTAAAGTATTGGATAGTCGTTTGGTACTTAAAATATTTTCTTTGGGGGGGATGATTTCTTTAACATGTGCTTTATTCGGATCGAGCGAAATGGCTGTATTGGCTTTCCCATTAGTGGGTTTTTTCTTATCTGTTATGTGGTCAGTGATTTTTTCTTTAGCGCTAAACTCACTTAAAGATCACCATGGCTCATTTGCGGGGATTTTATGTACAGGGATTGTCGGGGGCGGTTTAGCTTCCCCCATTATTGGCTTAATAGCGGATGCTACAGGTGACTTACGTGTCGGCATGGTATTGGTGTACATCACTTTAGGCTATATTTTTTCAATAGGCTTTTGGGCAAAACCATTGGTATTAAATAAAACGATTAACTTGTTTAACCGATCTTCTCAAAGAGAAGAAACCGTATAGCTTGGTTAAACACTGAAGTCATTATCAAATAAACAATCATTCATAAGGGTTTATAATGAATAAACTATCTATATTGACAACGTGCGGGTTGAGTCTTGCTTTAGCAACGTTGGTTGCTTGTGGTCAGGCAAATCAACGTGACATTAAGGACGTAAAAGCGCCAGTAAAAACCTCGGCGATTAGTCAATCACAACTTAATCAAATGGCCAGCTCACTTGATGTTAAATACCAAGTGCTAAGTAATATCGAAACAGATTGTCCTGATAATAAAGGTAAAGCGGTTAAGCATTGTTTTAGCGCTTATATCCATTTTACTTCGCCGGTAGATTTGATTGTGAATAATTGGAGCATTCAATACTCACAAGTTTATCCTATTTATGCTGGGCAGTCTGATGAGTTTACAATCGCTTTGCATAACGGCGATATTCATAAAATCATGCCTACGGAAAATTTTTCAGGATTTAAAGCGGGTGAAACACAACTTTTAAAGGTTTGGATGGCTGCAACAGTACTCACTCATTCACAGTTAATGCCTAATTATTGGTTGTCGAGTGATAATTTAACGGCAGCGGTAATTGACAGTACTCGTACCAAAATTGATCCAGAAACAAAACTTGAGCTTACTCCTTGGATTGTGCCTTATGATGATATACCAAAACAAATTAAATCCAATCCAAATGATATCAACAAATATGCCAATGCTGAGTGGTTGTTTGATCATAATGCCGATGTGTCAGTTGATGCTGCGTCGTTAGCGACTAGCGTTATTCCTACGCCTAAATCAATGACCTTAAACGAGACAACTAAAACGTTAAATTTAGCGAAAGGTATAGCACTTTCTTATCAAGGTTTGGATGCAAAAGATATCAGTGCTGCTTTGGAACGCTTAGCTAAATTAGGTGTAACACAGACAGAAAATGGCTTCTCAGTTCAAGTGAAAATTGATAACGCAATTAAAACCAATGAAAGCTATCAGTTATCGGTTAATGATACTGGGATCGCAATCAATGCTGCAGATAAAGCGGGGGCTTTTTATGGCGTACAAACACTGGCAAGTTTATTAAATATTCAAGGCCTTACTGTGCCATACGTGACGATTAATGATAAACCCAAATATGGCTATAGAGGCCAACATTTAGATGTTGCACGTAACTTTCATGATAAAGCGCTGGTCTTTCGTCTTATCGAGCAAATGGGGGCGTATAAACTAAATAAATTGCATATGCATTTAGCTGAAGATGAAGGGTGGCGAATCGAGCTACCAAGTTTTCCTGAGTTAACTGATATAGGCGCAACTCGCTGTATGGACTTATCTGATAAAGCTTGTATGCAGCCACAACTTGGTGGTGCAGACGCAAGCGATCGTGATGGCTTTTACAGTGTTCAAGATTACATCGATATTCTAAATTATGCGAGTTTGCATCATATACAAGTGATTCCATCGCTTGATATGCCAGGGCATTCGCGTGCTGCGGTTAAAGCGATGGAAGCTCGTTATCGTCGCTTTATGGAACAAGAAAACGAAGTAGAAGCAACGAAATATCTGCTAAGTGATTTTGATGATAAAACTGAATATATGTCGATTCAAAACTACAATGACAACACGATTAATGTGTGTTTAGAGTCATCTTATACTTTTGTAGATCAAGTATTAGAAGATTTAATTTTACTGCATAACCAAGCTCAGCATCCATTACAAATGTACCATATTGGCGCAGATGAAACGGCTGGCGCTTGGGTTGAGTCGCCAGCATGTAAGGCGTTAGTGTCTGATACATCTAATGATGTTAATGATATTAAACATTTAGGAGCACATTTTATTGAGCGTGTTTCAAATATGATCGCTAGTAAAGATATAGCTGTTGGAGGTTGGAATGACGGTTTAGGAGAAACACATGTAGAAAATATGCCTAAAGATGTTTATTCCTATATTTGGGGGGCATTACCTTGGGGGGCGCATAAAATGGTGAGTGAACAAGCACACCGTGGTTGGAATGTTGTCCTATCAATTCCTGATGTTTTCTATTTTGATTTCCCTTATGAAGTTGACCCAAAAGAGCGCGGATATAATTGGGCTTCTCGACGTATTGACAGCCGTAATGTGTTCAATTTTATGCCAGATAATTTACCTATTCATGCGGAATTTCGTGTCGATACTTCTGGTCAAAATTTTGAATCTGATGATTCGCTTCAAAAAGATGAGGCCGGAAAAATTACCCATCGTCCGTTGCCTGAAAATTTTAAAGTAGTGGGAGTGCAAGGGCAAATTTGGAGTGAAACCATTCGCAGTGAAGATCAAGCAGAATATATGCTTTATCCTCGTATGATTGCGATGGCAGAGCGAGCTTGGCACCATTCAGATTGGTCTGTACCTTATAATTATCAAGGAGCAAAATATAATAACGGTACAGGTATATTCACGAGTGAGTTAAAAGCTAAACGAGACCAACAATGGCAGTCTTTTAGTAATACCCTTGCTCAAAAAGAGTTAATTAAACTAGATAAACTTGGTGTGTTCTATCGTGTGCCAACCGTAGGCGCAAAAGTCATTGAAAATAAATTGCACATTAACAGCTCGTTACTTGGCTTACCTTTAGAATATCGTCAAGGCAATAATGAGTGGGTGAATTATACAGCGCCTGTTGAAGTCACTCTTCCTGTTGACGTAAGAGCAAGATCTGCTGATGGAAAAAGAGCAGGCCGAAGCTTCACGGTTAACTAGTTTTATTTATTACCTTCAGAACTGAACGAGCCTGAATAATGTATTGCAGGCTTACGAAGTTCGAAGGATAAAATATATAAAACCATAAGTTGCTGAATAAAGTGAGTGATTGCAAAGCGAGTCACTGCGTTATTAGGAACATTCTCATTTAGTAGTCATTTCTTGTGAAAAATTTAGGCTTAACTATGAATCCCTATTCTATTGTCACTTTAGATATTGGTGGCACTTCAATTAACGCAGGTCGATACTATCAAGGTGTTATTGAAGAAAATATTGTTAGAAGTTTTATTGCAGATAAAAGTGAAGTTGAAATTCTGGCGTTTATTATTTTTTGTGTCGATAGCGTGAAAAATGAAACCACCAAGGCTATTGCTATTGGTGTTCCTTGTATTTTAGATGTTGACCAAGGTATTGTTTTTGATGCGATAAATATCCCTGCTTGGCAAAATTATTCTCTCAAAGCTGCACTCGTTGCTCATTATCAATGCGATATCTATATCAATAATGATGTGAATTGCTTTGTGGCGGGTGAGTGCTCTTTTGGTGCTGCAAAACAATTTAATGACGTGATTGGAATTTGTTTGGGTACTGGATTTGGTTCTGGTTTTGTACTTAATAACCAATTATATTCAGGTCATAATTGTAGTGCGGGTGAAGTTGGCGGTATATCCTATTTAGACGCGACAATTGATGATTATTGCTCAGGGAAATTTTTTAAAGATCATTTTAAAATTTCAGGTGCTGAACTGAATAAATTGGCTGAACTAGGAGATGAAAAAGCACTCAGTGCTTTTGAAAAGTTCGGTGAGCATTTAGCACAAGCGATATCGAACATACTCTTTGTACTAGATCCTCAAATTATTGTTATTGGGGGTTCTGTTTCTCAGTCATATCACTTTTTTATCGAAGCATTGTGGCGCGAACTCGCAAATTTTCCTTACAAAATAGTCACTAAAAATTTAAAGATAGCAAAAAGTGAATTAAACAATGCAGCATTGCTGGGCGCTGCTCATTTATACTTGGAAAGTAAATCCGATAGTAAAGCATAGTTAAACTGTAGGTTTGTCCTCTAGTCTGTTTAAGTATTTGTTTATATAACCACTTAAACGTAAGATGAACACTATTAAAATGAGCGTAGTAAATATCATGATCATTACGAATATAGAGCAAATCCCCGGAAAAGAAATTATTGAAGAATTAGGCCTAGTGCATGGCTCAACCGTTAGAGGTAAACATATCGGAAAAGACATACAGGCCTTTTTCAAAGGGCTTGTTGGTGGTGAAATTAAAGGTTATTCAGATTTATTAGCTGAAGGGCGGGATGAAGCGATTGAAAGGATGAAAGAGCAAGCGCAAACCTTGTCAGCTGATGCCATTGTTAATGTTAGACTAACTACGTCAACCATTACTGGTGGTGCTGCTGAATTAATGGCCTATGGTACCGCGGTTAAACTTTCTTAATGGATTGGTTTTTTAAAGAAATAGAAAAATTTAACGCCGAACTTGCCAAAGCACCCGACTGGCTTTTAGATATTTTTGGTGGGTCAACTATTGTTGATGCTATTGTAAACAATAGCCTGCAATTTTTTATTTTTACTATTTTAGGCTGGCTAATTGCTACTTTTCTTGAACGTAAACACATCAGCTATCTTGCAAAAAAAGAACAACAACTTGTTGAAATAAAACTCAATAACGTAAAAAAAATTGTGAATGACTATCAAGGTGATTCGGCTTTTTTGATGGGTTCTGTAGTCATGGCGCATGATTATTTCAGAGGTTTTTTTATTGTTCTGAGAAAAATAATTGGTGGTAACATTTCTGCCTATGAACGAATCACGCAACGCGGACGAAGAGAGGCTATTATTCGTTTAAAAGAAAATGCTTTAAATCAAGGGTTCAATAAAGTGATCAATGTACGCTTTGATAGTACCAAAGTGGGTAATCATATAACTGCCATTGAAATTATTGCTTATGGTACGGGTATTAAAGTAACTGAAGGTTAAGAGTTGCTTTAGAACTCATTTTTACTCCCACTTCCTCGCTCAATTCACTATAAACATATTCATAAAATGAATCGTTATTCTTATATTTAATAATTTTTGTTATCTAATCTAAAAAGCTACAGTAAATTTCCTACTACACTCTTACTATTAAAGAGTGAATCACTTAAATAAATAGGAAATTTAATGTCGGTGTTATCGCAGCATCCTTTATTACATTGTTACATCGATGGACAATTTGTCCCAAGTGATCGCTATTTTGACAATATTAATCCGGTAAACGGAGAGGTGATATCTCAAATAGCAGAAGCAGATTACACGCAGATTGATATTGCAGTAAAAAGTGCAAAAAAAGCATTGAAAGGAGAGTGGGGTGCACTCACCGTTAATCAGCGCTGTGATTTATTGCATAAAGTTGCTGACCGAATGGCTGAACGTCAGCAAGAATTTATTGATGCTGAAATTGCCGATACGGGTAAATCTTTATATCAAGTGCAGACGATTGACATTCCTCGAGGTACGGCAAACTTTAGAGCGTTTGCCGATATGGCGCGATCGCATTCGGGGGAAACATTTATTACTGAAACCCCAACAGGTGAAAAAGCCCTTAATTACAGTGTTAATAAACCATTGGGGGTTGTTGCCGTTATTTCGCCATGGAACTTACCTTTATTATTAGCTACATGGAAAGTCGCACCGGCTTTAGCTTGTGGTAATTGCGTGATATTAAAACCTTCTGAGGAAACTTCTTCAACGGCAGTATTATTGGCAGAAGTGATGAACGAAGTTGGTGTGCCTAAAGGTGTATTTAATCTTATTTTAGGTCGAGGTAAAAATGTTGGCGACCATCTAACCGGCCATAAAGGGGTTGATGCGGTAACGTTTACCGGAGCAAGTGCTACAGGTCAGCATATTATGCATTCGGTTTCTCAAGGTGTTAAACCAATATCCTTTGAACTTGGAGGTAAAAACTCAGCGGTTGTTTTTGCTGATGCGGATCTTGAAAAAGCGGTTGCAGGTGTTGCTCGATCAACATTCACTAATTGTGGTCAAGTGTGCTTATGCACTGAAAAAGTGTTTGTTCATCGTGAGATAGCCGATGAGTTTATTGGAAAACTGAAACAACAAGCTCAAACCATAAAAATAGGTTACCCAAAAGAAAAAGATGTTTTTATAGGTCCGCTGGTATCAAAACAACACCAACAAAAGGTGCTCTCTTATTATCAACTTGCAAAAGATGAAGAAGCAGAATTTATTACGGGTGGTGGAGTGCCAATATTTGGTGATGAACGAGATAATGGTTGTTATATCGAGCCAACTATTATTTCGGGGTTACCTGATAGCCATAGAATTAACCAAGAAGAAATATTCGGTCCTATTTGTCATATCTCAATTTTTGATGATGAAGTTGAAGTGATCGAAAGAGTGAATAATACCCCGTATGGTTTAGCTTGTGCGCTTTGGACGGAAAACTTGTCTCGTGCACATAGAGTTTCTCCACAAATGGATGTTGGCCTTGTTTGGGTAAACACTTGGTTTTTACGTGACCTTAGAGCACCATTTGGTGGGGTTAAACTGTCAGGTATTGGTCGTGAAGGTGGTAAGCACTCACTTGGTTTTTACTCAGAACCCGTAAATATTTGTATCAAGATTGATTAAACCTTGCTTATTTTAACTAATTTAAGGAGTTGAAATGACAACCCAAGCTAAAGTTCTAAAAGAAAAAGCCGTACCTCGTGGGAAATTTCCTCATGTAAAACGCGCCGGTGATTTTATTTATATTTCAGGCACCAGTTCACGTTTGCAAGATAATAGTTTTGCTGGTGTTGAAGTAGACGAATTTGGTGCAACAACATTAAATATTGCTGTGCAAACGAAAGCCGTTATTGAGAACATTCGTGATATTTTACATTCAGTGAATGCCGAGCTTTCAGATCTTGTTGAGATCAGTACTTTTCTCGTTAATATGAATGACTTTAAAGGGTATAACGAAGTTTATGGACAGTTTTTTGATTTTGATGGGCCAACTCGTACCACAGTAGCGGTACATCAGTTACCTCATCCGCATTTACTCATTGAATGTAAAGCGGTGGCTTATAAACCGCTATCAACCATTGAAAAATAAGGAAGTGTAATGAAAGCTAAATTAGCCGCCTTTAATTTTCAGCGTTGGATTGAAGAAAATCAACATTTATTAAAGCCACCTGTCGGCAATGTTCAAGTTTGGCAAGATACTGACATGATGGTCACTGTTGTAGGTGGTCCGAACCAACGTACAGATTTTCACGACGATCCTGTTGAAGAGTTTTTCTATCAACTTAAAGGCGATATGGTCTTAAAAGTGATTGAAGAGGGAGAGTGCAAAAATGTATTTATTCGTGAAGGGGATATTTTCTTTTTACCTGCACATGTTCGCCATTCTCCTCAAAGACCGATGGAAGGCAGTATTGGTTTAGTGATAGAACCTAAACGCCCTGTTGGCGAAAAAGATGCTTTTGAGTGGTATTGTTTTAATTGCCATGCCTTAGTGCATCGTTCCGAAGTGATATTACAATCTATTGTCGATGACTTACCGCCTGTTTATCAAGCCTTTTATCAAGACCAAGAAGCAAGAACCTGCCCTGAATGTGGAGAACTGCATCCAGGCAAAGAACCGCCATTGGGTTGGGTAACATTAGAGGATAAAAACTCATGAAAGTGATTGATATACATTCACATTTTTTTCCAAAAACATGGCCTGATTTACAAAAGAAATTTGGGGGAGATGATTGGCCTTGGCTAAAGCATCTACCCAAGACGACTATGGGCTTCGATAAAGCGATGTTGATGAAAGGAAATAAGGAATTTCGGCCAATTTATTCAGCATGTTGGGATGCTGAGGTACGCCTGAAACAAATGGATGAACATGGACTTGAGCAACAAATTATTTCTGCAACGCCTATTTTATTTGCTTATGAAAAACCTATTGAGCAAGCTTTATATTGCGCACAAATCTTTAATGATGCCGCCTTAGATATTTGTGAACGAGGCAATGGGCGTTTGTTTGCAATGGCACAAGTGCCATTGCAGGATATTGATGCTGCTTGTAAAGAAGCAAGCCGAGCGATGAATTGTGGTCATGTTGGTATACAAATCGGCAACCATGTTGGTGAAAAAAACATGGACGATGAAGGAGTACTTACATTTTTACAACACTGCGCAACTGAAAACATCCCTGTATTTGTGCATCCATGGGACATGATGGCGAGTGAGCGAACTAAAGATTACATGATGGGTTGGACAGTGGGTATGCCTGCAGAAACACAACTTTCTATTGTTTCGATGATTTTAGGTGGTGGTTTTGATCGGGTCAGTCATAAATTAAAAATATGCTTTGCCCATGGCGGTGGTGCTTTCGCTTTCTTATTGGGGCGATTAGAGAATGCTTGGCATTTTAGAGATATTGCCCGCGGTAAGTCTGAATTTCCTCCAAGTCATTACCTTGACCGTTTTTATCTTGATACGGCGGTATTTGATCATGATGCATTAGACTTGTTAGTGAAGAAAATGACAACCCAAAAGCTCATGTTTGGTACAGATTATCCTTTCCCTCTAGGGGAGCAAAAAATGGGACAGTTAATTAAAACATCATCAACACTAACTCAACAAGAACAACAGCAGCTTTTGGCAAGCAACGCCGAGCAATTTTTTAACTTACCGGTTTCAGTTTAATTCTGTCAACGTAATGAAGTGAAGCTTGATAACGGCTTCAAAAAAATGACAGAAAATAAAAAGAAAGAATGAGAATTTTATGACTTTTAAAAATACCTTAACTTTTGCGAAGCAACAAGACAGCGAGGATGGTTTGTCTGGTTTTCGTGAAAAATTTCATTTTCCAATTATTAATGATAAACGTGTCTTGTATTTTACCGGAAATTCCTTGGGCTTGGCGCCAAAGTCAGCGAAAGAATATGTTAATAACGAAATGGATGAATGGGCAAAGTGGGGGGTTGAAGGGCACTTTGAAGCCAGTAATCCTTGGGTGAGCTATCACGAAATATTAACACCTGCTAGTGCTAAACTAGTGGGTGCTAATGAGTCTGAGGTGGTGTGCATGAATTCATTAACCACTAACTTACATTTATTATTTGTTTCTTTTTATCGCCCAACTCAACAGCGCTTTAAAATTATTAGCGAAGCAAAAATGTTTCCTTCTGATCGTTACTTATTAGAAACGCAGGTTAAGCACCATGGGTTTTCGCCAGAAGAAGCCATTATTGAAATTCCACCTCGCGATGGGGAACATTTAATTCGTGAGGAAGATATTCTTGCTGCTATTGAAGAGCATAAAGACGAACTAGCCTTAGTTTTTTTTGGTGGTGTGAATTATTTTACTGGTCAGCTATTTGATATGGAAAAGTTGACCGAAGCTGCGCATAAGGCAGGCGCACTTGCGGGATTCGACCTTGCGCATGCTGTAGGGAATGTTCCAATGAAATTGCATGACTGGAATGTCGATTTTGCTGCCTGGTGTACGTATAAATATTTAAACAGCAGTGCTGGAAATGTAGGTGGCATTTTTGTTCATGATAATCATGGTGAAAACACTGAATTGCCAAGATTTGGTGGTTGGTGGGGACACAATAAAGAACGTCGATTTTTAATGGAAAATACCTTTGAACCCATGACTGGCGCAGAAGGTTGGCAATTAAGTAATGTGCCAATTATGGGCATGGCAATATTAAAATCTTCATTGGATATATTTCAAGAAGCAGGTATTGAAAATCTTCGTGCAAAAAGTATTCGTTTAACAGCTTATTTAGAGTTTGTTTTTAATGACATCGTAAATCAGTTTTCTGCTATTCAACTTGAAATTATTACACCGACTTCGCCGGAAAAAAGAGGTTGTCAGTTATCTGTGAAATTAGTCGGCACTGATAAATCCTTTTTTAAAGCATTGACTGATACTGGTGTGATTGCAGACTTTAGAGAACCTGATGTCGTTCGTTTAGCACCTACACCTTTATACAATAGTTTTGAAGACGTGTATCAATTAGGTCAAACGTTAAAAACATTATTAGCAGGTTGGCAACATGAATAATTCTATAACAAAGCAAACAGAAACGAGTTCGTTAACAGATCAAAAAATAGCTATCAATGGCGCTGGACCCGTTGGTGCTTTGTTAGCGGTAATGTTAGCTAAAAAAGGTTATCAAATTGACTTGTTTGAATCTCGTCCAGATTCTAGGAAAACCAATATTTATCAAGGCAAATCGATAAATTTAGCTTTGTCAGATAGGGGCTGGAAAGCGTTAAATGCTGTTGGACTTGATGCCGAAATAAGGCAACACGCCATCCCAATGTATTGCCGAGTAATGCATGATATTCAAGGCAAAATAACGAAGCAGCCCTATGGGAAAGAAGGCCAAGCTATTTGGTCGGTTTCACGTGCAGGAATTAATGAACAATTAATCAATTTGGCTGAACAAGAGTCTGGGGTGAATGTTCATTTTGGTCACCGCTTAACACAGTTAAACTTTGCTGATAAAACTGCGGTTTATATGGATGAAAATCATCATCAAAAAATTCATGAAAGTGATTTGGTCTTTGGTGCTGATGGCACTTTTTCTAAAGTGCGTCGTTTAATGCAAGAACTGCCCAAAGAGCGAATTAGTTATAGCCTCAATTATATGCAACAAAGTTACATGGAGTTATCTATTGCAGCAAATGAAGATGGTACTCATAAATTAGAAAAAAATGCGCTACATATATGGCCTAGAAAAGACTTTATGTTGATTGCTTTGCCTAACTTGGACGGTTCCTTTACGTGTACTTTGTTTATGAACCATGAAGGTGAACTGTCATTTTCGTCTATCAATAATAAACAAAAAACCCAGGCTTTCTTTCAGCAGTATTTTGCTGAAGCTATGGAATATTTAGAGGATCCAATTGATGATTTTTTAAGTAAAACGCCATCACCGTTGTGTTTAGTACATATATATCCATGGCTAGTTAACGATTGTGTGGCACTTATTGGCGATGCTGCGCATGCTATGGTGCCTTTTTATGGTCAAGGAATGAATTGTGGCTTCGAAGATTGTCGAGTGTTAGCAGAACTTGTGGAACAGCATGATCACCATTGGTCAGATATTCTTAAAGCGTATCAACAAGAAAGAAAAGAAAACGGCGATGCGATTATTGAATTAGCGAAACGTAACTTTATTGAAATGAGTGATTTAGCTGGTGATGCAACGTTTCTTTTACAGAAAAAGATAGAAGCCCAATTTCATAAAATGCACCCTGAATTATGGATACCTTTATATTCTATGGTGACTTTTTCGCCGGACATTCCTTATAAAACCGCATTAAGTGTTGGTGATATTCAACAAAAAATCATGGATGAAATTATGTTACTTCCTAATATTGAACAAGAATGGCAGCAAGCACATGTTTATCAAAAACTTCATCAGCTAGCACAAAATAAATTGTCCAAGGTAAATCTATGAGCTGTCCACATCAACCCCAAAACCCGAATTATCGTCAAGTAGAAGACTCTATTCATACTGACTTTAATAACGATATGTCGTATGGCGATTATTTGGGTTTAGAGCAAATATTATCTGCTCAGAAACCTTTATCAGATCAACATGATGAAATGTTATTTATCACTATTCATCAAAGTAGTGAGTTATGGTTAAAATTAGCAGGTCATGAGTTAAGTGAGGCGGTAAAGAATATTCAAGAAGCTGATTTTGGGCATGCGTTTAAAGTGATTTCACGCGTGAAACAAATCTTCAATCAATTGACACAATCATGGAATATTTTGTCAACACTTACGCCAGTTGACTATTTAAAGTTTAGAGACACTTTAGGGCATTCCTCTGGTTTTCAGTCGTTTGGTTATCGAAAATTAGAATTTTTGTTGGGTAATAAAAACGCTAAATTGCTTGAAGTTCATCAAGCGAACCCTCTGATTTATCAGGAATTAAGAGAAGTACTTGAAGCGCCAAGTTTATATGATGAAGTCATTAAAGTGTTAAGTGATAAAGATTTACTTGAAAATCCAGAGTTATTAAGAAGAGATTTTTCACAACCTTATCAACAAAGTGATGCGGTTTTACAAGCATGGTTAGCGGTTTATACAAATGCCGATGAACATTTTGAATTGTATGAATTAGCTGAGAAATTAATTGATATAGAAGATGCTTTTCAGCAATGGCGCTTTAAGCACATGTATACCGTACAACGCATTATAGGTAATAAAATGGGTACTGGCGGCTCATCAGGTGTTAGCTTTTTGAAAAAAGCACTCGATATCAGCTTCTTCCCCGAATTATTTGAGTTACGAACACACCTTTAAACGTTTCAGTAAATTTTTCCTTTAAAAGCCACTTTTAAGTGGCTTTTTTATATGACAGTACTCTCTTTTGGTGTAGATTTAATGTTTAGAATATAAGCTAAATAAAAATATACCTGTGTAGGTTTGTTAATCATATTCAATAAATGGAATTAGGAAGGAGTACAGAAGTGTCTTTTAAACGTTACTTTTTGCGTGGTTTGTTAGTAACCAGTATGTTCACGTTAACCGCTTGTGGAGGTTCTGGTTCCTCTAACGGCTCAACAACTTTTGGCGGTAATATAGGAAACTCAACCGAACCTTCATGGGTGGCTGGGGAATTTACGGCTTATAGTCAATTAGCTAATCAATGTGAAGCTGGCTCAGGGTCTGCTATGGCTGAAAAGCTTTGGCTTCGTTCATATAGTGATGACACCTACCTTTGGTATGATGAAATATTAGATCAAGACCCTGCTCCTTTCTCAATTCTCGAATATTTTGATGAATTAGTTACATTAGATATAACTCCATCGGGAAAGTTAAAAGATCAATTCCATTTTACGATGTCATCTGACGAATGGGAGCAACTCTCGACATCAGGTTCATCGGTTGGCTTTGGTTTTAATATTGCCATTAAACAAGGTACGGGTATTGAACGAACTATTACTATCACTTATTCAGATCCTAATACACCAGCTGCCGACGCTAATGTGGTGCGAGGAGCTCTAATTGTTGAAGTTGATGGCGTAAATGTTGCCTCTGCAAATGACTCTGTCAGCATCGATACGTTAAATAATGGTTTGTTTCCGAATGAAGATGGACAACAAAGTGTCTTCCTTATTCGTGACTTAGGTGAAACAGACACTCGAGAAGTGACATTAACTGCTCAAACTATTATTTCTGATCCAGTTCCCATTACAGAGGTGATTGAAACCGATAACGTCACATTGGGTTATATGGTGTTTAACGATCATATCGCGACAGCGGAAAAAGGTTTATATGATGCAATAAATGAATTAAAAGGTGCTAATGTTGATGAGCTTGTGATTGATTTTCGCTATAACGGCGGAGGTTATTTAGCCTTGGCGAGTCAGTTAGGTTATATGGTGGGGGGTAATCAAACCATTAACCGCACTTTTGAACAAAGTACTTTTAATGATAAATATCCGAATACAAATCCCGTAACGGGAAGAAGCTTAAGCCCAACACCCTTCTATCAAGAAACCATTGGTTTTAATAGTGATTATATTAACGCAGGTATTCAGCTGCCGACCTTAAATTTATCAAGAGTGTTTGTTCTAACTTCAGCAGGTACTTGTTCTGCGAGTGAAGCTTTCATCAATGGTTTACGAGGTATTGGGGTTGAAGTCATCCAAATTGGTTCAACCACGTGTGGTAAGCCTTATGGTTTTTATCCAGCAGATAATTGTGATACTACCTATTTCACTGTGCAGTTTAAAGGGGTGAATGATCAAGGTTTTGGTGATTATTCTGATGGCTTCTCTCCCAGTGAGATACCGGTATTTGATACTGACATTCAAGGCTGTGAAGTGAGTGATGATTTAACCAAAGCGTTAGG
>Ga0233426_10001937_pt1 | contig 18043 bp, 13 predicted proteins | sample SI_118_April2016_6_FD_179875 | JGI IMG/M metagenome (GOLD analysis project Ga0233426, IMG submission 179875) | Seawater microbial communities from Saanich Inlet, British Columbia, Canada - SI_118_April2016_10_MG | ecosystem: Environmental > Aquatic > Marine > Inlet | place: Canada: British...
AGTTAGCACGTATAAAAATACTTAAATTTGTATGTATGTATTTATGAGTCTATTATTTAATGTGTTTAAGAATGGGCTCATATATATCTATGTTTAGTTATTATTCAGAACTCCATCGTTGCAAGCTTTTTAGCCAGGACAATTTGGTATTACTTATTACTCCCTGCCTGTTTTCTCACTCCTTAAGTCGACATCTAGAAATCTGTAGTATTGGGCGTGAAGATCTAATAATAGAAAACCCTATAGAAGAGCTAACAGCAGGTTTTATTTTAAATCGCTTGGAACAGTTTTTACTTTGGGTAGAAGAATATTCCAAAGGTAGTAAATTTGTTTCTTTAGATAATCATCACAATTTACCCAATCAATTGCTTAATTATTATCTCAATGAAGTGCTTATAGAAAAAAATGAGTTAGGTGAAGCATCTATAAAACAAAGTATTCAAGCGTTAAAAGCGTATTTTAATTATCTGTATCAAACCGGCCTAACAGATCAAATTAGAGTGTTTTTTATTAAACCTAAATTCAGAGAGCAAGCTAGAATTAATACGAAACCTCGGACAAGTGTAAAATATATTACGCCAGAATTACGCAATATATTATATAAAAATACTAATTGTATAAGAGATGAACTGTTACTGAAAACGGGCGGAGAATGTGGTTTGCGTTCGAAAGAAAACCAAGGTTTTTTATTGGAAGACTTCAGGGTTGGGAATAAAAATCATAGTGCTTTGCTCACATTATTCCAGCAGATGAAGAATAATCCTGAAAAAACAGAATTCGAATATTACCTCCAAGGGCTTTACTCAAAATCGGTACGGCATTGTGGAGGAAGTTCTAGAATGGTGTACTTGCATAGAGATTTACTTAGACGATTTAAAGATTACTTTGAAAAAGAGCGCCCGAAATCAAATCATAATTCTTTTTTTCTCAATAATTCCAATTCAGGAAATTGTGAGCCCATTACAGCAAGTCGTGCTACGCAGGTTTTTAAAAAGATCAAGGATAAAGTTATCAGAATTCAAGAGTTAGGTCTGCTTTCAAATGATGGTCAGATGTTGGAGCTAGGACATACTCATCATGTTCTTAGGCATAGCTATGGAACTGATAAATTTTATACTTTTTCACAAGAAAATAATATGGCATTTGATGATGTAACAACTACATCACAGGTATACCTAACCGTTGCAGCACTGATGGGGCATAACGCGGTTGGTAAATCAGCCCCAATTTCAACCGCTAATTATATTCGTGGTTGCAATATTAAAGAGAGCTTTTAAGTATACCCAAAGGATTTAAATGGAATTAGACAACAACTCAAAAGATAAAAAATCAGAAGTTCAAAGACAGAAAATGGCCGATGAACTCGACGAAAATAAACATGTGAATTTCTTACCTTTCAATAGAAGAAGTACACAATTTATAATTCCTAGAGTTTCAAAATGTAGCCTAATTAGAGTATGTATTGATGATACTGAGTGCGAATGGAAGAATTTAATATTTTCAGCTCTACATAGTGTATGCCACCTAGCGTTTATAGAAGAAAGTTTATTTGAATCAACTAAAAAGGAATGCAGAGCTACAATCCCTATTTTTTTAAAGTACCTGAATAGTATCGTTATAAGTGACTATAATCGCGTAAGCTTATTGAAAGATTATGAAATCCACCGCGTAAAACATGATCGGGTAAAACCGCAGTCTACCTATTTAGCTTGTATTATCAAACTGTTAAAAAAAGGTATGAATTATTCAGAGCTTTACAAAACCCTCTCTCCTGTCGAATTCAGTTTTCTAGAAAGGCTAACTAAAACCAAAGTCGCACCTTCTGATGACAAAGACCAATACACACTTACCAAATGGTTCGGTTTTCATTCTTGGTTACGACGTGACGATATAGGTATTGGTAATGATATGTTCAGTCGACTTGCATCTCCTAAGGCATTAACTACTTCGTTTCGTGTCACGACAGAGAAAGCACTTTGTGAGATACAAGAAGCAAAATATGCGCTAATTGATTTTTTTTTAGACAATGATATAGCTTCTGATGATATGTTGCCTCCACTTACACGAACTCCAAGCTATAAATTAACGGCTACAGAACTCAAAAAAAGTAAGAATTCGTGGTTTAGTTATATTTATTCTTTTATTTCAAACCGGTTTTCATTTTTGCAAAAAAAATATTACATGAACTCAAAACCTAACGAGTCTTTAAAGCTCGGATTTGAAATGATTATTTATTCTTGGAGTATCCATTACGCGGCAAAAAATACGACAGAGTTATTTTTAGTTAATAATGATATCAGTCGTAATTACATGAATAATCAACGCTTTAATATAGCCTTTGATTCTTTTATGTTTTCGCATGATTTTTTGTATGAGTTAACTCAGTATTCTCATAGCGATAGGTCTGAAGCTATTCCTGTTTGTAAAGCAGAGCACTTATTATTTCACTGGTTGATGGCATATCAGAGTGTCCAATCATCGGATATATCAAAGCTTCGATTGAGTAATTTCAATTTTATAAAGCGTAGAAATGGAGTCATAACTCATATAGAAAGTAGTTATTTTAAAGGTAGATCTAACGAAACGCATTATTTAAAAAGTATTAAAGCGAATAGTTTGATGGGTAAAGGGGTATTGAACTTTATAAATGATCGTACAAATAATAATTCATACAGAGATGGAAGCTTAAGTTATCAGCTCAAAGATACATCATTGACAACAAGTGAAAATGGCAATGTGGGACAATTAATTCGTCTAATTGCATCCTCTAGCTTAAAAGTACTGATTAATGAAGAATTAGAAAAAAGTAAAGCCACGCCAATTTTTATAGAAGCTCTGCATTCTATTATTAGTAGAGGAGTAAAGCTTTCTAAATATAAACATAAGGAAAGCTCTAATCAATCTCAAAAAATAACTAGGGAAGACTGGTTGATACACTGTGATACTCCTTCGAATACTTTACTATTTGGCTTTTCTGCTATAAAAAATAGCAGCATACATGCTAGATCTGATAGCTTTACTCCAACTCAGTTACAAAATCATAATTCTCATACAAATGATACTGAACGCAATAGTTACCTGACAAAAGATAACACGGAGTGGCGTAATAATTGTGGGCTAGTCACTCGTGCAGTCATGCAAGATATCCATATAAATGTATTATCACCATCAAAAAGAGAAATACAACTATTCAACAGTGACTTTACTAAAGCTGCTGAACTCATTGATATGCGAAAAACTGATGTGTTGAGCCGCTTAAAGTTAGTGACAGGAAAAGATAATGGAAGGGTCGATGAACTGGGTTTTTTCACGGAATCTAAGCAATTCCGGGAAGGATTTATTGATACTTTATATTTAGAGGATTCACCTGAAACCGTCTTGCGTTTCTATCACTATATCCATGAAGTAGAAACAAAGCATAAGTTATTGGAAAAACAAGCATATGAATATCTATTATTTACAGTTTTGCCGACAGTAGAGTGGATGTCTATATTACTAACTGAAAGTCACTTCACGAATGAAAGTATTACTAAAGGGAAAGCATTATTTGACATTTATAAATCAATATTACCACCTTATTTTAGCGCGCAGTTAGGGAGCTAGTTACATGGCTAAGTATAGAGTGTTAACTACAATGATGGCTTATCAAGAGTTCATAAAAATAAATAATGATAATTTACAAATGTTATCACCTGAAAATAACATTACGATTAATGATGATGTTTGGAAGTTTAAGTATAAAAATACTATCCATAGCGTAGATTTTAGTAACTTTTCTCAGTCATATACAAGGTTTTGTCAGAGTATTAATCTAATTTTTGCTGGAGTTAAAATCAAGGTCACACTAGTTGAGTTTGCGAAAGTTCTTTGTTTGTCCATGATGGAAGGCAAAGTGGCTAGCTATACTGTAAATCACAAGTGTGAATGCATTGCACAACTTTTTGGTTATCTTAAAATTAAAAAAGTTAAGTGTTTGTTAAAGCATGATTTGGTTGGATTATACACCCATATGTTAACGCAAAACGCTTCAGAAAATGGCTTTGTTCCCCGATTTTCTATTCCTTCTTTCTCCACTCGGTTGAAAGTTTTTGATGTGAATTGTATTTTTGACACAATGAAGAAATATGGGGTTGATGAATTTTTGTTGCCGAATGTTTCCATAAACAATTACAAAGATGCTTTAAACGTAACATGTCAAAAAGTGATGGGGATGACGTTATCCGATTATAAAAAAGGAGGGTCATTTAATTTCTTAGGTTTGGATATCGGGCGGTATTATATCGATTTTTGTGCAGAAACGTTTGAAATGCATGTAGCTTATGCAACTACTTGCCGACTGACATTAGACAGTATTCAAGCTGATGTCAGAAATAGAATTAACTACCAAAAAGATCAAAATACAAAACGGGTTTGTGCAGATGTATTGTCGGGAGTTCCACAAAAAAATATGGAATGGTTATCTGGTAATAATATCTCAAAAAAGACAGTCGCTAAAATAAGAAAGCGAACATTATTTCTTTTTTGCCATTACTATAATTTGGTAGTACAAAAAACAAGGGTCTTCAAACTAGAGTTTATTAATGAAATAGCTATAGAACTGGGTTTGCCTGAATATCGTTTTGATAATCAAGAGTTTATTAGATCTATGTTGTTTTCCAGATACTACGGAGAACAAGGTAAATCCCGCAAAATGATCGTGTTGGAATTTATGGCGACTCTAAATTCAGAAGAAATTAATTTTGGGGTGGAGGAGTTTGATTTAATAACCGACAAACTTAGTCGAATCTCTTCATTAACCACCACTACCGCCCTAAAATTCTGTGCAATACACTATGAAGAATGTGAAAAAATACTTCCTTATTACGTATTTAAAGAAGGAGCCTGTTTAAGAAGGCTGAATAATGTACTTTTAGGGGTAGAATCCGCAGGTACAACTGCTTTTGTTGCAATGACAGGGTGGAGAGCATCTGAATTTGATTTTTCTCTGAGCAATATAAATATTTCCATTAATCAAGAAATATTGGATTCTAGTTATATACCATATCGTTTTCACGTTAGTTCAACAGTACCCAAAACGAGTAATAATACCCTTTTAGATAGAGAAATTACACTCGCAACTTACATATTGGCTATTCAGCTTGCAAAATTAAATTTAGCTAAATTTACGGATCCCTGTTTATATTATTGCTTGAAAAACATTAAACTAATACATGGTTCAAAACCTTCTATTCAATATAGGGTTGAGCGAGGATGGTCAGGCTTCTGTAAATATTACCGACTATTCACCGATTTAGATCGCCTTAAGATACTTAAGAGAAAGAAGGTTTTAACTAAGGACGAACTCAATAAGTTGGGGGAGCTTTCCAATATATATGACATGAACATTAGTCGAACTCAGGAGTTACAAAAAATACGTGACAAATTAAGTACTGATTTGGAGCGTTATAATTTTTTAAAGCGGTCACAAGGATATTCACTAAAAGAGCAGTTAGAACTATATCAAAAAGGAACAATGACGGCTAAAAATTATGCTTTGTTTGAGCAACATTTATCAGTTAAAACTAAGCACGCTTTGAAAACAGAAACCATTGATTTTGATCTTACAACTTTAAGAATAATTGCAGCAGAGCTTTTAGAGGGCGTAGTTTATCCAACGGCTCATGCATTGCGTCACATGTGGGCAGAGTCTGTGCTGAGAAGATATCGTGGTGATGTTGGTAAGTTTATTCGAGCTAATTTTAAGCATTTAAATGAGGGGTTCTTTATGGCATACCTTCGAGATAAAGAAACCAGATCAGTATATGAAATAGCACAGCGTAATGTTACAAACTCGGTTGTCAGGGAGCATTTACTAGCTATCAAAGATAATAAGCGAGAATATGCAGGTGGTTTTGATAGCTATTTAAGTAAGGTGACTACGTTTACCAATATTCTGTCAAATGAGGAGTATATTAAAGTAGCAAAGACCATCAGTGAAGACAGAATAGTAGCCATTAAGCCTAATGCGTGGGCAACTTGTTTTTTGCGTGTAGGAACAGAATCTAGGGCTAAATGCGCTGAAGGTGGAGTACCACAAAGGCGGAATGCATCGCCGAAATTATGCTTAGGGTGCATTAATGCTGATGTAAGCGAGGGTAATTTCAACGGTATAGTTGTCTACACCCGTCCTGAAGTTGAAGCATGTAGAAATTCAGACTTACCTGCATTTATAAAAATGAATTGTATTGAAGTGTTAAAACCAGCTTTAACGCAGGTTAAAAAATTACGACAAAATAGTGGTAACAGCAAGTATGATAACTTTATAGAACATTTGGAAGAAAGTATTGAAATAGCTCTACAAGCAATATCAAAGGATAAATGATGAAAGAAGATAGTTACTTAGATGCTTTTTTGGATGTGGATGAATTGCCAACAAAACACTCAGAAGAGAATGTTTTGTTTGATTGGATAACCCATGAAAATAGCTCTTATGCAGCATACCAAGCAATACTATCATTAAAACTTAATAAAAAAGCATATATAAAAAAACACAAATTAAAATCACATTACTTGAAGAAATCTAACTATTTGATCCAAAAATCAGAAGTCGCAAGGTTAGTAAATAAGAAGGCTCAGCCACTCTTTAACTCGAATTCCTACTCGATATATTTGCGCAATTTTTTTGATAAGAGCAATAGAGAACTTGAAAAAGAAAAAGATCTTCGAATTAACCGTTTAAGCACGGGTATAGGCAATAAAAGAAAAGAGGACTTGGTTATTGAGCATAAAGCATTAATTAATACTCATAAAGAAAATCAATCTCAGACAGTAGATGATTTATATCAAAAGCTTCTCGATAACATGCCATTGGATATAAAAAGAAGATTAAAATTACCATTCTGAATAATGGTAATTGTGTAAATAAGTTTAAAGGAAAGTTATGATTATTTTTTACTTTAAAGTTTCATATTTGTCCATCAGTTATTAAATTCTCTACGGCTTTTATTTTCCCTAGCAATCGAGAGTTTTGTTCATGAGCGTTATTATATTGAGGTTGAAGCAACTCATATAGCTCGGGAAAATCATTACAAAGCTGCTTATATTCACTAGATTCGCCATAATTCATTAGTAGCTCATTTTTATACTTGTTTAAACGTTCCTGAAGAGATTTTTGTATGGCGTTCTTGGTAGAGGATATTTGGCTGTTTTCATTACTATCTTCTTTTAATTCGAAGGTTAATTTATCAGCATCAAATAAATCTGTTTTGATAAAATTTGTTATCTCTTTTTTCTTTGTAATAGTTTTTCTTAACCAGCCATTATTGACTAGTTTTACTAACTCGGCATAAACAAACCGGCGAGCAGCACTAGGCACTAAATTCTTGTCTGAATGAAGTGTTATATAGGCCGCTCTCAACTCTAATGCAGAGAAGTGGTCAAAATTTTGTGCCGATATGATCTGAGCCAATAGTCGATCCAACTTCATTTTGTCACCCTAAAAATATTTAAAATAATAGATTTTATTGTGTGGGATTATAATCCGTGGGATTATACTCTGTGATATTATAATCCGCAATATGGAATAGTCGCTCATTTACTTAGGAATTTTCTAGTGAGTGAACTATCTAAACGATTTGGAGAAAAAATTCGTTCAGTAAGAACAGCTAAAGGAATATCTCAAGATAAACTAGCCGTAAAGAGTCAAATTGATCGTAGTTACATTGGTCGTATTGATAGAGGCGAAGTAAATATTACTATAGATAAGTTATACCTTTTAGCTGAGGCACTAGAATGTGAGCCCCAAGACCTTTTACCCAGTATTAAAAAGTAAATATCACGGAATGAATTTACAGAGATATACGCTTTCCTCTCCGCACAAGTTGCACTTAAAAGATAAACACCGAGAATAATTAAAAAATGGCACATAAATTAACTTTAAACAAACTAGAAACTTTGCTATTCAAAGCCTGTGATATTTTACGTGGCAAAATGGATGCCTCTGAATACAAAGAGTATATCTTTGGTATGCTGTTCTTAAAGCGCATGTCGGACCAATTTGAAGCCGACAAAGCGGCTATTCAAAAGCGACTTGAAAAAGAAGGTAAGTCAGAAGCAGTCATTGAGAAACTTGTCTCCCTACCAACTCAGTTTGATTACTTTGTACCAGAAGCCGCTTCTTGGGCAACCATAAAGCACATTAAATCGAATGTCGGCACTGAGTTAAATAAAGCCTTGGCAGCACTTGAAGATGCTAATACTAGCAAAGGCATGGAAGACGTACTTAAGCACATAAACTTCAACAAAAAAGTGGGTAAGAAACCCATGGAAGATAAAGTGCTGATTGATTTTATTCAGCACTTTAACCAGAAAGATTTTACCTTAACGAATGAATGTTTTGAGTTTCCTGATTTATTAGGTGCCGCTTATGAATTCTTGATTAAATTTTTTGCCGATAGCGCAGGCAAAAAAGGTGGTGAATTTTACATAATGTCATCTTCATTTTTGCCCAACGAATGCCACCTTCATAAAGCTGCATAAACTGTTACTCTTTTCCATGCATTTTTAAGGCTAGTTTTAGCTTTTCAATTTCTTCCTTTATTTTATTTTTTTCCTTCGGGCTATCAAGAAACTTATTCGCTTCATCAATACTTTTAAAATCCTTTATAGACTGTACATAAAATAGAAACAATCTATAAAAATAAAACTGAAGTTGAAATGCGAAGTTTTTAGCGTTTTGATTTTCTAAACCTGAGTGAATATTTGAATTTCTATACTCTCTTATATGTTCTAATATCTGAGCATGGTAATTATATTCTTCAAAGAGAAAAGATATTCTTCGTGATATTGCATCGCAGTTGCTTTCACCTCTGGTCGCTAAAGTTTCTAAAGTAGCCCATAATTTTACTACCGCAGTGTTTTGATCTTTTTCATCAAGAGAGCGGACATAGCGAACAACTCCTTCGGTCAGAAGTGATTTATCTTTATGCTCTGTAATTGTATTTATAAAAAAATGGGTATTCTTTAGCAGTAATTCAGGGTTCTTTAATTTTGCATTGTTTGCGGGTACAAAGTTTGGTTCAAACCAATACAATTTATTCAACGCAGCGTTACCATTTTCTTCATGTAATGTATGAAACTTGCCAAGCCTAATAGTATTAACTGGCTTATATGAATCACCGATCATTTCCATTTGAGGATTAGTGAAAATACATAATATTCCACGCCATAGGTCTAAGTCTTCAAGTGCTTGTTTGATTGCGCCATAAGGTGATTTCGACTTGCAGTAAACAACAACTTTTGCGTAATGGCTATCCGATCCATTACCTTTTGAAGTTTCATCTGTTTGTAATAATAAATCGTTTCTTTGCTCCTGATATTTTTTGGGGAAGTCAGTCACAATATGAATTTGACTGTTACCAACTTTGAATTTTTTTTGCGGATATGACAAAGGCAGTGATAACGAAGTAAGAACTCTATAATTTTTAATTTTTGTAGCTAAATGATCTCTTGCTAATCTATTCAAGTTTTCCAGTACAGTGTTGTTGTTGTTGTTTAGGTTTTCTTTTGCCGACTGAGTAACAGCTTTAGATATGAGAGAAGGTAGGTATAAATCTCGTGAAGCGTTTTTAATTTCAACCATATTTTCTAACGCAACAATGATTTCATGATAATCCCAGCCAACAAATGACACTTTTCCATCTGCCGTTACTTGAACTATTTGTGATAGCTTATCTAATAGAACCTGTGGTTTAAGGTTCTTATAGGCTTAGCCATGATAGTCACTCATTCAAATACATCTCCGCCATATCATCTAACTTGGCTTTAACTTCTTTCCAATTAGGCATTACTTGGGTTAGTAATCGCCAAAACTTTTCGCTGTGGTTGTGTTCGGAAATATGGCAAAGCTCATGTAATATCACGTAATCAATACATTCTTTAGGGGCTTTAATTAGGTGGGGGTTAAGCATTAAGTTGCCTTTAGTTGAGCAGCTTCCCCATTGCTTCTTCATAGCCATCACTCTAAATGATGGAATGTCTGTTACCCATGTCGCTTTAGGTAACATTTTATTTAAGCGTTCACGAAAAATTGCTTTAGCTTTATGTTGATACCATTTGTCTATTAATGGCTTAACTTTAACCACCCGATCATCAAAATCTTTACGTAAGGTTACGTTCAATTTACCACGACTAAGCTTAACGTTAGACACTTGCTCAGAATCAATCAGCACCTTTAAAACATAGCGTCTGCCTAAGTAAAACTGGGTTTCACCGCTAACATAACGTTTGGGTAAAACGTAATCTTTTTGTTTAGCAAATTCTTCAATATTTTGCCAAATCCATCTAGCTCGTTTAAGCATAGCCTGTTGAATCGAATCCTCGGTAGCATCATGTGGCACTGTTGCAACCACACGTTGATCAGGATGAACCTTTATCATCACCTTACGAGCAACAGCTTTACTAGAACTAACCTTACTGCTTTGTGATTTACGGATCACATCATAATGAATCATGTCATTACCGTAATAAAAAGCACCACGCTCAGCCGTTTTAGTGTGGCTTTTCTTGGTACTAATTTCAGCAGCAATTGAAGAACTAACCCCTGTTAATGAATTCGCCATCAACATTAATCTCTTGATAAACCAAGGCGGGTAATTTTAAGCACTGCTTCAATTAGTTTTTCAGCGTTATCAATACCGATATCGCCAAACAACATCGGTAATAACTTCATACTGATGGCATTTTCAATTTCGGCAGGGTTGATAGAGTATTCAGCTACAGCATTGTTAACCACTTCATCAATATTAAAGGCAAGCGCTACTAACTTCTCATTATCTAATGATTGTTCAATTAAGTATTCTGCGCCAAACACATGCTTAAACAAGCCAAAGTAAGCTTGAGCATGTTTATTTAACTTACCTGAACCATCGGTAAAGTCGTTAGGAATGTCGGCAACTTTGCGCTCCTTTACTTCTTGTTCAAAGTCAGCAAACAATATGTATTGTTTAACTGGTGCATCAAACATTTCTTTGGTTTTCTCAATTGCTTTCTTTAATAGATTAGAGAAATACTCTTGTGCATAAGGATCATCAGCAAGATCTTCTTCAATCATTTTAGTGATACGACCCGTGATCTTGTCTGTTTGGTTTCGAGCTTCATCATCACTTAAATCTTGCGGTTTAACATTTTTACCCAGATTACCAACCAAATAAGCACCATCAGGTTCTTTTACCTCAATACCCGCAATATGTTTATCTAATAAGCTACGGATATCTTCCGCATACTCATCGTAGTTGACGGTTTCATTGGCATCTTCACGAACTTGTTTGCGCAGGTCTACAAAGGCTTTTAAGTCACGTTTATACAAGTCACGTTTGCTATCGAAAGACTTATCTTCAAAGTAGCTAGCAGATTGTAAAGCGACCTTAATACAGTTAGAAAAAACAGTCAGGGCAGAGTAAAAATCATCACGCTTTTTAAGATTAGTATCAACCAATTTGCCATCTACATCCTGCACTTTAGGGGCTAATGCTTGCCTTAATGCAGGGCCATCTTGCTTGTTTTTAACGCTAGCAAAAATTTCCCATAGCTCACTATGTAAGCCTGGTAACTTTTTATATTCCGTATCCATGCGGTTATATAAACCTTTAAGATCGTCTATATCAAAGCCACCTTGGGTGCGTTCAGCCAAGTCTTGGTATTTTTCAATGGTGGTATCAAGTTCTTTCAAAATGCCACGGTAATCAATTAAGTAACCAAACTGCTTTTTACTATGTAAACGGTTTACGCGAGCAATAGCCTGTATCAGATTGTGCTCTTTAAGCGGCTTGTCGATATAAAGTACCGTGTTTTTAGGCTCGTCAAAGCCCGTTAGTAGCTTATCGACCACGATCATGATGTCTGGCCCATCGTCACGGCTAAAGTCTTCTATAATGGCTTTTGTGTAAGCTTTTTCATCGCCCCCGTAGGTTTGTGCAACGTTACCTTTCCACCAGTTCTGTACGATGTCTTTGCTGTCTTGATCAACAACATCATGGCCTTCACGAGTATCAGGCGGTGACATTGCAACAACAGAAGTCAAAGAGCCTATTTTATCTAATGCATTCTTATAGCGAATGGCAGATGCTTTAGAGTCACAAGCTAACTGTCCTTTTAAGCCTTGTTGTTTAAAGTTTTGAAAGTGATCTGAAATATCATAAGCAATCAGATCAATTCGGCCTTCAGCTTGGTAAATTTGACCTTTTTGTGAAAACTTCTTCTTTAAATCGGTTCGTTGCTTATCACTTAGTTTACTGGTGCTACGTTCAAACCATGCATCAATAGCTTTGTCATTCACGTTTAACTCAGGAATGCGCTCTTCGTATAACAAGGGCGTTACGGTTTTATCTTCAACAGCTTGTTGCATAGTGTAAGAGTGAATAATTTTACCGAACTTATTTTCCGTCTTATCATCTTTTAATAGAGGCGTACCTGTGAATGCAATAAAGGCTGCTTTGGGCAGAGTTTGCTGCATTCGAATATTGTTTTCACCGTTTTGACTACGGTGGCCTTCATCCACTAATACAATAATATTGGGACTGTCGTTAAAACATTCCTTTTGCTTAATGGCAGAGCCAAACTTATTAATGATTGAAAAAATAACACGTTCATTACCTTTACCAATTTGCTCGGCTAAACGTTTGCCAGATGTTGCCATCGCGTCTTTTTTATCTCGGTCAGTCAGTACACCACCAGAGGCAAAAGTACGGCTAAGCTGATCTTCTAAATCAACTCTGTCAGTTACGATGATCACACGAACTTGTGATAGTTCTTCTAACCAAACAAGGGCTTTGGATAAAAACACCATAGTAAACGACTTACCACTGCCCGTTGTATGCCAAATAACACCGCCTTCACGAGCACCCGCTACGTCAAAGGTATTAATGCGATCAACTAAAGCTTTAATGCCAAATACTTGCTGATAACGAGCGACAATCTTGCCAGCCTTTTTATCGAATAAAGTAAACAAGCGGGTCATATCTAACAGGCGCTCAGGGCGTAACAGGCTTACAATTAGCCTATCTTGGTCAGTTACAGCCAAGTCACCCGCAGTAACAAGGGAAAGGTAATCAGTTCTATCCTTGGCTGGGCGATGATTAAACAACACATTTAGTTTCTCATCGCTTAATTTATGATTTTTAAGCCTAACAAATTCAGCTTCAGGAATTTGTTCCTCCTTCCACTTAGCCCAAAATTTATCTTTTGTACCACAGGTAGCATATAACCCTTCGTGTCCATTGACCGCCAACAGCAGTTGGCTATAAGCAAATAAGTGTGGAATTTCTTGCTGACCTTGATTACGGATTTGCTGAGAAATTGCTTCCGCATTGGTCGATTTACCTTCTTTATTCGAATCAGGGCGTTTCGCCTCAATTACCACTAAAGGTAAGCCATTGACAAAACAAACAATGTCAGGTCTGCGGTTACCAGTACCTTCCGCATTTTGTACCACTAGCTCTTCGGTAAAATGGAATTGGTTGTTTTCGATAGTGTGCCAATCGATAAGCTGAATAGTAGGGGAAGCTTTTTTTCCATCAACAAACTCAGTAACACTCACGCCATACATCATGGCGTTGTAGAGCTTTTCATTAGCCGCTTTAAGCCCTAAATTCATTGCAGGGTTTAACTCATGAATCACTTTATCAATTGCAGCATCAGTGAGCTTATGTTGCTTACCTGCGAAGGGAAAAGTTTGCTTGGCTAAGAATGTTCGCATAACAGGCATTAACACCACTTGGTGAGTGCTTTTTTTATCTGCCCCGCTCTTTGTCGTAAGGGATGGATTGCCACGTAAGGCTTCACACTCACTAGGAGGTATGAACTGATAACCTAAATTAGTAAGCAAGGTAAGCGCAGGGATCTTAGCGCTAAATTCTTCTCTAAAATTAACCGTAGTTTGTGTCATGATGCCTTCCGTTGCCTATTCCGCGATGCTTGATTGCTCAGCAGCAGTATCAATTGTTCTGCCTTGGTAGTCGTGCAAGGTAACGCCTTGCTCTGTTTTCCAGTCTTTCCAACCGTTTGAAGTGGCGAGTAATAAAAACATTGAAGCTCCGCTTGGAGTTTGGAACAAGTAATCACGTTGAAATACAAAGCGATCTTTTTCGATAGCAATTATTCCTTTATCCAACAACTTATCCCGCTTATCAAAAAAGCGTTGTTTAGTTTTTCTTTCTGTAGTCATCGGGGCAGAAGAGCCTTTTAGCACCACCATGCCTTCGTTGGTATATATGCCACTGGCCTGTACACCCGAACGGTTACACACAAACGCTTGCTTTGATGTTGATGCTGTTTGCTCAGTTAACGGTTCAAAAAGGGGATAACCCAAGGTGGCTAACAGTAAGCTGCCAATCTCATGAATTTCGTCACAATCAGCTTTTAGCGGAATCGGTGTATGAGGTTTTTGACCACCGTTGCCATTTAATAGCTCATAACGTTGGCAATGACGGGCTTTTTCAATGGAAAGAGATTCCATATAAAGCACATGGGTTTGCGTTAAATTATTGGTAAGCGATACCAATACTAATGCACGTTCCCAGTCCTTTTTTTCGTTTTTATGATGTTGCATAAGGCGAGTACCTACATCGCCCGATTGCCCAATATACAACTCGTCTTTACTGTCACCCGACACCAAAAAATACAAACCAACTTGCTTGGCTTCTGGCATCTTGAGAAAGTCTGCCATATTGCTGCGTGGCACTTCAATTAAGCGAATAATCGAGGTGGTTTGCTCAGCAATTCTGATACCAGAGGGGTCACCACTTGGCAAAAATATCTGAATAGTGCGAGGTCGTTTACTACTCATTAAGCAACCTCCGCTTCATCAATTTTCACTCTACGTTTACCTGTTAACAACTGCTGCATTAACGCTTTTTTCTCTTGTTTTAAATCAGCAAGTTGCTGTTCTAGTAGTTGTATTTCGTTATCTGCATTGACTAACACAGCAACAATTTTTTCTTGCTCAAGCAAGCTAGGTAAATGGACTTTGGCTTTTACAAAATCCTTAAGGTTTAAGTTTTGACGGCCATCACCTGTTGACATGGATATACACCAGTAGATGAATAGCTCGCTATTAAAATACCAGCTCAAATATTCGGGATTAACTTTATTAATATTTGGTCGTGTGTTTAAAGTAGCAAACCCCATACACCCATCCAATTCATCGTCAATTACCGCTGAAACTCCAACTTCTCCAGTATGAACTGTTACCACATCACCTTTTTTCAGTTTTCGAGAGTCATAACTACTTGAAAAATCTGCGCACAACCGTAACATCTTGGCTTTCTTTATTATGTTTGGTTTAATATCTGAATTTCTAATCAGTGGAACTCCATCTTTTACGTAGTGCTTAGTCATTGTTGTGACTAATCCAATAGATACTTTTCCAATATCTGATAATTTTGCTTCTTCCCACTGCGCCTCAAACGGTTCCTCTGAATCATCAAGTAGGCGTTTTTTTCCTGTGAGCAGTTGTTGCATTAGGGCTTTTTTCTGCTGTTTACTGTTGTCGATTAGACGCTCGGTGATGCTAATCGCTTTATCCCAAGTTCCAAGGATATTGGCGATTTTTCGTTGTTCGGGGAGAGGTGGCGTTTTGACTTTGTACGAATGAAAGTAATCAGCAGTGACACGTCTATGTCCTGCTGAGCCTTGCATATTCATTTCGCCTTTAGCTCTAAGTTCTGTTGTTCTAGTTAAGTAGTATATGAATTCGGGGCATGTATTTTTCTTAGAACGAAGAACATGAAATTCGGTACTACCAAATCCAAGTCCATTTACTAAGTTTCTAACTAAAGCTCCTTTCCCATTTTCAAAGCATGGGGTTATTTTAGCTACTAGAACATCATCATCCTTAAATGATGTAAAACCTTTAGATACTTCATCATAATGTTTAGTAATACCTGAAATTAATTGACCACCTTCGGATAGTTGATTCATTGCTATGAATGATACTTCTCCACCTTCTGGTTTTGTCATTTTTTTGGGGTTGATAAAACAAATATCCCCCAAGTTTTCTAGAGTCCATCCATTAGGCACCATAACCTAGCTCCTTTAAAAATCCTTCCATTTCCGCTTCAAGTGTATTGAGTTCATTTTTCAGCTCAACACGTTCAGTACGTACTGCGACTAAATCAATCTCAGCTTCTTCTTCAAAGGTATCAACATAACGAGGAATATTAAGGTTAAAGTCGTTTTCTTTAATTTCATCAAAACTGGCAAGGTAAGCGTATTTATCAACACTTTCACGGGATTTGTAGGTGTCGATTATTTTTTGAATATTATCTGGAGTTAATTGGTTTTGGTTTTTGCCTGGTTTAAACTCACGGCTGGCATCAATAAACAGTACGTTGTTATCTGTCTTTTGCTTTTTAAAGAGTAGAATCGCGGCTGGAATACCTGTACCAAAGAATAGTTTTTCGGGTAAGCCAATAACAGTATCAAGTAGGTTTTCTTCTATTAGCTGTTGACGAATCTTCCCTTCAGAAGATGCTCTAAATAACACACCATGTGGCACAACCACACCCATTCGACCTGCTTCTGGTTTTAAGGTCTCAATCATGTGGCTGATAAACGCATAATCACCTTTGGTTTTAGGTGGTACGCCTCGTCTAAATCGCCCATACGGGTCGCTGCTAGCATCTTCATGCCCCCATTTATCCATAGAAAATGGGGGGTTGGCTGTTACAATGTCAAAGTGTAATAAGCCAGTGCCTTCTTTATCTAATAATTGAGGATTACGAATAGTGTCGCCCCATTCAATACGGTGGTTGTCTTCACCGTGTAGGAACATATTCATTTTAGCGAGTGCCCAGGTTGCACCTATAGCTTCTTGACCAAACAAAGCATATTTTTTAGAGCCTGATTTCTTACGCACCATTGCGCCACATTTTAATAATAATGAACCACTGCCAACACATGGATCACATATTTGATCGCCTTCAACTGGCTCTAAAATGGTCGCGAGTAGGTCTGAAACTTCTGGCGGAGTATAGTATTCACCTGCGGTTGCGCCACTGCCAGCGGCAAAGTGTTTAATGAGGAATTCGTAGGCATTACCAATAACATCTAAGCTTCCAACACGCTCTGAACTAAGGTTAAGAATGTCTTTACCAAAATCTTCTAGTAAGTGGCGAAGTAAATCGTTCTTTTGCTTTTCTTGACCTAGTTTGTCGGTATTAAAGCTGATGTCTTGGAATACGTTTTTAAGCTTAGTGCCGTTGGCTTCTTCTAAAGCATGTAGTGCTTGGTCAATACGTTGCCCGTTACCTGCTTGGTGACGTTGTTCGTATAAATCCCAAAAGCTAGCGCCTTCTGGCAATACAAACCGTTGCTTAGACATCATGGCATGAATAAGTTTCGGGTTCTCGCCATATTGATCAACAAGCTTCTTGTAATCGTCTTTATACACATCAGAGATGTATTTTAAGAACAACATGGTTAATACGAAGTCTTTGTATGTATCTGCGTTGATAACCCCTCTAAATGTGTCACACGCAGCCCATACTGCTTTGTTGATATCGTCCTGATTGATTTGGCTATTTGGCATTTATTTTATTCCTTGTTTATCTGTTAATTCGTCTGTTTAGTCGATTGGGTTTATACAGCTTGTTGGCTTATTGCGCTGTTAACGCTTGGTGTGCAATCGCATCAAGTTGTTGTTGTCTGTTTTCAATGAGTTGCTGTAATACTTTTTGTTCTTTTACTCCGCAGCGGTGCATAGCCGTTAATTTATTCTGTTTTTCTATCGGCAGCATTGTAATAGGCACATATTCTAAAATTTGCCTACGAACACTCAAATAAAGCGAGCCTTCTGCCGTTGTTTGAAAATAGCGCTGTGCAGGTAATTGATTTAGTTGCCAGCATATAAATTCTGGCGTTACTAACTCTTTAAATGCTGGTTTTATTCGTACTAAAAAGAAATGTGGTGAGCACACCGTTTGCTTTGGTAAGTCTTCGACCAAAGCGGAATAATGTTTGGCTCCTTTTGCCACAAATAGTATATCTCCCGACTTTAACCAGTCGGGCT
>Ga0233426_10001938_pt1 | contig 18020 bp, 17 predicted proteins | sample SI_118_April2016_6_FD_179875 | JGI IMG/M metagenome (GOLD analysis project Ga0233426, IMG submission 179875) | Seawater microbial communities from Saanich Inlet, British Columbia, Canada - SI_118_April2016_10_MG | ecosystem: Environmental > Aquatic > Marine > Inlet | place: Canada: British...
TGCACTTCAAGTTCAGAGATACGGTCTTCTGTTTCTGAAAAATGCTCCATAATTACATCGAGCGTGTTTTCTAGTTTTCTAGCCATGTCATCCATTAGTCTTCTGTCCACTGTGAGCCATCCCAATAACGGCGATTGTTAGCGCCTTGACTGCCTACTTCGGTCTCATTACCCGTTGCTGTAAGTCTTTCGTAAACCACCGTGGACGTATCCCGATTCGTGTTAGTCGATCTACTTGTCCCTGTGTCATGCGAGGTGGTGTTGTTAGTGTCAAAAGTCGTAGTGAACGACGTAGTAGTTGATATGCTTGTTCCAGTAGCCCGCGACGTATTAAACGACGTAGTAGTTGATCCGCTGGTGCCAGTGGCGCGAGACGTATTAAACGACGTAGTAGTTCCTCGGCTAGTAGAACGAGAGGTTCCAACAGTAGTGGTGCGAGAAGTGGTGCGGGTTCTGGCGAGCCTCTTAATTCGATACTGTGTGGTAACTACGGTATAAGAGTCAGTAACAGAACTGTGTTGAGCGCCCCGCTGGTATGTAAAACCGCCTACCGTATAAGTGGTGCTGGCTGGTATACCTCCGGAATGTAATGCACCACCGTAATACCAGAATTGGTCGCCATCGCCAGCGATATTGCCGCCAGATATACGCGTTACACGGTAATCTGTGCTGTACGCTGGGTAGCTAAATGAGTGTGTTGTTGTGTTGAACGACGTGTTACGCGACGTATTGAACGATGTGGTGTACGACGTAGTAGTTGATCTGCTTGTACCAAAAGTAGTGGTCGTGTTAAAGGCTGTAGTCGTAGCGTTGCTTGTACCAAAAGTAGTGGTCGTGTTGAACGCTGTCGTAGTCGCGTTGCTTGTACCAATGCTCGTACTATAAGTCGTTGTATAGCTGGTCGAAGTGTTAAACGCTGTAACTGTACCAAAAATGGTACTGGTGTCTCTGGTTGTGTTGTAGACAGCATTCCAGACAGTGCCTAACGTACCGTTGTTGTTGGCAACCACATAGTTAACGCCATAAAGCGTCCCCTGGTCACCTTTAGCGAAGATTTGGGTAGGCTCTTTAAGAGTACCACTGTCGTTAACTTTTATTGACATGGCTGGCCCTTAGCTCACTACATACCAGACGTGTCCGTTTGCAAAGCCACTGGCACTGGTAGGAGCCGTAGTGACAACAGATTGTGTACCCGCATTATTGAGCTTCGTGTGATCTGCATCAGTAAACACATTTGAGTCGCTTGCGGCCTCAACAGCCGCGCGTATCTCGGCATTTGTCTGGTCAGCAGTGGCATTAGCCTCTATACCATCGAGCTTGGTATGGTCCGCATCGGTGAAGTTGTTCTGCGTTAGACCGCCATCGCCCACTGTGTAGGTAGTGTCTGTATCAGCTTGTGTTGCAACATCGTTTAACCCCGCCGCAGTGAGGCGAAGCTCGCACTTATCGCCATTGCTAAATGTTCGGGCTGATGTTCCATCTTGAGCCCGGACAACTGTCAGTGTATTTCCGCTGACCGCCGTAACTTTTACGATCTCTATATTTGCACTGGCGTCTTCCAGTGTTACGTAAAAATATTCACTGCCAGAAATAGACGGGAACACAGAGCCGTCCGCTACCGTAATTGATGTAGCGGAGCTAGTTATACCCGACGACAACGTCGTCTCGGCGTTGTTCGAAAACTTAACGGACATCTAAGACCTCTCTTACGATGCGGTAATAGTCCAGGTAATGGTCATCGCATCAGATGCGCCTTTGTTAACCACACTGAACACGGTACGGCACAACATAGTGCCGCTTGACGAAGCGTTTAATATGCCAGCTTCAGTCAAAGCACCTGTCCCCGTCCCTGATGGGTAACTAGCTATGTAAGCAATTTCGTTGTTCGTAACAGTAGTGCTTGTCAATGCTACTCGAGCAGCTTCGGAGCCAAGAGCGGTATCACCTGCTGCTGCGGCTGTAGAGCCTGTGCCAACAGCCATGTGGCTCATCGCGCCTTCAGTTGTATCTTTCATGCGGGATGCAACGTAGTTCTTACCTGTAGTAACGACGAGGTTCGGGATCTCTTGAACCACTTCATTATTAATGGCGACGCTAACATGGCCGACTAATTTGAATTCTGAGTTCAACATTTCAGATTCCTCTAGGAGTTAAGTGTAAAAGTGTTAAGTGCTGACGTGTTCAGCACGGCTGAGTTTGAGCTAATTAAATTAATTGCAATGCTGTCTGATAAAACCATTGAGTCACTTGCAGATAGCTCAGTAGAAAACGTCAAGCTATCTAAAAGAGTGGTGCTATCAGAAACAGCTTTGTCGACTGTAAACGTTTGTACATCTGAGAAACCGACTACGTTTGTCTTTGAAGCGTTAGTGTCTTTCGTAAACGCATCTACGGTAGCTGCATCATCAAGTGTGAATGTGTCTGTAAAGACTCTGCTGAACGTAGCTACCCGACTAAACGTATCGCTTATCGATAATCCATCAGTCTCTAGTTTGTTAAGTAGTAAGACTGCGGACTCGGATATCGATATTAATTCAGTCTTACCCAAGGCAGCCGCAAAAACTACTGCGTCTGAAAACGATAGCGTGTCTGAAACAGCTTTATCTATTGCTAGCACACTAACGTCTGATAACGTGTAGCTGTCAGAGAAACTGCGCTCCACAATTAACAAAATATCTACGTTTTCGCTGAACGAGATTAGATCCGAAATACCTTTAGCAACATCAAATATTTGTTGATCGCTAAAGCCAAAAGAATCCAGTGCTACTTTTTCTGGATGCAACGATGCCTGGTCGGAGACCCCAAACAAGTCCCCACGCAAATAGCGATTAAGAGATTCAGGATCTAAAATGATCTCTGTAGCTTGAGCTTCTACCCAAGAGATCGAGCCAGTTACCAGTTGATACGCTGTTTGGGCTTGAATCTGTACTGCAGAAATACTGACACGGGGCTCTACAAATGCAGCGTTAGCCTGGGCTTTCTGTAAAGCCGACTCGACGGAAATCGACGTAAAACTAGCTTCGCTCTCGATTTCTGAAAATGTAACGTCGACTTTTTTGACCATTAATCAAAATCACTCCGCACCTTAAATTTAATCAGGTCGTGTACAGTCTGAATTCCGCCTGTGGCAAATGTAACTTCAAGCTCCCCTTCAAATGTACCCGCCGTATCCAGAGTGCCTGTCGGAAAATCAGTAGCCACTTTCCCGTTGGAGCCATCGGTTACAGAACACGTAAGAGTGCTTTTTACTGAATTACCGCCAAGCTCTCTTAAACGTAGTTTTACTGACGCGCCAGAGACATTAATCGGTGCCCAGGTTGTACTATCATTAGCGTCGAGGGTTTTCCCTGACGCCGCAGTCTGACTGTCTTTTAGTGTAAAAGTCAGTTCTGGAAGTGTGTCACCTGTTACCAGCTTGAGTGTTTGAGAATACGCCATTTCATCTACCTATAGGTCTGTTAATTATATTAGCATCACTAATATATGTATACCTTTAATAGCACCAGAGGACCGGCGTGGTCTTTCTGATATCTACATGTACGAAGCCCTTTGCGACACCAACAGACATTCCCATCGCTAATGCATGGGCCACAATTGCGCGCCGTTGAGCGCCACCTTGTACTGCGACATCTGCGGCAATGCCCTGTGCGTGGGTGCCTGGTTCTGCCTTTCGCTTCTCGACGCTGTGATTTTTACTTCTAAAACCGCTCGTTATATAGAACGGGAAACCGCATGCCGCTCTCAGCTGGTCTAGTACATGAATAAAATCTTCTTGCATTTCATTCTCGCCAGTTTCTTGGCAGTCGAAATCTTCTATCTTGAAGTACTTAAAATCTGTCATTGTTATTCTCTAAACAAGTAAAAAACGAAGCCGAGCAATGCTGCCCATATTGATGCTACAAGTCCTTGGCCAACCTTCACGACCTGACTATTGGTAGCTACTTGCTCAGCAACTTCTTCGAGCTTCTTTTCACCTTCATCGAGGCGGAACTCGTGGCGCTTTAGGCGAGCGTCTGTACCAATGAGCTTCTCTTCAACACGAGCCACGTTAGTCAGCACCTCGGTCAGCTTGTCTATCTTTAATTCAAGGCGGTCAAACCGTCGGTTGGTTTCTGGGTCGGTCATTTACGCATTCCCATTAGTTTTGATGCGCCCTTAATTCCAAAGGAACTCGAGATCGCAATAAATAGTAAGTACTGATACCACTCAGGCAGATCGTTCAGCGTTGAGAATGCTTGCCGCACACGATCTACAACTGTCATGTCGTTAGCTATGATTGCGTAGCCAACCATGAATATTGGTACAGCTAATATTATAGTCCAAAACTCATCTTTCCACGAGCTGCCAGAGGCATCTGCCATCTTTGCTTCCCAGTCTGCGTCGTTCTGGATAACGTTCATTTTGGCTTCATGCTTAGCCTGTTTTTCAGCAGCCTTGTTCTTTAAAAAGCTACCTGCTAAATCAGCGATTGGTCCAATAAGTAGTTTCAACATTAGAGTAGTCCTGTAGGCAATACGCGGTTTGTAACGGTGCTCGAGAAGCCGTCGGTGAACATGCGGTTAAGTGTTTCAGCAGTCGGGCCCGCAGCAACTGCCAACGCCCCGACTGGCCCACGCCCCCAATCAGCCGCTTGAACCATTTGTTGCCCAATAGATGCTGGGCCTGCAGCAAATGATCTACTAAACGCTGCGGAGAGATACTCAAACCAAGACATGCTGTCTGTGCGGAAATAGTCTTTCTGCGAAGCGTCGATGCCTGGAATCACGTTTGCGAGGCCAAACTTTGCGTACTCACGCAGCTCCATTCCGACCATTGCTAGCGGGAGAGTGGCAACGCCCATCAGAGCAAAGATGCCTGCTGACCCCGCCATAGCGCCGTATACACTCGCATCTGTCGCAGACACGCCTTCTAATCTGGATCTAGCTTCTCGAGTCGAACCTGCAAGCAGTACTTTACCGTACGAATAGAAAAAGCCTTTTAACTGCCAGACCAAAGCAAACCTTGGATCAGATGCCCACACGGGCCTTTCCGCAGCGTTGGGGCGCAACGTGGCCGACTCAGTAAATCTTTGTAGTGCACGACGCACCTTCTGACCCTCGGGAGTGTTGTAATCGCGGCCGGACTTTTTCCACGCTTTTACCTCGGCATCCGTTACCCCTAACTCTTTGAGGTATCTTGCAGAATCAGCAACCGCTGTATCCGCGTTGGAGTGCTTATCTATAAACTTCATGCCCATGTTAAGCGCGAAGTAACGGGTAAATTTAGTAAACGCATCTAGGCCAATCACACGAAAGAAGCCCTCGGTCAACTTGCGGGAGTTCTCACCCATCCAATCCATCTCAGTAGTAGACATCAGCGAACTCGCAACTGATGCGCTAGTTACCAGACCAAGGTCGCGCGCTAGTGCTTCTGCTTCTTTACGGTCGCGTACTGTGTTGACTACTTCCTTCATACCTACCATTACTGAACTAAACTCTTTGCTGGCTATTATTGGCCCGGCAAGTTCTGGTATTGAGCCTAGTACGGCAAACGGCAGAATGGCAAAGATTTGCACAACAGTACCGACGCTGTTAACGGTTCTCCAAACGGGGCCAATAGGCTTAGTGTTATAGCCGAAGTATGAGTCGACGACCTCTTTAACTTCTTTTTGCTGGAGCTTGTTGAGCTTACGGAACTCTTCTTCAAAGATGCTATTACCGCCCGCATCTTTGGTGTGCCGGTTCCACTCAACGCGCTTTGTGATGTGGTTGATGTAACGCAGGATGGCTACATCAGAATCTTCCATATAACCCTCATCAATAAGCGTCTGCCGTTTAACATTGCGAGTGAGCACTAACGCCTTTTCGATGTCTTTAGCAGGATCAATCCCCTTGATGGTTATAGGCTTGTCATCAACAACAGCCTGTTGGTACGCCACCAAACGCTGCACTGCGTCTTTGATAGCCTTCATATCTTCGTCGGGATTAGCCGCCGCGATAATCTCAACTAAGCCTTCGGGCTTCGCATGAATCTCTGACAGTTTCAGCGTAACAGGCGCATAATTTTCTTGGCGACCGATGTCTGTGTTAGAAGGCGCGATGTAGTTGTCATATACGTCATCGAACCATTTGCGCACTGCTTGCGCTTCTTTCGACAGGGTACTGGTCTTGCCATCACCCATAGCCTCGTCAATTGCAACTCTGCCTTCAGGAGAATCCAACGGGATATTAAGAGCCTTCTCTAAGTTATTAACTAACGCGTTGGCCTCGAGGTTCATTGATTTCAATACACCCAACCGAGTAGCTGCGACGCCTTTTGAATCTTGCGCTCGTCCGTACATCATGTCGGCGATTTTATTGCCACCCGCTTTTCGCAAACGCGAATCGCTGGTAAACATCAAATTGTAGATTGGGTCAAAGTTCTTGCTTCGGACCATTTTCTTAACTGCGTTTTGTATTGCGCCTGCCATGCCTGGATTAGCTTTTTCAGCCGCAGCAGTATCTGCTGCAACTTTCGCTTTTGCTTTGTAGGGCGCTTGATATCTAGCATTCGCCGCTCCCGCGGTATTGTCCATTGCATTTGATCTGCTATTTCTACGGTTAGTTTGCACAACCTCTTTTATATATCCATCGAAGTCTGCTGAGTAATTCGCAGGCCCAAAACGCTTTTTGAAGTCTTTACTTAGGTCCTTGTAGAAGCCCTTCAGCTTTTGGACGACCCCTTTGAAATGCGCTGCTAATACGCCTTTTATTTCTCGGTCAGGCGTCCTGTCGATTAGTGCTTTTTTGGTAGCGCGTTCTTGAGTTTTAAACTCTTGTGCAGCCCAACTTCCAACTTGATCTGCGTACCATTCCTCGAAACCACGCTCTTGCTTGTATACCGCGGGGGCACCTTTGGCGTCCCGAGATTTTTCCCAAGCAGCAATCAAGCGGTTATACATAACGGGGTTGGATAAGCTTGCGGTTTGCTCTTCTCTGAACAAGGCGTGCCCCAACTCGTGAGCAACAGTCAGTGCGGTCTCCAGCTCGTTTTTCATGATGCTTTGGTCGACTAGAATTATGTGCGCATCTCTAAAGCCAATGTACCGGCCGCCGCCTTGCGGATTGTCTCTTAGGTCTTGAGCAACCTCACGAACATATTTCGCCGCTTTTGGGCTACTGAACATAGCCCCGAGTTCGCGCTGAGTCTGCGGGCTGTTATCCAGTATCTTATCGATATCAAATATCGACGTACCTTTCTTTAGGCGCAGAGTTCTGCGAGCGATATTGGTGATCTTTGACACAAGCGCTGAGTTAGACAGTCCGAAGGTCTTTTGCTTCGGAGCAGTCGCTCCAGGGTTAGACAGCCCAAATACGTTCTCTTGTTCGGAGTCCATCAACCTAGATTCTTCAACAGTATCATTGCTGAAGCCCATCTCGCCTTCGAACCCTACATCAGGGTCAGCTTCAAACTGTTCTCGATCGAGCTCAACGCGCTTCTCAGTTTTGTTGATGTTGTCCCATTGAACTTTATTGATGGTAAAGTTCGTCGTGCCATCAATAGAATCGCGTACAGATGTTCTGCCTTCTTTCTTAGTGACAAGTCTGTTGATCTGAGCGAGATGCGCACGAGCGAGTGGGCTGATCCCTCTTTCTGGATCTTTTTCTACTCTGTCGCGAGGCTTTACTCGATAGGGCTCTATCTCGGGCAGCGTATAAAAGCCGCGTTTTTCGAGACGTTTGCCTAATTTAACTATTTGCACTTCGGGTAAGGCGCGTAGTTTCTTCATGAAGGCTACAGGTTTTATATCTCCTTCTAGCCCATCGATATTACCCGTACGACCTTCTTGCTCATCCAAGAACTCTTTAACTTCTTGCTTGTTACCTTCAAATATAACGTTGGAACTGTTCGGATCTTGCGGTCCAACAAAATAGGCTTCGTCGGCCGTCACTTCGTAACGAGCATCCTTCGGCAAATTCTTAGTGGTGTTAAGCACTTTCCCGAGGTAAATAGGTTTGCCAGCTTTTTCACTGCCTGGAGTTTTCTGCTCAAAACCAACAATCATGTCCATCATCGCCAGAAGACCGGTCTTCTTCGGCTCTTTGGCATCTGTATCGCCAGCTTTACGCTTTGCTATAAAGGCCCCATATTCTTTAAGATAAGCCTTTGATTCGCGAGCTAGTACTCTGAGAGGCTCTCCGGCTTTAGCTTGATTTACAGTTTGTGTGGCTTCGCGTTTTGGCTCAGTGAACTCATCCAAAGCCTGTTGCATCTGAGCAAGCCGACCGCTTATTTGAGGATCTGCTGGATCTAAATCAAACTCTAGTATCGCTTCGGCAATCGCGGCTTCTTCTTGCACAATTGCAGCTTCAATCCCTGCTTTTTCTGCATCTACCGCAGCGTCTAGAAGTTTGTTGTTAGCTGCAACTTTTAGTTGAATAGCCTCAATCTGATTGAGGTTTTCTTGTGTTATGTTCTGGCCGCCGATGCTAAGAGTGCTGCCAGTTTCTAGTATTGCTGCTGCGATGCGAATAAACCCTGCGCGCATTGCGGAGTAGCGGCCATCAGCTAAGAAGTTCTGACGCTCTTCGTTCGAGACCATGCGCATACCCTCAGCGACAAGATCTACGAGGTTTACGTCACGCCCATCGACTTTAACTTTCTCGCTGTCTTTCTTTGATTGCCAGCCTTTGTCATTGCCTTTAGTCTTTTTGCCGCCAGGTTTGCTAGACGCATAGCTACTCTTCGCTGCTTTCTTGATCGCGCGGCGAACAAACTCTGGTTCGGTATTAGCAACGCCTCTGACAGTTTCGTCGGCTTTTGCCTCTCTATCGATACTAAAACGGGGATCAGCAATATCAGTAATGCCAGCTTTTTTACGTGCCTTTGCGTAAGCAACTCTTGCCTCTTCGACGCTGTCGTATACGGTCTGCTCCGCGTCAGGCATAGAACTATCCTTCACAACCCAGCCTCGCGGCTTGCCTGTTTCCAGCTCAAGATCTCGCTCGTCTTGCATCACTTGATCTTCTCGGGACGCGGCATCAAGAGTATCTATCTCAGCGTCAGGATTCTGCTCGACACGAGAATCGATAAACTGCATTTGCTCTGGAGACACCATCTGTATAAGACTATAAGTGCCGTCATCGTTTATCTCTGGGAAGACATTTGTTTCTGGGTTCTGAAGCTTTACGTCAATTGCACGCTTGAGAAAAGCATTCGACATATTGCCAAAATTCGGGTTGTCCCAGTCAATTGCGTCGAACTCGCCTTTACCTAAGAAATCTAAGTCAACGTCTCTGAACACCTCGGCGAATACAGTTCGTCGACCTTCGGTCTCTTCGTAGATCTTGCCTTCGTTAGGCTTGTAGGTGTCCTGATTACCAACATTTCTGCGTTCCACATTGCTTTCACTAAGGCCATCTGCCATAAACGCTGCTGACTCACCAGGGCCCTCGTCTTCCATGTAAAAATCGTTCTCTGTCGCATCGATATCATCTTTATCGATGTTGCGAACCTGTGGCCCAGACTCTTTTTCAAATAGCTTTGTGCGATTCTCCAAAGCTTCTTCAAGCGTGATGCGGCGTATTGATCCGCCTTTAGGGACTTGTTTAGAGGCAGCTTTGTAAGCCTCTGCGGCAGTCGCCTCGTTTGCGGCTTCTTGCCAAACGAGGTTGCCCTCAGAGTCTAAAACCTCGATGGTTATATCTGCATCAGCAGGCTTCTGGCTACCGTATTGCAGAGCGATTGCGAGAGACGCATCACTAGCGCCCGAGTTGGCAACTTCTTCGGCGATATCGTAGTTCTTAGTAAGGATCGTGCCACGACCAGGAATAAAGCGGGTGTAAAAAACTTGCCCGTTGATCTCCACCTGACTGTTCTCGCCTTCTTTAGCATTATATGCAGGGCGCTCGCCTGCGATCCAAACAGAGTGTCTTTCGGTGTCTTTGTCTGTGGCCGCGCGTACCTGAGCGTTTATAGAAGACTGTGGCTCTGCCGTAGTGAACCCCATCGAGTCAGTACGATACTGTTCTTTGTTGATCTGGTTATCAACGGTCTGCTGGCGAGCCTGCTCAACGAAGCCACGAGCTTTGCTCATAATTTCGCCAGCGCCCCTAATACCGCCTACTGCGGTTGCGCCTGCGCCACCCATTGCCCCGCCGCCGAAGAAACCAGCAAAAGCTGACTCGCCAATTCGCAACATCGCGTCTTGAGTTGTGTAGTCTTTATCTACATTAAAACGGTTCGCGATACTCAAGCCTTCTTGAGCAGTCTCAGCCGCCATCTCGGTAGTAGCAGATCGGCCTGCGCTCTTAGCTATCTCTTTCGCCAACGAGGTGAAGGCAGAACCGTCTTTTACTGACCTCTTAGTAGCAATAGCGCTGAGGTCTTTAAATATTGTTTTGGTAAGAAGTTCTTCACCTTTCAAGCCAATGAAAGCTTGAGGTATAGCTAAACCAGCTGACCGCAATGCAGCTTCATAAGGATCAACGTTAGCATCGAGATTCTCTCCAAAGTTAGAGCCTGACATAGCCGCAAACTCTTGCCCGTACAAACCAACCTTCGCTCCGCCTGTCATAGACAGGTTATTTCCAAGACTATTAGTACGTGCTAGATGGTACGCGCTCTGGAGCAGCCGCTCCTCTTCTGGTGTAGCTGTGCCTTTAACTTTTTTCTTTAGTGAATCGCGGACTATGCGGTTCGCTACGTGCTTAGAGCCCGCGCCTAGCGCTACCTTGATACCGCCGGTAGTAAGTGCTCCTGCCAAACCACTGCCAATGGTAGTCATCATGTAGGGGGTCATTTGGGAGGTATTCTTTACGACCTGGTCTACAAACCCGCCCAGCGAGGGGTCATTCAGAAACTCGCCGAAGTCCTGCATATCGCCAAATGCGCCCACATTTCGCTGCTCACTCATACGGGCATTTTCAATATTTTTAGCAGCTGATTCTTCGTCACCAATCAGCGTGTTGAACATGCCTTTGAAATACTCAAAGTCGGTATCGACATTCTGCAGGCCGACCGAGTACCCTGTTCCAGCAATTTCGCTGAGGGACTGAGGGGATGCGGGGGTGTAGTCGATATCTGGACGTTCTCTGTCGTCGATGTCCGTTACGGGCCCGTCTACGTAAAATTGATCCCAATAGGTTTCAGACATTAATCTTTCCGCTCAGTGCCAATTCCGCGTTTGGTCATAGACTTCTGTACTTCTTCTTCAAACAAAGCGAAAAGCTCTACGTCGCCGCCCATAAGTTCTAGGGCTTGGTTTTTCGTAAAGCCATCGCCATCTTTTGTGTTCGTGCCGGGCTTAAGAATGTCAAAACCGCCATCTGTGTTTGTCGCTATACGACTTAAAAATCTGTCACTTCCAGAGATAGATCCTGACTCAGTAGCAAAGCTCACTTCAAGGCCATCATCAGCACTGGCTAATTGCATCGCTAGGCTGACGTTCGCCATAACGCGGTCTTTGTACTGAGTGTACTGACGCATTGACTGTTCTCGTGGTCGACGCATATGCGACTGTTGCTGTGCGCGCATTCGTTTTAGCAGGTTTGGAACAATACCGCTTCCGCCAAAAAATGCGGTTTGAATTTCGCCGAATTTAGGCGCTAGTTTTTCCCCATCTTCATCGACCAGTAGTGATTTAACTCTCTTATCAATGTCCTTGTCGTAGTCCAAAACGACCTTGTCTGCGGCCCGGGTGTTCGTGTCTACCTTCTGTGCAAAAGTGTCTACAGCGAGGTCGAACTCTTGCTGTCGCAGGGAAAGAGTGCGTTTATTGTTTTGATCGGTTGCCAATTCCTTTGCAGAAAAGCCCTGATTCCCAGTTTCCATAAGGTTCATAAACTTTGTCTGAGCTTCTTCTCGTCGCTTTGGATCAGCAATCGTCACTGACAGAACAGCTAGCAGCGTCTGCTTAACATCCGTGCTTTCGTCGACAGCCCCCTCAACATTTGTAATGCCTTTCTTGTTGAGGAAAGCGGCGAAGTCATTTAGTTCTTGCTGGGTGAAAGACGGCCCTTTGCCATTCTGAAGGTCGTCGTTAGCTGAATTAACGCCTTTAGTCACCGCCGACTTAGTTGCATCGCTCTCGTTCTCTAACTCAGGGTTTTCTGTAAGTACTTCTTGGAGACCAACAGAAGCACCCGTTAATACGATACCAGTTGCGCCTGCTCGTCCAGCAGAGAACTGTCGAGCTTCGTTGCCTTTGGTAGTTAGTTGCCCCTGAGCATTACGAGGTTTTCCTGTGTACTTTGGCTTACTCACAGCGCCCCGAACAACACCAGGTCCTTTTTTAGCGGCTTGGCCCGCAATCCATTTGGCTGCCGCTGGCGTTGCGCGGAGTGCGGTAAGACCGCCTCGCATAGCCCATCCCGCAGGGCCCATTAGCAGCAGCGCGCCGCTCGCTGCAAGCATTGCCGCGTCTACCGGGTTTTCCTTCGCCCATGCCATAAGACCGCTTTCTTCATCTTCGGAGACCTCTTGGGGCACTTCAGAGCCGTCTGCTGAATCAGCAAACTCTTTGGCCTCAGAAGACGCGCCTAAAGACTTGATCTTCGCCTTAATAGCTGTTCGTCGCGCTGCGCCGCCTCGCCCTGTTGGCAGGCTCTGTAGCTCGTTATTTAATTTTTCAATCTCTGCAGCAGCATTTGGGTCCACCGCAGTTTCGTCGTTTTGGTTCTGAGTTTGTGGGTCACTATCATCAGGCTGTGTCTGCTCAATCGATGCTTTCGCATCAGGGTCCATACCAAGTTGATCAAGGCTCGTCTGCATTGCTGGTACGATGTTGTCTCGCAGATATACCACTTGCTGATTGGGTGTCATGGCCCCTAGATTCACCATTAACGCCCTGGCTTGTTCTGGACCAGCGACTTTCGCAAGTTCTCGGGTAACGACCGCCGTAAAGGCACCGGCATTTGCTCGGCTAGATGCATTTTCTCGCCCCAGCATAATCAACCGTTGCGTCTCTAAATTTTTAGTCGCGTACATAGGGTCGTTCAAAATAGTCGAGTAAGCTGTAGAAAGAAGGCCACCAACGCTTTCTTTCGGTATTAAAGCGACTGGGTCTTCGTCTTGATCGGACGCAGCATCTGTCATAGGTGCGCGCGTGCCCTGATTTGGGCCAGCTTTGTAGCCCCCTTCAAGCGTCATATCGCCTTCTGGAGTTGCGACGACCGAGTCAAATTCAAAATATTGCGCTAACTGGTCAGCAAATGTGGTGTTTGCAAGACTAGCAGCAAACGCATCGAGCTTTGGCGTAGCCTCTCCTGCGAGTTTTCTTTGTACTGCAGCATCAATAGCAGCCTCGTCTAACTCATAACCATTTCCTGTGAAACCCCCGGTTACGGCTGCAGCCATTATCGCGGAAACATTGTCCCCGTAAACTTCTTTTTCGTGCTCATGTCGCTGAATTTGGCGGGCAGAGGCTTGTTGATTATTTGCAGAAACAAAACTGCCCATTCGCCCCGCGTTATGTAAGCCCTGAAAGGCTGGTAGTAATGTGGACATATAAACCTCTTATAAGAACCCTGCGAAGATCGCTGCAGAGCCGAGCATCCCGACCGTTGAATACATCGACGCCTTGTATTGCGACTTAGCATTTTTGTATGCCTGCTCACGAGCCGACGCATTTGCGGCAGCATTAGTAAGCCCCGATAGGCCCTGCTGCTGGACTCCAGACCCAATGTTAATTACGTCTTGAGCCAACGCCCTGTTTGCGTCTTTCTGTGCCACACGGGCATCATTGACCAGTTGTATATCAGTCAGTGTGTCTGCTCGATTCAACACGTTTTTTTGTGATTTCATTTGCGCGGGGGTAAGCTGAACACCATACCGAGACGCGTTGCGCGCTAGCTCAGCTTGATATTGTGCGGGGCTTTTTGCCGCTTCAGCCTCTGCATAGTCAATCAAAGATGTATCGGTTTGCGCTTTCTCGATAAGCTCCATTTCAAGCGGCTCCCAATTCTTCTTATAGTCTTGCCACTCAGCACGAGTCGTTCGCGCCAATGTTTTGTCAGCGTCGATGTTCCCCTTTTTATCGTAAACAGAAAGATCATTTCTGCTACTACGATTGTTGTGGGCTTGAATAAATCTACCTATATCAGGCACTGCCATTGTTATTTCCTCAACCAGTCTAAGGTATCGTCATCAGTCTCCGTCGCATACTGGACCGCTTTCATCAGCTTGCCGTCTCTATTTCCGTGCTTCATATAAGCAGAGCCAGCCAACTGTGAACCAGCTGCCCAAGCCGCAGCGTTCTCCGCTGCGTCGCGCTCCATTTTATTAGTGGCTTCTTTAGTTTCAATTCTTGCTAAATCCGCTAGAGCGCTTTGGGAAGCCGCACCTAACTTGTTTGCGTTCGAAACCCCGGCAGCTAGCCGCTTGTTCTGAATTTCTGCCGCTGCTGCGTCCGCTTTTGTCTTAGCGCCCTTTGTCGCCGCCATAGTCTTTTCAATGTTCGCAGTTGGCTTGATCACGTTTGCGTAGCTAGCGTTTTGTTTTTTAGCTTGCGCTACATCAGCAGATGTTCGCCCTCTCATTATCTGGCGGATGTCATCAGACAAAGCGTCTGTCATATCCGCTCTAGCGAGAGGGTCATAGACAGCTGTGTGCTTTTGAGATTGCAGCGCACCTATTTCGGCTGTCGCTTTTTCAGATTCGCTTGGTGGTGGTTTTTTCGGTTTTCCGCCCATTACAGTTCTCTCGTGTAAATTACTGTGTCTTTTTTCCAGCCTTCGGTGAGTAAATAATCCTCTATGCCTGAAAAAGGGGTTCTAACTTCTACGTTAAAGAACCCGTGTTGCTTTGCGATCTGTGCAAAGAATGGGTAGTACTTAATCACGCAACTTTCTCCACGCTTCTTTGCCCATGCCAACCACACAAAAAACGTCTTACGGTTAGTAAATTCATCGTGCGTTTCAAGGGTGATTACAAAACCCTCTGGCGCTACCCACAAAAGTGCCTCTTTGTTCACGCAAGCCGCATATACATCCTCGGGTCTAAATGTAAGCTGAGGTTGCTCAGCCAAAATCTCTTCGATACCGCGCTTTACCCAGACCCATTCCTCTCGAATGTTTCCGAGTACTGGCTCATCCGCGCTCTCTACCGTAGCTGTTACGTCTTGTTCTCCAAGCACCGCTCATGCCTCCATATCTAACTGATCTCGATACTCCAGTATCTGCGTTTCTTGCGCGCCGTTCGGCGTCGACCACACCCTGTGCGAATAACAACCCGTACGTCTGGGCATGCTTGTAATCTGTCCAATCTCGATTAGGTATTCGTAGTAACCGGAATAACGCACCATTGACGATCGTGTCTCGATAATCGTTCATAACGTCGTTATCGCACGCTGTACTTGTGTGAGTGGGTTTTAGCACCGCTCTAATAATGGTACTGCCAACCTCAGTGGTAGCTGGGACTGGTACTAACCAAACCAGTGAAGACGACTGTTTAACGAAATACTGGGGGGTGCTCGCTTGACTAGCCTCCCGCCATTTTGGCAATCGCTGCTCGAGAAGCGAAGTGGTCATAGGTTCTAAATCCTTACCACCGTGTGTCACCCACAAAACCTTGTGCACAGAAGTACCTGGCAAGGCTTCTAGGTCATATTCATAGATCCCAGAGACAGTAGTCAATGGATCTAATTCCGACTGATATACGTGAGCCTTTTCGCATAGCTCTATAACTGCTGATCGGATGCTGCTTTCAATCAGCATATCGGGGCAGCCATAAAGATGCGGAGCTATTTCCGGTATCAATGACTCATACGAAATCGCCATGCTTTAACCTCTAGCTGCGGCCCATGATCGGTAGGTCTTCTCGATCGTCAAAATTAGGGGTGTGGATAGTATCCAGCTTACTCTTGCCCATGATGGCGGCAGTAAACAACTGGTAGTGCTGCGAAGCGCGGTTTGCATTAGCTGCGAACTCGGCGTCTTTCATATACGCCATGTACAAAACGTAGTTCATAACTGAATTAGCGAATATGTCTGGAACACTCAGGTTATCCGCTAAAGCAACCGTGGCTGGATTCGCTGAGTAAACGATTTCGACGTACGCGTTGCCACTAACCCCTGGGTAAACATAAAAATTTCTAGGGTTCGACTCTTCGTACGCATAGTGCTTCACGACGTTAGTGTGCGCCGCGTCACCAGATACGGTAGGGGCATGCCAATTTGGCGCTTGAGAATCTAAAACAGTCAGGTCTACTAATCTGATAGCGCGCGCACCAGTACCTCCACTAGCAGCTGACATGTTTCTCACAACTTTTAAGAGCCTATTTCCAGCAGTTGGTATTTCCTGCTTTGTGCCCGCGGTGAGCGTGACTGTAGAGTTCACAGCGGTCGCATCAGGCTTCATTAAAGCGATCTCGCGCTGTGCGTCATTTACCCAAAGTACTAGTTCACCAACGACAGGCCATCTAACGCCCGTAGTGTCTTGTAATACTGTCTGTACTCTATCAATGACGCTTTGAACTGTTACTGACATTTTTTATACCTATGAGTTAAGTATTGATTCCCAAGCTGCTTCTCGAGCATCTGTATCAACCGTTCTGCCAAGTGCTTTATTAACCGCTGTTGCTTTCGGGTAACCATCGGTTTTAAAATTCTTTGGGTCACCCTCATCCATCATCTTCTCGAGACAGGTGACTAAGTCTTCATCTGGTTGTACTTGTCCCGGTACTACTACTTCTTCGAACTCAGCGATTTCGGCTGACTCTTCTTCGACATACTTGTCGTTGTATTCTTTCGCGCCCATTTGGATCGCCAATAAGCCAATCTCTTCAGCGATCTCTCTTGGCACACCTGCTTCAAACAAAACTGCTGTACCGCCTAGGGTGGTGACTCGTAATGGTTCACTGCTAACAATCTTCATGATTAATACCTATTTAGTTTTGGTGTTGTACTTTTTGCCTTCCCAGGTAAATGTCTTGTAGCCAGATTTTCGCGCATTTGCGAAAGCCGTTCTAAAAGAGGTCGCGGCTGCAGATTTCTTTGCATAAACGGGATAATTACCTGCATTTGTTCTGACGCCGCCTGTCTCTTTACTTGATTTCTGGGCGCGGCGGTTAGTATTTGTATAGTTAGCTGTCTTGCTAGAGGCGCTCGGTTTTTTATGCGTATTTTTACCTGTAACTCGCGCGCTTGACTTGCTTTTCCCAGCTGCAGTCGCACTAGCCGTGGTCGCACTAGCTACTGCAATCTTTTTCTTGCGGGCTGCACCGGCTGCTTTTTGTTTAGCGCGAGCTGCATCCATCTTTTTCTTGCGGTCTGCACCGGCTGCTTTTTGTTTAGCGCGAGCTGCATCCATCTTTTTCTTGCGGGCTGCACCGGCTGCGGATTCTTTCTTTTTCTTGGTGGCGAGTGCTGCTTTACGTTCTTCCGCTCGACTTGTTTTTGTCGTGGTGACTACTGCTGAGGCGCGTGCTTTATTGCGGCCTGTACCGGGGTTTTCTTTGCTGCCAGAGAAAAATTTACCGATGCGGCCTAAAATATTTTTTTCTTTATCTTTACGAGCTTTTGTACGGACTGCTCGTGCAGCTATGCGTTCTTCCCTAGTATTAGCCATTGCGGGGTACCTTATATGTTAAAAAAACCTCTCCCCCCGAAGGAGGAGAGGGTTTAGTCTTGCTTACTGGGCAGTATCGAGAGCGATAACACCGAAGTCCTGTACAGAGCCACTGATGTCGCTGTTGTACTTAGGCTTACGGAGACCGAAGATCTTGCCTACAGAAATACCAGACTGGTTGCCATAGTCGAAGGTGTCTTCAACCATTTCTGGCAGACCGATGTCAGCCATTGCCAGAGCCTGAGCACCACAGAACAGAGCACGTCCACCAACTACGTCAGCGTCAGCACCCCACTTGTAGCCAGCTGCGCCAGCGTTGCTAGAAGTACCAGTAGTTGCACCAGAAGTGTTAAACACATGGCGGAACTCATGGATCATTACACCGTCAACCATCAACGAAGCAGAACCAGAGAACAGGCTGTTGCCAGTTCCTCGAACGCCAGCGTTACGGACGTTAGCTAGGAAGTCAGAATCTAACTTCAGAGCAGCCATCTGCTG
>Ga0233426_10001939_pt1 | contig 18015 bp, 17 predicted proteins | sample SI_118_April2016_6_FD_179875 | JGI IMG/M metagenome (GOLD analysis project Ga0233426, IMG submission 179875) | Seawater microbial communities from Saanich Inlet, British Columbia, Canada - SI_118_April2016_10_MG | ecosystem: Environmental > Aquatic > Marine > Inlet | place: Canada: British...
CCAGCGTTTGGTGATATTGAAAAAATAGTGAAAATGGCGGGATATGATAACTTCGAGCAATTCTACCAACAATCATACCGAATCATGTCGAGTATGTTTGCTGTGCAAATACAAAGTATGCCTGAAGGTATGGAGTCTATGAGTGGTATGTTAAAAGGCACGCTTGATCGAATGAAGAAGAGTGGCATGCCAGACGACATGATCAAGAAAATGGAAAAAGAGCTGGCTGAGCAACAAGCTAACTTTAATAGCATGGAAACGCTGGCCAAAAGTGCGAGTGACCAAGATGTCGCCTTTATGCAAGAAAACATGATGTGGTTAATGAGCCTTATGCCAAATGAAATTGATAACGCTCAATAATTTTAATGATAAAGCAAAAATAAACTGTGTAGTCTAAGATTTTAAATATTTGTAGCTGTTATGTCGAAGTTAGCTTTTATAAACTCATACGATTAACTTTGTTATATAGTGCTGCTTTGTGAAAATTAAAAAACTGATCCCTTTTCTTTTTGTGTTGTTATGGAGCACTGGCTTCATTGGCGCTAAATATGGTTTACCTTATGCTTCAACAGGCGATTTTCTTTCAATAAGAACCATTGCGAATATCGCCGTTTTTGTTTTATTAATTATTATTTTAAGGCAACCCAAATTAACGTTTAAACAGATTGGTCACGCTATGGTGACTGGGCTATTTATTCATGGTGCATATCTAGGTGGTGTGTTTGGCGCTATTGAAAACGGAATACCTGCTGGCTTAACTGCTATTATTGTTGGCTTGCAGCCTTTATTTACTGCCATTTTAGCTATTTTTATATTCAAAGAAATAATTAATCGTACACAATGGCTTGCTCTCGTCTTAGGGATGATTGGTTTAGTCTTAGTGGTTTTAGCAAGTTTAGACCTTTCAAATGTTTCTATAAATGCATTGTTTTTGGCCTTTATTGCTTTAGTGGGAATTACTTTAGGCACGCTATATCAAAAAAAATTTTGTCAGAATCAGCCTTTATTACCGTCTGTATGTTGGCAATATATTGCCAGTTTGATCATCTTTATTCCTATGACTTTCACAGGTGATTCTCAACCTATCATTTGGAATATTGAATTTATCCTTAGTTTAATATGGCTTGTTTTAGCGCTTTCTGTCATAGCAATTTTGCTATTAATGTACATGGTGGAACAAGGTGATTCTGCAAAAGTTACCACGTATTTTTATTTAGTACCGCCCGCCACAGCTATAGAAGCATGGTTACTCTTTGATGAACAATTAGCCATGTCTAGTATTATTGGTATGGTGCTATGTGCTATTAGTGTTTATGTAGTTAATCTGCGAAAGCAAAGCGTTTGATAAAGAAATTAAACTCGATAAAAAATAATTTTGAATGAAAATTTAGCTAATTCAGGTCTATTGGGATTCACATTATATAAACCTGTATACTACCTATTAAAAAGAAGATACCTCATGAATAAAACGTTAATTTCTACTCTATTATTGACCACATTAATTGTGCCTTTTTTTCTTCCTTCTGTTTCACAAGCGAAAAATGTTGATTCACAACCTGTTATTAAAACCCATATTGCAGAAACAGCAGATCAGGTTTCGCCTTTATTAAATGGTCAAACGATCCCTGATATAGGGGTGACAAAAGTTGATGGGTCAAATGTAGCATTGTCAGATTATTTAAATGGTCAAAAGACTATTCTATTTTTTTATCGAGGAGGCTGGTGTCCGTTTTGTAATACTCAAATGGGTCAATTACAAGCAATAGAAGGGCGATTGAAAAGTTTAGGGTTCAGGCTTGTTGGTATTTCAACTGATGCACCAATTGATTTGAGTAAAAGTATTGAAAAGCAAAATTTATCTTATGAATTGCTCTCTGATTTTGAATCTAAAATAAGTTCCGCATTTGGTTTGTCGTTTTTTACTTCTGAAAAAACAACCAGTCGATATGTTACAAAAATGGATTTAAAGAACCCATTACACAAAAACCTCGCTGGTGATGAAAGACTAGTTTTACCTGTTCCTGCAATATACGTTATTGATAGTAAAGGCTTAGTACAATTTAATTATGTGAACCCTAATTTTAAAGTACGTTTACATGCTGACTTACTGCTAAAAGCCGCAGAGTTAATAAAATAAAAAATAACTGTTTTTAAAAAGGGAATTATTTTCACAATGTCTAATGGAAAGAAAAAATTACGTATTGCTTTAATTGGATTAGGAGATATCGCCGAAAAAGCATATTTACCGATAATTGCAAATCATGAGGCTATAGAGCCTATTTTTTGTACAAGAAATAAGGGGACACTGAATAGGCTCTCAAGTCAGTATCGAATATTCGAAAACTATCATAACTTGGCTGAATTACTTAATTCAAAGCCTGATGCCGTGATGGTCCATACTTCAACAGAAAGCCATTATAAGATTGCTAAACAAATCATTGAAGCTGGTATTGCTTGTTTTATCGATAAACCTATCAGTTATCAATATGATGAGTGTGAAGAGCTTGTTGAGTTAGCGCGAACGAAAAAAGTGCCTTTTTACATCGGTTTTAATCGACGTTTTGCACCGTTAATATCTCCATTAAATAAGCAGAAAAACATTCATATTCGTTGGCAAAAAAACAGAGTAAACCTACCTGAAAAACCTCGAGAATATATTTATAATGACTTTATTCATGTTGTTGATGGTTTACGTTTTTTAGCTGGTTTTTCGCAACCAATAGATGTTAAATTGTTAAAAGTGACCTCGTTTTTTCATCAAGGATTATTGGCGAATATTCATTTTATTTATCATGAAAATTACATTTTGATTGAAGGATGTATGAATAGGTTGTCAGGTACTTCTGAAGAAAGGCTGGAAGTGTTTAATGAAAATTCTAAAGTTGAAATAAATAACCTCACCGATGGCGTTCATTATCAAAATAATGCTGAAACCAAACTGAATTTTAATGATTGGCAAAGCTATTTATATACCAGAGGTTTTGTCGATATGATTGAAGATTGGCTCCATATCATTCAACAAGGATTTTCTAGCGACCAGCAGCTTGACGATATTTTATTATCCCATCAAATGTGCGAGAAAATATTAATGAAGATGGACAGTTAGATTTATGGTTCAGTTCTATTCTGCGTAATAAATTTATAAAGATAAATCAAAAAAAAAGCCAGATGAAATAGAAACATCTGGCTTTTTTATTAGCAACTTTTAAAGATTTATCAGCGCAGCAAATTAAGCAATAGTTGCTGCTTTCATTGCTCTTATAAACTCTGATAAGGCAACTAACATAGCGCCATAGTCATCTAGATTATTTTCAATGATTTTGACAACAGCTGAGCCACTAATTGCGCCTTGAGCACCAGAATAAAGCGCATCTCTCACTTGTTGTGGTTGTGAAATACCAAAACCAATGACTGTTGGAGCGGCGTGATATTTTTTAAGTAATGCAATTAATTCATTGGCTGTAGAGCTTGTTGATGTTGAACTTTTTTCCTTTTCAACCACATCAACACCTGTTACGCCAGCGCGGCTTAATACATAAGTGTAACCGTGGCTAAAAGAAGCTACTTCACGCAATGTCTCATCATTTGCATTCGGTGGTGCTATAAAAATAGGCGCTACATTTGCAGCTAAAGCTGCGGCTCTAAATCGTTCGCTCTCTCTAATAGGCAAATCTGCGATCAATACAGAATCAACACCCGCTTCACTCATATCTTGATAAAATTTTTCAACACCACGGGCGAAAACTAAGTTTCCATATAGTAATAAGCCAATAGGTATTTGTGGAGCGTATTCCCTCACTTGTTTTAAAATATCAATACACGTATCAGTATTTGCACCTGACGCTAACGCACGTTTTCCAGCTTCTTGAATGGTTATGCCATCAGCACTAGGATCAGAAAAAGGTATACCTAATTCTAAGGCGTCAGCCCCCGCATCAATTAATGTTTTAATGATGGCTAATGATTGCTCGGCGTTAGGATCTCCAATAGTAACAAAGGGAATAAATGCGCCTTCATTTTTATCTGATAACTTTGCAAAACTATCAATATAGCGTTGTCCAGCTGTTTTGAGACTTGAGTTTGATTGAGTCATTATTTGCTCTCCTTATCAACTGAACTTTCTTCAGGATGCAATACCGTATGCACGTGTGCTAAATCTTTATCACCACGACCAGAAAGGTTCACTAAAATAACGGTTTCTTCTGTTGCGTCTTCAGCCATTTTTAAGGCTTGTGCCAAGGCATGCGAAGACTCGAGTGCAGGAATTATTCCTTCGGTACTTGCTAATGTTTGAAAAGCTTCTAGTGCTTCATCATCATTAATTGGCACATATTGCGCACGGCCAGTTTCTTTTAAATGCGCATGCTGAGGGCCAACTGCAGGGTAATCTAAACCCGCTGATACAGAATAAGACTCTTCTATTTGCCCATATTGATCTTGCATAATATAGGTGTAATTTCCATGCAGCATCCCTTTGGTACCAGCGACAAGTGTAGCGCCGTGTTTGTCGGTATCTACACCTTTACCACCTGCTTCTACACCAATCAATTTTACGGATTTTTCATGTATAAAATCATTGAACATACCAATTGCATTTGAACCACCGCCAACACATGCGACTACATAATCTGGTAGCTTACCTTCTTGTTTTAATATTTGCTGTTTCGCTTCTTCGCCGATTATCTTTTGAAAATCACGAACTATTGTTGGGAAAGGATGAGGTCCTGCAGCTGTACCTAATAAGTAGTGAGCATCATCATAATTTGCTGACCAATCACGAAGCGCTTCATTGACTGCATCTTTTAAGGTACCTGAGCCTGCCGTTACAGGAATGACTGTTGCACCCATAAGCTTCATGCGAAATACGTTGGGTTGCTGACGTTCACAATCAACAGCCCCCATGTAAACACGACATTTTAGTCCTAAAAGTGAACAAGCAATGGCTGTTGCGACACCATGTTGACCAGCACCTGTTTCTGCGATTATTTCTTTTTTACCCATTCGTTTGGCGAGTAAAGCCTGCCCTAAAACTTGGTTGGTTTTATGGGCTCCGCCATGTAATAAATCTTCACGCTTTAGATAAATTTTCGCTAATGGATTTTTTGATAAATTCCGCGTTAAAGTCAGTGGAGTAGGTCGACCCGCATAGTTGCTTAATAAGTCATTAAACTCATCGATAAAGCTTTGATCTTGTTGTGATTCGATATAAGCCTGCTCAAGTTTTTCAAGAGCAGGTACTAATAATTCACCTACAAACATACCGCCAAATTCACCGAAATAAGCAGGGAGTGTTTTCTTCTTTTCTAAAGTATTTTTTAATGTGCTGTTTGTCATTTTAATAATTCCGTATTTGCGTGAATACTTGTTGAAGTTTTTCACGACACTTTATGCCTGGACTTTGCTCTACACCAGAGTTTAAATCCAAACCAAATAATTCTTGAGTCGTTAGCTGTTCAATAGCGCTTTCAATGTTTTCGCTATTTAAGCCGCCAGCTAAAAAGCAGCGTGATAAGTCTTGCTCACTATTGGCTAACGCTTGCCAATCAAAAGGTTGTCCACTTCCTGCGTTTTTCCCATCTAAAATATATTGTTGAGCGTTTACGGAAAACTCAGGCAGTTTTTGCTCTACAGCAATTGCTTTCCAGATTTGACAGTTTTCAGGTAACTGTTTTTGTAAACTATTAATATAATGTTGATCTTCATTGCCATGTAATTGAACGGCATGTAGATTAAGCTGTTGCGCAAGTTTTGCTATTTCTTGTCGTTTATGATCAACAAATACACCAACAAACTTTAATGAAGGGGCTTTATTGACAATGGTTGCAGCTTGATCTGAGGTAACAAAACGTGGTGATTTTTCTGCAAAAATCAACCCACCAAACTGAGCGCCAGCGTCACTGGCTAATGCTGCTTGTTCTGGTGTCGTTAGGCCGCAAACTTTATTGTTGCCATAAATTAATTTACGACAAGCAAGGTCAATATCATCTTGCGCCATGACTGAGCTACCCACTAAAAATCCATCTACAGCAGGAGCTAGTTCACGTACTTGATCATTGGTATAAATTCCTGATTCAGAAATGATAATTCTGTCATCCGGTAACGTTGGTGCAAAATCAAAAGTACGAGCAATGTCAGTAGAAAGATCACGTAAATTACGATTATTAATACCAATTAATTTCGCACCCAATTTAACCGCGCGATCACGTTCTTCTTCGTTCGATATTTCAGTTAATATGGCCAGGTTGTATTGTTTGGCAACGGCTTCTAACTGCAGGTATTCATCATCAGACAAAACACTTAGCATCAATAAAATAGCATCCGCACCATAATAGCGAGCAAGATGTACCTGGTAGACATCTAAAAAGAAATCTTTATTTAGCACTGGGCAACTAACGGTGTCAGTGACTATTTTTAAATATTCAAATTTACCTTGGAAATATTTTTCATCCGTTAACACAGATATAGCCGCTGCGTATTTATCATAAATTTGGCAAATAGCTTTGGGGTCAAAATCAGCTCTTATCAAACCTTTTGATGGTGAAGCTTTTTTACATTCCAAAATAAACCCAGCGTGACTATGCTCTTTTTTGCGATCGAGTGCAGCATACATGTCTTTTTTTGTTGGTGTTAGCTCACCAATAAAACTGTTAAGAGGTTTTTCTTGTTTTAAGCGTTCTACTTCAATGCGTTTATCAGCAACAATTTTTTCTAATACGTTTGCCATTATTTATTGTTTCCTGACTTTTCTTTTTGATTAACTTCATTATTGGAGATAGTAACCATTGCTTCTAATGTACTTAAACCTTTACCTGACGCTAATACTTCGCTGGCAAGTTGCGCTGCTGATTTTAAATCTGCTGCTTTATTGTGTAAATATAGAAGGGCGGCACAATTTATGACTACGGCACTATTGTGTGCAGGTTGACCTTCCCCTGATAAAATAGCCTTAATGATATCGGCATTTTCTTGTGGAGTGCCACCTTTAATATCTTCTAAGGTATAACGAGATAAACCAAAGTCTTCAGGTGTAATAGTGCGCTCTGATAGTTCACCATTATTAATTTCAGTCACTTGCGTTTCACCATGTAAGGCAATTTCATCTAACCCACTGCCATTAACAACCCAACCACGTTTAACACCTGTTAATATCAAACTTTTAGCCATAGTGGGAATGAGCTCTGGGGTATAAACGCCTAACAGCATTATTTCAGGCTTTGCCGGATTCACTAATGGGCCAAGAATATTAAATAATGTACGAATGCCCATTGCTTTTCGCACAGGTCCCGCATACTTAAAGCCTGGATGGTAAGCAGGAGCGTATAAAAAACATAAATTGGTTTGTTTTAAGCATTGACTCGCTGTTTCAGGTGACATCATTAAGTTAACGCCAAAAGCTTCAAGTAAATCAGCAGAGCCAGACATACTCGAAACACTTCTATTACCATGTTTCGCCATAGTTAACCCACAGGCTGCAGCTAATATTGCGGCAGTTGTCGATATATTAATAGTGTTTGCGCCATCGCCACCGGTTCCTACACAGTCAGCTACACCATATTTTTGTGTAGGAAAGATGGTTGCATAATCACGAACGGCAACAGCCGCTCCAGCGATTTCTTCAGGTGTTTCACCTTTAATTTTAAAAGCAGTTAATACCGAAGCGAGCATTTCTGGTGCAATATTGCCTTGCATAACTTCACTAAAGAATGCTTGAGTTTGTGCTTGATTTAACGATTGACCATCGACAAGTTGTTGTAAAACATTACTCATGAGAATTTCCTTGTGATTTTTCAACATTATCCTGTGAAAATTTACTGGTTAAGCAGTCAATAGATTGTGCTAATAGCTTGCTACCGTAGGTAGTTAAAATAGATTCTGGGTGAAATTGAAAACCAATGACATTGTCAGTTTTGTGTTCAATTGCCATGGGTAATACTATTCCGTCATCAGTAGTAAATTGTGCACTAAGCGTTAAGCAACCAGGCATTTTTGTGGCGAATAATGAATGATAACGTGCAACAGGTAAAGGTTGTTGAATGTTCTTAAAAGCGCCTAATTCATTATGTTGAACGTTAGAAGCTTTACCGTGAATAATTTCAGGTGCTCTTCCAACCTTACCACCATAGTATTCAACTAATGCTTGGTGACCTAAACAAATACCTAAAATAGGATACTTACCCGCTGTTTTGGCAATTAACTCCATTAGACAACCAGCACTACTGGGTTCGCCTGGCCCGGGAGATAAAACGATCAGTACAGGCTCTGTACAAGCTTGAATTTGCTCAATAATATAACCAGCGCTAATGGTGTTACGATAAATTGTAGGTTCATATCCTAAACATTGGAATTCATCAACTAAGTTGTAGGTAAAAGAGTCTAAGTTATCAAGCATGAAAATCTTAGCTTTAACTTTACTTTTAGCATAAGCAGAATTCGCATGAAATACCGACATTACTTAACCTCCCGCGTTTTTGATGTTTGATGACTTGACGTTGTTGTAGTTGAGCTGATATTTTTCATGGTGGCTGCTTTTTGAATGGCGCTGATCACTGCCTGTGCTTTTTGACGAGTTTCATTAGCTTCAGCTTGTGGAATTGAGTCAAATACTACGCCAGCACCTGCTTGCACATGTGCAATAGCATTCTTAACAAAGGCGCTACGAATAACAATACAGGTATCCATATCACCGTCGCCTGTTAAATAGCCAACTGCACCGCCATAACTACCTCGGCGTTTTCCTTCGTATTGGCGAATCAACTCGGTAGCTCTTACTTTAGGTGCACCTGAAAGAGTACCCATATTCATGCAAGCTTGGTAAGCATGTAATGCGTCAAGGTCTTCGCATAAAGTGCCACAAACTCGGGATACTAAATGCATAACATGAGAATAGCGGTCAACTTTTAATAAATCAGCAACATGCCGAGTGCCTGGTTTACTTACTCTAGCCACATCATTTCGTGCTAAGTCAACGAGCATAATATGTTCAGATAACTCTTTTTTATCTTGTCGTAATTCCAGTTCAATACGGCAATCTAGATCTAATGAAAACTCACCATTTTCTTTATAGCCGCGAGGCCTCGTACCAGCAATTGGGTAAATTTCAACTTGACGATTATGTTGTTGATATTTAATGGCTGATTCCGGAGAAGCCCCGAACATGCAGAACTCTTCATCTTGAAAATAAAACATATACGGGCTCGGGTTACTTTCTCTTAATGCTAAATAGGCATTAAAAGTATCTTCACAAGGTAGACTAAATGTTCTCGATGGAACTACTTGAAAAATATCACCCGCTTTAATGTGTTCTTTTAAAGCATTTACAGTTTGGCAAAAAGCATCATCACTGATATCACTAGTTACCTTGATAGGATGCTCTAGTTTAATGTATTCAGTTTGAGGTGGAGCTATATCCGTTTCAACAAGCGCTTTGATTGCTGATAATCTTCTCGCAATTTCAAAGTGACATTTTTGCTGATTAGGACCAGAGAATACATTAGCAATCACTTCACTAGAACGCTTCTCATGATCAATTACAACCAAAGTTTCAGCTAAGTAATAAACAAAATCGGGGCATGTGTTATCACTATCTTGAACTTGTGGTAATTTTTCGCTCATTGTGATCATATCAAAAGCAAATGCACCTCCTAGAAAAACAGCAAAAGGATGATGCGTTTCGTTTTTCAGTTTTTTAAACACGCGTAAACTGTGAAATGGGTTAGTCGCTAATAAGCGCGATTTCTCATCGAGTGTTTGTGCAACATCAGCAAAAGTTACATGAAGAGTTTTATCTTTCATTATTACTTCTGCATGGTCGGTAAGCTGTTCATTGGCAAAAGTAATTGCCGCTTCACCGTTAACACTAAGTGGTGTAAAACTTACCTGATTTGAATTACATACAATTTTTACAGCTGCATCTACTAATAATAGACTTTTCAATTGATGCTTTTTATCTATTTCAGCAGATTCGAGTAAAATGTTATTACTTTTATTCCCACATAACTTTTTAAAGAGTGTTAAAGGGTCTGATTGATAACTTGCTTTGCTAGATAGAGTGTTAACCGAACCTACTTCTATATGGGCATTAGGATTGAAAATGGCCTTCATAGGGTTTTACCTGCCGCAGAAACAAAAGGTTTAATGTCTGCCATCAAAGTGGCGAAATCGTCAGCAGTGAGAGCTTGATGACCGTCTGATAAAGCTTCTTTAGGGTTTAAATGCGCCTCAACAATAATACCATCGGCACCTACAGCTACAGCAGCACGAGACATAGGATTGATTAATGATTTAACGCCAGTGCCATGTGATGGGTCGACAAATACCGGTAAATGCGATTTTTCTTTTAAATAGGCAACAGCGTTTAAATCTAATGTATTTCGAGTCGCTGTTTCAAAAGTGCGAATGCCGCGCTCACATAAAATCACATTAGGGTTACCTGCGTTGATAATATATTCAGCAGCAAGTAATAATTCTTCAAGGGTTGCGCTCATGCCGCGTTTTAATAAAACGGCTTTGTCTGGTTGTTCGCCAACAGCTTCGAGTAAGCGGAAATTTTGCATATTACGTGCGCCAATTTGATAACAATCAACATACTCATGCATTAATTTAGCATCATTAGGGTCTATAATTTCAGAAACTACCGGAAGATCATATTTTTCTTTAGCGGCTTTTAATAATTTTAAGCCTTCAAGTCCGAGACCTTGGAAACTGTATGGACTTGTTCTTGGTTTGAAAGCCCCTCCACGTAATAAAGGCACGCCTTGTTGCTTTATCATATCGCTTACGCCAAACAATTGTTCTTGGCTTTCAACGGAGCAAGGACCCGCAATTACTGTGAAATTGCCACCACCGACTTTTACGCCGCCAATAGAAACAATAGAATCATGGGCTTGAAGTTCACGGCTTACTAATTTGTATGGGCTGAGTACGGGTTTAATTTCATCTACCATAGGATAACTATCAAGATGAAGTTGACGTAAAACGCGTTCGTCGCCTAATGCGCCGAGAACAGTTCTTTCAATGCCCGGCATATAAAGTGGTTTTAACCCAAGGCTGGATATTTTATCTAAAATTTCATTGGCATCTTTTTCAGACGCTTGTGGTTTTAATATGATGATCATGATTATTTCCTAAATCTGTTAAATTATTAAGTTCGGTCAACCAGCGTAAATAGGCTGAAGCCACCATATAAACCAACTTTTTACTCGTGTTGTTAACATTGTTAACCCTTATCTGTATTGAATCGTTGAAACGATTAAACAATTAAAAAAAAACCCGCTTAAGTGATTAAGCGGGCTTTCAGAATTTTTTTTGCGATTTCTTTTATGAAAAGCAAACTATCACAACCCACTTATGTAGAGTTATGCCACCACCAAATTAATGAATTAGTTTGTTTTACTTGTATCATTCGTTTATTAACCTAAGTAAAATGAGCTTGCGAAGAAATCCTCTATAGAAGAACTTATTATGCCCTTGATGTCAACCGAAAATTTTGTCGATTTAAAAAATCGTCGCGTTGATCTTCATAGTCATACCAAGTGCTCTGACGGCGGTCTTAGTCCTGAAGAGTTGATAGAACGTGCCGTTAACTTTCAAATTGATGTTTTAGCGATCACTGATCACGATACCACGGCGGCGCTTGATATTGCTAAAGCGTATATCCTAGAAAAAAATCATCCAATAAAACTTATCGATGGTATTGAAATATCAACGGCTTGGCAGGGATTCGAAATTCATATTGTTGGCTTAAATATCGACAATACTTCACCAGAATTAAAACAACTCATTAATGAACAACAAGACGCACGTGAAAGTCGTGCATTAGCAATGGGTGAAAAGTTAACAAAATGTGGTTTTGATAATATTTACGACAAAGCCAAAGCACTAGCGGGTGAAGGCTCTATTACTCGAGCACATTTTGCCAAAGTTTTATATCAACAAGGCAATGTTAATACGATGCAGTCAGCTTTTGATAAATATATCGGCAAAGGCAAAAGAGCCTATGTAAAACCGACTTGGTGTTCTATTGAACATGCTATTGAGGTTATTCATCAAGCAGGTGGTTCAGCGGTTATGGCGCATCCTGTTCGCTATGATTTATCAACTAAGTGGTTACGTCGATTAGTCGTGCAGTTTAAAGAAGCATCAGGTGATGGATTAGAAATTGTTTTACCACAAATGAATAACGATCAACGCCGTTTAATGCTAAGCTTTTGTTTAGAATATGAATTACATGCATCTATGGGGTCTGATTTCCATTATCCTAATAAATGGTCAGATTTAGGTCGTAATTTAATAATGCCTGAAGGTGTCGTTCCTATTTGGCAGTTATGGCATTAATTTTTTAGAATAAATATTTTAGGTATTAATTTTTCATCTTTATCAGAAGTTTACACTGTTAGAATAAGAAAAAATTTAACAAGAAAAGCACATAAACAATAAATTACAGTTGTTATAAAAGGAATAATTTATGAGCCAGTTTTTCTATGTTCACCCAGATAATCCCCAAGGTCGTTTAATGAAACAAGCGGCTGAAATAATTCGACAAGGTGGCGTGATTGTTTATCCTACCGATTCTGGTTATGCGCTGGGGTGCCACATTGGGGATAAAAAAGCCCTCGATAGAATCTGTCGAATTCGTGATATTGATAAAAACCATAATTTCACTTTGGTGTGCAAAGACTTATCTGAGCTTTCGGAATATACCCGTGTCGACAATAGTGCTTTTAGAGCGTTAAAAAATAATACCCCAGGCGCTTACACCTTTATTTTTAAAGCGAGTAAAGAGGTGCCTAAACGTTTATTGAACCCTAAAAAAAGAACGATCGGTATTAGGGTGCCAGACAATGCTATTGTTCATGCATTATTGAACGCGCTTGAAGAGCCAATTATGTCGACAACATTGATCATGCCCGGAAAAAATATGGCTGAATATGATCCTGAAAATATCCGCGATATGTTAGAGCATCAAGTGGATTTGATTATCAATGGTGGTCATTTAGGAGAGCATCCTACTACGGTTATTGATTTTTCCGAAGGTGATGTACAAATTATTCGTGTAGGTGAAGGCGATCCAACCCCTTTTGAATAATCAATATAGATAATCGTTAAATACTTATGAAAAACAGTGCTAATAACGTCGATGTAAAGAAAAACACTACTAATCGCGATATAACGAAAAGTGGTGAAATGCTGCAGCAAGTATTACCTTTTGCATTTATTCGTGGCGAAGCTGTTGTTGAAAAACCACAAGATTTATTTATTCCACCTGACGCACTAGAAATTATATTAGAATCATTCGAAGGACCACTCGACTTACTACTTTATCTTATTAAAAAGCAAAAGTTTGATATTTTAGATTTACCTATCGCACCTATCACTACACAATATATGACGTATGTTGAGCTTATGAAAGAAGTTAAGCTTGAATTAGCGGCTGAGTATTTGGTGATGGCGGCAATCTTAGCCGAAATCAAATCACGATTATTATTACCTAAACAACATGTTGAAGAAGATGAAGAAGATCCTAGAGCAGAATTAGTTCGACGCCTACAGGAATATGAAGTCATTAAAAAAGCAGCGAAAAATATTGATGAATTACCTAGAATAGAGCGTGATATAACGTTAGCACAGGCAAGCTTTTCGTCATCTTTCTCCTTTAAAGCAAGAGAAGCAGATGTCGATTTAGCGGACTTGGTTAAAGCACTTCAAGGCGTATTAAAGCGAACTCAAGCATTTGAACATCATCATATCGCGAAAGAAACACTGTCAACACGTCAACGAATGAGCGAAATACTTGCCGCTTTGTCAGAATTAAAAGATAATAATTTTCTACCATTTGAATCATTATTTGATGTGTCGGAAGGTCGACATGGTGTTGTGGTGACATTTTTAGCGATATTAGAGTTGCTTAAAGAGCAAGTTATTGACTGTCAGCAAGTTCAAACTTTTGGACAAATTCACTTACGCTTAAAAGAGGTTGATGATAGCTATGATCAGCAATAGACACCTCGAACAGCTCATTGAGGCTGCCTTGTTCTCATCACCTAAACCTTTGTCTGTAAGATTATTAAAAGAGAAAATCCTTTTTCAATATGACGTTTCAACGAATCAAATAAAACAATCGATAGAAGAGATTGAAAAGCATTACAAAAAGCGTGGCGTTAATTTAGTTGAAGTGGCGTCTGGTTTTCAATTTCAAATCAAAGCAGAGCATAATGAAGATATCGCTTTATTATCGGAAGAAAAACCTCAAAAATATTCACGTGCATTATTAGAAACAATGGCGCTAATTGCTTATAAACAACCGATCACCCGTGGTGAAATTGAAGATGTTAGAGGTGTTGCAGTGAGTAGTCATATAATAAAAACCTTAATAGAACGTCATTGGGTAAAAATAGTTGGCCATAAAGAAGTACCAGGAAGACCTTCTATGTATGCAACAACTAAAGAGTTTTTAGATTACTTTTCTTTAAAGTCCTTAGAACAATTACCAGAATTATTACCAATGGAAGAATCTTCTATCGCTAATAGCGTGATGCAAGATATAATGTCGAGTAACGAGTGATTACTCAATCAATAGAGACAGAAACTAAGCAATAAAATGAGCCTATTATTGGCTATTGTGATGTTACTGACGGAAGAGAGTTAGACCTATGTCTGAAAAGCTACAAAAAGTATTAGCCCGTGCGGGAAAAGGTTCGCGCAGAGAAATGGAAACTGTGATCAGCGCTGGACGTATCACCGTTAACGGCAAGGTTGCCTATTTAGGTCACCGTGTTGAAGGCAATGAACAAATAAAAATTGATGGCCATTCTGTGAGTTTGCAGAGTAAAGAGGAAGAGTTGTGCAGAGTCTTAATGTACAACAAACCTGAAGGCGAAATGTGTACACGAAAAGATCCCGAAGGTCGTCCTACTGTTTTTGATCGATTACCTAAATTAGAATCAGGCCGCTGGATTGCTGTAGGTCGATTAGATATAAACACTTCTGGTTTATTACTTTTCACTACCGATGGTGAATTAGCTAATCGTTTGATGCACCCATCACAAAAAGTAGAACGTGAATATGCCGTTCGCGTTTTCGGTGAGGTTACCGAAGCCATGTTACAAACATTACGCGCAGGCGTTAAATTGGAAGATGGTCCAGCACGCTTTCAGAAAATCACTTATCGTGGTGGAGAAGGTCGTAACCATTGGTTTCATGTAGTATTGTCTGAAGGTCGAAATCGTGAAGTACGCCGTTTATGGGAAAGCCAAGACGTACAAGTGAGTCGATTGATACGCGTACGATATGGTGATATGGAACTAAAACGTCAATTGCCGCTAGGAGGTTGGGCTGAGTTAAATCTGCCAGATGTAAATTATTATCGTAAATTAGTTAAACTAACACCTGAAACACAAAGTAAGGTGAAGGTCGATGAAAAAGCACTAGATAATGCAAAAAGTCGTCGTATACGTCGCTCAGTGAAAAAGCATCAACATCGTAGTCAACAGGCAACTAGAAGACGTAGAAGTTAGCCCGCATAATAGACTTTTGATTTGTAGTTAATCTATAAAAGGAAACTTTTTTGGAAAATCAGTATATTGAAGATGATGAAAGCTTAATTCTTTTATGCGAACAATTATCTAAAGCAAGCATATTAACAATAGATACGGAATTTGTTAGAACACGTACCCTTTATCCAAGACTAGGTTTATTGCAGGTTTGCGATGGTGATGTTGTTGCACTTATTGATCCCATTTTCATTAAAGATTTATCACCTTTTTGGTCACTATTAACTGATTCTAATATTGAAAAAGTATTACATGCTTGTTCGGAAGATTTAGAAGTGTTTTTAACACAAGCGAACTGTCGACCTGTTAATTTAATTGATAGCCAAATCATGATGTCTTTTTTAGGGCATGGTTTATCACTTGGTTATGCAGCAATGGTGAAGCATTACTTGGACATCGAATTAGATAAGTCTGATTCTCGTACTGATTGGACAAAACGCCCGTTAACTAAAAGTCAAATTGAGTATGCAGGCGCCGATGTTGAATATTTGTACATCATTTTTCCCATGTTGAAAAATGAGTTGATGAAAACGCCTTGGTTTGAAGCGGCACAACAAGATACCGCTTTAATGATTGAACGCAAGTTTACGCCAATTGATGATAGTCAGTTGTATCTGAACGTGAAAATGAGTTGGCGATTAAACGTTAAACAATTAAATAGCTTAAAGTTTTTGACTCAGTGGCGTTATCAACAGGCGAGAAAAAGAGATTTGCCCATTAGTTTCGTTGCTAAAGATCAAACCATTATTGGTGTGGCTCAAACGTTACCTAAAAATGTGGGCGTTATGGCTGCTATTGAAGGTGTTGATGTTTTAGATGTTCGACATAAAGGCAAAGCTATGCTGGCAGTTTTAAAACAAGCAGAGCAAGTTGATGAAGAACAGTATCCGAGTAAAATTAAGCGCTTAGATGAACACCCAGGCTATAAGCAAACGTTTAAAAAAGTAAAAACATTTATTGCTAATATTGCTAAAGAAAATAATCAGCAAATAGAAAATTTTGCCTCTAAAAAACAGATTAATCAATTTTTGACATGGCATTATCAATTGAATTTGCAAACAGTCGATGCGGGTAAAATTGATGTCCTAAGAGATTGGCGATTATCGATTTTTGGTGAGCAGTTATTAGCGCAAGCTAAATCAAATTTTTCACAAATATAATTTATCAATGTACTTCAGTTTTCAGCTAAAAGAATAGGTCTCCGTTATGCTATGTGTTATTTATAAAAGTCCTAAAAAGGCGCAAACATATTTATTTATTAAGCAGCGAGATAAATTCGCTGATGTTCCTAAAGCGTTAATGGCTATGTTTGGCACACCTAGTTTAGTAACCATTATTAATTTAGATAATAAAGACAAGTTAGCAATGTCTGACATCAATAAAGTGCGAGAAAACTTGAATGGCCAAGGCTACTATTTACAGTTACCACCTCCTCAAGAAGATTTATTGAAAGAGCATAAAAAGCAAATGAAAATAAAATCACAAGAATTATAAAGAACAATATAGGTATTGTATGAAATTAATTAAAGCATGCTTTTTCGTCGTTTTATTCAGTTTACTTTTCAGTCACTCGGCCGATGTATCGGCATTCAATAATAAAGAACTCACACAAGCAGGCTTCGAACAATATGTTGTTGAGTTAAAAAAAGAGGCACTTGATAAAGGGTATAGTGAAGCCTTTATTACGAGTACTTTTTCTCAAGTAAAGTTTCATCAACGTGCAGTTACGGCTGACCGAAATCAACCTGAAAAAGTTGAAACATTAGATACTTATTTACCTAAAAGAGTGCCGCAATGGAAAGTGGATAAAGCAAGAAGTCAATATAAACAGCATAAGGTTATTTTAGAAAAAGTGTCGGAAAAATATCATGTTCAACCACGTTTCATTGTTGCTTTATGGGGACTTGAAACGAATTTTGGTAAAATAATGGGAAATTATAATGTTGTTTCTGCATTAACAACGTTGAGTTATGAAGGTCGTCGAGAAGCTTTTTTTAAAAAACAATTATGGGCAGCATTAATCATTCTTAAAGAAGGTCATATCACTATTAATGACATGAAAGGCTCTTGGGCTGGGGCAATGGGACAAAATCAATTTATGCCAACGTCTTTCCTTGCTTATGCCGTTGATGGTGATGGAGATGGTAAAAAGGACATTTGGGGGAACCAAAGTGATGTATTTGCCTCTATGGCTAACTACCTTAAAAAAGAAGGCTGGAATGACGCTTTAACGTGGGGAAGACAAGTAAAACTTCCTGAAGGCTTTGATACTTCTTTAGCCATTCCTAGAAACACCGGCAGTCGTAAAAACTGGTTAAAGGCATGGAGCGAGAGCAAGAAGCCATTAACAGAATGGCAAACACTTGGTATTAGAAGAGCTGATGGCACTAATTTACCTAAGGTTGATGTAAAAGCAGCCCTTGTCTTTCCTGATGACGAAAGCGGAAGAGTGTATTTAGCGTATGAT
>Ga0233426_10001940_pt1 | contig 18009 bp, 12 predicted proteins | sample SI_118_April2016_6_FD_179875 | JGI IMG/M metagenome (GOLD analysis project Ga0233426, IMG submission 179875) | Seawater microbial communities from Saanich Inlet, British Columbia, Canada - SI_118_April2016_10_MG | ecosystem: Environmental > Aquatic > Marine > Inlet | place: Canada: British...
TACTATCTATAACCGTTCCATTTGGATCAGTTTTTTTGATCATATTTCCAGAAGTATCATAAGCATATTGCATAATGTTTCCGTCTGGATATGTAATTGATTCTAATAATGAGATATCGTTATAATTATACGTTGTTACATTATTATTTGCATCTGTAACTGTTTGTAAGTTACTGTTATTATCATAAGTATAGGTTATAACTTTTCATTCATGAGTTTCTGATAATACATTTCCAGAATAATCATAAGAATAGTCAGTTACTCAACTATCTTTATCCGTTTTAGAGATAACTTGATTTAAGTTATTATAACTATAACTCATAGTTTCTCAGAGAGTATTTGTTTCAGAAGTTACTCTGTTATCTTTGTCATATATATAACTCGTAGTAATTACTTTTCATTCAACTCAAGTGATAGTAGTAGAAACTACTTTATCGTTTTTATTATACTCTGACTCAGTAATATTTCATAGTGAATCAGTTATTTTAATAACTCTATTAAATACATCATATTCATAATTCGTAATATTTCCTTTTGGATCAATACTTTGAATCATATTTCAAACAGCATCATATTTTGATTTACTTATTATTATTTCAGTTGTATCAATATTATGAATATTTGAAACAATATTTCTATTCAATGTATCAAAAGTATTTTCTTGTTTTTGTAATACTACATTATTTACATCTGAAATTTCTTGTTGCGTAATATTTCCTGATTTATCATAACTAAATTCAGAATACGTTCCTTGTGAATCCGTTTGCTTCACAACTCTATCAAATAAATCATATTCAAAAGTAATGATTGAATTATTTGGATTCGTTTGAGATAATAATCTATTATTAACATCATAAGCATACTGTGTAACAATATCTCAGATTGTAGATTTTGTGGTTTTTTTAATAATTTGACCTGATTCATTATATTCAAACGTATTTACAGCATTGTCAGCTGATCTAGTTTCTATAATTCTAGAATCATTATCATATTTTGTAATAACTGTATCTATTTTATTAGATTCTCTATCTTTGCTAATCACAGTTGGATTATCTAGAATATCATATTCGTATATTGTTGTAACAGATGAATTATCTCATAAGATAATAGATTCATTTACTTTTTTATTCAAACTATTGTATTCATATTGAGAGATTATCCCTTCTGGTGTAGTTTGAGTTTGTAATAAATTAAATTCATCATATGTGAGATACGTAATATTTCCTTCACCATCAGTGATACTCGTAATATTATTTTTATTATCATAACTGAAATTTGTTTCTATATTTTCTGAATCTCAGATTTTTATAGTTTTTACTAGATTTCAGTTTAAATATTCAAACTCAGTAACATTTCAATTTGCATCAGTTTTTTTAACTAATTGACCAAGTGAATTGTATTCAAAGTTATTTACAATATTTACAGCTGTATTATCAAAATCAACTACTCATATAGTAGTAGTTTGAGTTACATTTCATTTATTATCAAGTGTAATATCAGTTATTAATCCATTAGGACTCATTACTTTAGTCTTGATATTAAATACTGGATGATATTCATAAGATATAGCAATATCATTGTCTGAATCAACAGCATGAACATTTGTTTTTTGTCTTTTTTCTATGAGATTTAATCTATCATCATAAGAATATGTATATCCATTTCCAAGTGGAAGGATTTCTTTTGAAAGTTTATTGTCTGAATTGTATTCATATTCATAAATAGAATCTCCTGTTGATTTTTTATTTACTTTTTTCAAAGTATTTCCAAAATCGTCATACGTATAGATAGTATTATTTCCAGATCTATCAATAACATCATTAACTAGTATTTTACCACTTGCAGTTAATGTATAGTTATAATAAATACTTTCTTCACCGTATTTTTGTGAAGCAACTCTATCATTTTCATCATAGATATTTTCTACGTATACATTATTTTCTGAATCTATTAATTTCACAATATTATGTGCATCAACAAATTCATCAGAACTCGTATAAGTAAAACTTATATCTCTCGTTGCTCAACTATTAGTAGTTGTGATTTTTTCTAAATCATATTGCATACCTTCAGTTGAACCAGTTCCAAAATAACTAAAATCTACAGTATTTCCTGTGAAGTCACTAATAGTTTGTAGTCTAGAGTGATCGTAATAATCGAAGTTATACACTCTATCAAGAGTATCAGTAACAGTTAATAGTTGTTTATTTTCGTTATATGCAAAACTCAAAGTATTTCCATGAATATCTGCAATAGTTTCTATTCTCAGATTATCTCAGAATGTATAGAATATATTATTGTTCATAGAGAGTAAATATTTCTCTTCTAATAAATCTAAACTAGAATCAATGGTTAAATTATCATTAAATACTCAACCTGATTGTGTAAATGGAAATACCCCTAGTTTCCCGTTATGGAAATTCATAGTTCAGTCAGTACCTTCAACTAGGTATAGGTTATAATTATAATCAAAATTATTCCCTATTGGTCAGTTATAATAAGCCTGATTTTCGTATCTGATTTTGAATTCAAATGGTAAACCAACTCCTGAGTATTGCATAAGAGTATTATCATATACAAATTCTCAAGTATTTAGATTTACTGGATCTCATTCAGTTTCTGGAGTTGTTATACTTGCTTGTTCTTCAGTTTCATCTGTTTTTTTACCTAACTCAGATTGCTCTTGAGTATTAGAAGACGATTCTTTATTATCAGGAGAAATTTCATTGTTATTATTCTCTTCTGGTTTAGTATAATCAGTTCAAATAGTATCGTCTATAACTTCAAAATCAACTTCAAATATATCATCTAATCAAAAGTCAATATAATCTGATTCTCTGTTAAATACATCTACAGCTTTTACTTTCCAATAGTACTTACCTCAAATTAATTCATTTGGTGAAAATAATTCACCTCTTACTTTGTGCATATATGTAAAAGGTACAACAGATCAAATTTTATAAATTGCTACTTCTATCCCTTGGTATTTATCAATATCAGGGAATGCATCCAATATAAGATTATTAACTGAATTAATATCAATAACAGCTCATTGCTCTAAAATATATTCAGTATTATTATCTCTATCATATATAAATTGATTTAAGTTAGTTGGTATATTTAATTGTTTATTTTTATCAATAAATTCAACTCATTTATCACTATTAGTATATTCAACAGTTTCACTACTATTTCAATCACTAGTAACAATCCTCATATTAAACATATAAATACCTTCAGTATCTAGTGTTATATTTACAGAATTTATTCAAGGAGTAAGATTAGATCAGGTAAATGTTTGTATGACATTAGAATCTTCATCTAAGGTATTTATTATTAAATCTATTTCTTCACCTGAATTATTGCTAATATTAGCAGAAATATGAAGTTGTTGATCAGATAATACAATATTTTCATAAGCTGTGATGTAAGTTTTTATAAGATTTTCATCTTCTGTATAAACTTTTAAATCAGTTGGTTCATTTAAATTAATGATTTCTTTATATAAAGAAAAATCAGCGTTATTACTTGCTCAATAATAAGTAGCTAAATCACTTTTTTCATTATCGTCAGCGATTGCAATTACATCCCAGTAAAAGTTTCATTCTTGAAATGGAAAAAATACACTATTTATTCAACCATTAGATAAACTAGTTTCGATAGATTGAATAAGTTCTCAAGTTCAAGATCTATCTTGATCAGATAAAATTTCAGCAAATAATGGAGCATTTGCTTTATATATATTAAATCTAAATTTTACTTGTTTATTAGTATTATTATCTATATCAGCTTCAAGATATATCCCAGATCAGACTTTAGTATTAGATAAAAAATCATATCCATTCATAATAATCTTAACTCAATCAGTATTAAAATAATACTGATTTAAATTTATTGGATTATTTAATACTAATTCTTCAGTAATATAAGAAAAATCTACATTACTTCAGTTATTAGCAAATTGAATAATTTCACTTCTAACTCAATCTTGATTTTCTGAATAAACTTCCCATTGATAATCTCAATCATTTTCTATAGGAATAAATAATTCTGTTTCTCCTCATATTGAAAAATTACTTCTATATGTAGAAATAAATCAATTTGATAATCTAGTTACATTAGCAACTAGTTGTAGATCTGAAGATAAATTATTTACAAGGTTAGTAGATATAAATATTCAAGATCATGTTTCTAAACTAGATACTTGAGAAGCAATATCTATATTAATTTTATTATTATTTTCATCATAAAAATATTGTGATAAATTAGTTGGATTTTCTAAAATATCTTGCGCATATCTATCGTCTAACTCTTGTAGACGTTGAGTTAATAAATCATCATGATATGCATTAGATTGATTAATATCATCATTCAATCTAGTTTCATAAACTGTATTTATTTCATTAATAGCATTATTTAAATCATTATCAAAAAATATCGTTATACTATTAATTTCATCAATAAGTTCTTGATTTAATCATACCGTAACTGTATTAATTTGCTCTTCTCTCATTGAATCAAGTATAATACGATTCTCAGTTAATGCAGCCTCAAGTCAGGCTATATTTCCTGGTTCTTCATTATTGAAATACTCAGTAATCATTATTTCATCCTGAGCTATCTGATTATCAATATCAGTATTAATTTGATTTATTAAAAATTCCAAATTCTGAACATTATTATCAGTAGCCATTTGTATATTATTTTGCTTTTCAGTACTGAAATATTCATTAGCCATAGTAGTTTCTTGATCTTTAAATCATTGTAACTGTTCAGTTATAATCGAAAATTCAAATATTCTCATTGTTTCAACTTCATCTGTAATTATTTGTTTTTCCTCTTCGTAAGAAAGTTCATTTCAAAAAACTGGTCAAAAGATTAATCAGGTTATAAATAGAATAAATGTTAGTAATATTTTTTTCATAAAAGAAAAAGTTAAAAAATAAACCCATAAAAAAAAAGTAAATTTCGCAAAATTCACATTATATAGAGGAGTTAATCAACATATAACATATGAATATGGAGAGGATTATAAACATAATCACTTATTACTATACGAATCAGACATTAACAGGACATTAAATAATTGAAGATAATTTTATTCGATGTTAAAAACTAGAAATTAATGCGATAAATAAAGTAATCTTAATGCAAGTAAAAAATATCATTTTTATACATTGAGATTATTTATCACTTTTATGAATATATACCTAAATTGATGTTTGAACACTAAAAAACCTCTATTACTAGAGGTTTTTTAGTTATTTTTTTTACTGGTGGAGTTTATAGATAATCATCTGAACACTTTATTGATAGATTAGTAACCATTATTTTATTATTAGCTATTATTCTTTCAAAACAATAAATCTATTATTATACTTACTAGAATATATACTACTAGAAAAATAGGTATAAAGAATAATCCCATAGATACACGTCCAAAAATCATGAAAAATAAAATAAATAATCCCGATGTTATGAGTACTTTTAATATTATAGTTAAGAGATATACAAGTGTGTTTTTTATTTTCATCTTTATTTTTTTAATATGTAAAACTTTTATTAGTAATTTTATCATACAAAAAAAGTAAAATAATCAAAATAATTATTTTACTTTTTGGCTTTATATTGCTATTGGTGGAGCTAATGGGATTTGAACCCATGTCTCGAGAGGCCAAGGAAACACATCTACTATCATAGTTTATTCTGATAATAATTCACTGTAGAGAACAAACAAAAATAAGTGAAAAATAATTTAATCTGTTAATATTTCAAGGAAACAAGACTTTATCAAAACCGTTTCAATGAAAACTCTAATTTATAAGTTTATAGACCTTTAAGAGTCGAAATTTCTATAAACTTTGTAACAGGCCAATCGGCACTCATCCCTTGAGAAGGTTACTACTGTGTAAATCATTTATTACGCAGCAACTTTTAAAGAAGCAAGTCCTTTGAAAGCGTTTAGCCCTTGAGCTAATCTTGTTTTTGTAGCAGTTATGCTTGTTTGTGTTGATTAAGGAAGTCACAAACATCTCCCTGATAGCATATAACCCGAGCGATTCTCTCGATAGAAACCATAAATAGCCCCAGTAGCTATAATATATCTGATTTTATATGAATGTAAAGAAATTTAGCCAAATTTTGATAAATTTAAACCTCCTCATTTTGTATCTATTAAATCCTGTTCCAACATATATTTTTCTACTACCCCATAATTAGAAAAAGTTCCTGGTTCCATAACTTCATACCCATTAATTTTTCATGAAGATTTAATGTCTCAAAATTGCATCTTAGCATCTGCTAGAGTATTGAAGCATTTTGGTGTTTTGATTTTATTATTTTCTTCTCATGATTTATTATCATCAGATAATTGAGTACTTGTATTCTCTGGTACACCTATACTTTTTCCAATAATATTTAGTATTGATAAACTTTTTCATTCTGTAATTCACTCTCCTCTTTGATAATCAAATCAAGTTTTATTATTACATAAAGTTGAAAAATCTGTTTTATATTTATCCCATAAAAATCCTAATCAAATATCATAGAGCAATGCATAGAACTTGATAAAATTTTTTAGTGCAACAGAAGTAAATTTTTCCATATCTTGTTCTGAAATATCTACTGTTTTATCTCAAATCACACTTACAAGATATGAACCACTTGAATAAATATATGAACATTCAGGATATCAATAATCTAAATTATTTTCCATAATTAAATCATAATTGTCTGAATTATTTGGATTATCTGAAATATTTTTATCATCAGTAGATTCTCTGGATTTATTATCTTGAGGTTTTTTTTCTGTATTCTTAGTTTGTTTTTTTATACTGATATTTTTTTCAATAGTATTAACTAAAAAATTAATATACTTATTTGGAATATAATTTGGTATTTGTAGTGATTCTAAAATAATATTTTTTATTAATATCTTTCTTTCTTTATCTGAAATATTAGATCAAATATCATCTGTTTTATCTGAAATATTTTTATAAAATTCATCTGTAAATATAAAACTATTTTTTTGTTTTGTTAATATTTTATCACTGACTAATTGCTCAATATATTGTGGAAAATCTCTACTGAGAATAAATAATGAATTTTCTATATCTTTATGTATGAAATTTTCAGATTTTTTTAAAATTTTATTATAAAATTTTTCTAGTTTTTCTTTTTTCTTTTTGTCTTCTCAAAATTTGTCATTAATAAAATTTGTAATATTATTAAAATTAGATCATTCATTCATTAAACTTTGAATCATTGCTTCAGCAATACTAATGTCTTTTTTTAGACTATCAGATATATAATAATAGTTTAAATTTGAAGCTGTAACAGCTATTTTTACTATTTCGGTATCGTTAAATAATGGTGGGAAATTTTTGAATTTTTCAGCTGAAATAAATCTCACAGCATATTTTGCTAATTCTTTATTCTCTCTATATTGTTTATCTTCTTTTAATATTTTTTCAATTAAATCAGTATTTTTTATATCTCAATATTTTTCGTAGAAATCTTCTTGTGATTTTTCTGATAGATTTAAGATATTCATCACTTCATTAAGTGTTGAATTCTCTAATTCTGATGATCATTCTATATTATTTTTAGTTAAATTCATTCTTATAAGATTTTATATTATTCAATATATTATATATTATATTTTTTAGCATTACAAAAAAATCACTGTTTAATAAAATAGATATAATTTTTAACTAATTTAATAGATTTTTTAGTTGATAATTTTATAAAAAATGTTACTATAAAAGAATCCACTTTAGACTCTTAATTATATGTACGTATGTATTGAGACTTAAGCTTACGATTTAGTGATATACTCTCTTCTTTGAATGAAAAAGAAAGAGTATTTTTAACATCAGTTTATGATTTTGCATATGCAGCCCATTTAGGACAAAAAAGAAAGTCTGGTGAAGATTACTTCATCCATCCCCTTGCTGTTAGTTTGAATCTACATGATAAATTTAGTGATTTAGAATTAACATGTGCATGATTATTACATGATACTGTAGAAGATAATCCTGAAATATTTATAAAAGATATTTATATAAACTACTGATTTGAAATATGATATCTCGTAGATTCTGTAACTAAAAATAAACAAAAATATTATTGAGAAGAATTTATATTTGAAAGAAAAATTGATAAATTTCTCTTTTGATGAATGAAAAATATCAAATGTTTTTTATTGAAACTTGCTGATAGAGATGATAACATGAAAACTCTAACAAATCTCAAAGATAACAAACAAGTTAGAATGGCCTTCGAAACTCAAGCAATATTTTCTCCATTAGAAGAAATTATTTGATTTCATACTATTAACTCAATCGAAGAATGATATGAAAATTTTAAATACCTTTGTAAAGAAAAAAATATAGATAGTTATTTATACTTAAAGGATTATCTAATTAATAAAACATTCAGAAATTTTTCAAATGAATCATTTGATAGTGTATATCAGAATACTGCAAATGTAACTTGGAAAATAACAGATAGAGAAACATTTAAAATGTTTCTAAAAATTCCTAATATAGATGATAAAATAGATATTGAAACTATACAGGTCAATGAAAATTGACAATTTCTAGCTATTATTAAATTCAAAAAATGAGAAATTATTGATAACAATATTAAATTAGAAATCTGAGATACTTATTCATTTTAATAATAAAAAAAATATGAAAGATAAAATTTATAATATAGACTCTGATTCTTCTTTACTCGAAGATTTATCAAATTGAATTAGATTGAGAAGTATTGGACAAAAACATATCTATCAAGGAGAATGAGCTAAAGTTTATTATGAGGATAAATCATGTAATCCTATGTACATTGGTGAAACCTTGGTAAATGCAGATTTTAATAATTTTATAAACAAAAATCTCTCTTCTTATGATAATACTACCTTAATAAGTTTATGATGCTGAAATTCTGAAACAGAAAAATATTTATATAAAAATTCAGATTTTGATAGTATAGATTTTTATTGAGTAGACTCATCAAAAGCAATGTTATCTTTAAGTATAGATAATTTAAAGGATATAAGTTGTAATAAAACATTCATTTGTTCTGATTTCACTAAAAGGAAATTTAGATTAGAGTTACATGAAATGACTAAAAAATATAATGAAAGAATTTTTGCTTTTTTTAGTAATACGTTCTGAAATATCCAACATACAAATATAATTGATATTTTGTTTAATTTATTAAATAAATGAGATAAAATTTGGTTAGATGTAAGATTAAGAAAATGAACATCTGTAAAAGATGATTTTGAATTAGTAAATATAATTGCTAAAGATATTGAAAGAAGTGAAACTACAATAAATTATACTCGAGTTTTTAAGGAAATGTGAATAGATGTCACAAAATGAGAATTAAAGATGAGTTCTAAAAAAGAACATTCAATTAATGCACTTAAATGTAATTTCTGTTTTCAATTAAATGAAAAAACAAAAGTTTCAATAAAATGAGATGATATTACGATATTACCATGAGAATCTATAGATCTATTACGTATATATGTATATGATCCAGATGGTTTAATTAATTTCTTTAATGAACATTGATTTAAACTTATAGATAAACAAACAAAATGATACAGAGGTCAATTTTTATTTGAAAAAATATAAAAAAGAAAGATTATTTATAATCTTTCTTTTTTTATTCTATATCTTTCTTTTCCCTGCTTTTATTTCAATAATTTGATCTCTCAATTCTGCAGCTTGTTCATATTCCATGTTTGCTGAGGCAATGTCCATTTCTAATGCGAGACGTTTTAGTTCTTTTTCAGCTGACTTTTTATCTAAAATAGAATATTCTTTCTTTTTATTATTTATTCACATATCTTTTATAGCTGAAAATACCGTTTTAGGTGTAATTCAGTTTTTCTCATTATGAGCATGTTGTAAGTTTCTTCTATAATACGTTAATCCTATAGCTTTTTTCATTGCTTCAGAAATAATAAATCAATCTGTATTACACATCTTTGCTTTATCAACTCTAAAGATACCTGGTTCTATTTCATCAAGTTTTCTGTTCTCTTTTGCTGATTTTAATATTGCTCCATTTTGATCATCGTGTTCAAAATTTTGTAGTCTTTGTACATACATAAATACTTTTCATTCAGCATTTCTGGCAGCTCTCCCAATAATCTGTATAAGTGCAGACTCTGAACGTAGGAAACCTTGTTTATCAGCATCAAGTATGGCAATACGACTTACTTCAGGTAAATCTAATCATTCTCTGAGTAAATTTACTCATACTATTACATCAATAGTACCAATTCTTAAGTCACGTAATACCTCGATTCTTTCTAAAGTTTCTACTTCAGAATGAAGATACTTAACTTTTACTCCATTTTCAGATAAATAATCTGTAAGTTCCTCACTTGATTTTTTAGTAATGGTTGTTATTAACATTCTTTCTCACTTTTCTACTACTTCAGAAATATTTTTCATAATATCATCTACCATAAAATCCATCTGACGAAGTTCAATTTCAGGATCAAGTAAACCAGTTGGACGAATTAATTGAGGAATAATTCTATGTTTTTTATCAGCTTTCCAAAGTTTTCCTTGAGTTGCATCAAAGTTAAAGAATGTTTTCGCACCTTCATTTAATTTTATTTTTCATTCAGAATCATATTCAGCAATATCTCATTCAGCCATACAACTCTTTATGATTTCAAATTTACTTGGTGTCGCTGATACTGCTATAATTTGTTTTATTTTCTTTTCAAATTCTACAAATTTTAATGGTCTATTATCCATAGCACTCGGTAAACGGAATCCATTTTCTACTAAATTTGTTTTTCTTGCTCTATCCCCTGCATACATCCCTCAAATTTGTGAGAATGTCATATGTGATTCATCTACTAAACATAAAAAATCATCTCCAAAATAATCCATAAGTGTTGCGGGTGAATCTCCAGCTTTACGACCATCTAAATATCATGAATAATTTTCTATTCCATTTACATATCCAACTTCTTGCATCATTTCTATATCATACTCAACTTTTGTTTTCAGACGTTCATATTTTACAACATCTCAAAGATCATCTTTAAAATATTTCAAACGTTCATCTAATTCTTTCTGAATATTTGGTAATATTTCATTAATTCTATCTTTTGTAGTAACAGTATGTTTAGCAGGGAAAATAGTAATATCTTGCAAATATTCGTAAATCTCACCTGTTAAATAATTTCTGTTAGTTATTTGAGTAACTTCATCTCCCCAAAATTCTATTGAAATAACTGTTTCACTACTTGCTGGATAAATTTCTAACAAATCTCACATTACTTGAAAATTCCCTGGCTTAAAATCACTAGCAGCTCTTTTATATTGAATGGAAACTAATTGATTTAGTAAATCTTCAATCACATATTCATCTCAAACTTTTATATTAAAAACTTGTTCTAAATATAATGCAATATCTCAGATACCATAAATACATGAAACTGATGCAACAATAACTACATCTTTTCTTGTTAATAAATCCTGAGTTGCTGCATGACGTAAACGATCTATTTCAGCATTAATTGTTGCTTCCTTTTCAATATAAGTATCTGTTTTAGATACATATGCCTCTGGTTGATAATAATCATAGTAACTTACAAAATAATGCACCGCATTATTAGGAAAAAATTCTTTAAATTCGTTTGCCAATTGTGCTGCAAGCGTTTTATTATGTGCAATAACAAGTGTTGGTTTATTAATTTCTTTTATTACATTAGCCATAGTAAAGGTCTTCCCTGAACCAGTTACTCACCATAAAGTTTGGAATTTTTCTCAATCATCTATATTATTTGTAATTTCAGCAATTGCATTTGCTTGATCACCTGATGGTTTATATTTTGATTGTAAATCAAATAATTTTTCTGACATATTTAGTTTTATTATTATGTTTTTAATTTTGTATTTTTTGAATAAAAAAAAGAATTGACTCTATATTATCCAATTCTTGTGATCTTACCGAGATTTTTTAGAAAATCAATGAAAATAATTATAAATATATTTTGTCTGAATATTAATGTAAATTATATTAATTTATTATAAAATAATATTTTTTTTATCATGAAATCAGTTTATTTCATATAAAAAATTCTAATTTTAAAGTAAAAATTAATAAAAAAATGCAAAATATTTTTATCATAACATATTTTATGATACAATAATTGTAGATAATTATATAAAATATTGTTATATGTCGACTCATTTAAGAACATTTATCTGAAAAGTTTTTCTACTTAGTACTGTACTAGGAAGTATTTTTGCGCTATCAAGTCAGTTTTATGTGAATGGTTTTTTCAATTTAAAATCAACACAACCAACTATTCAAACTGAAAATCTAAAAGTTTTTGCAAAACTGAATAATTCAAATTTATGAAGTATATCAGTAGCAATTACTACAAATATTGGTACCAGTCATAAATTAATTACTCAATTACCAGCAAGTATCTACAGAGATGTTATGTCTATTGAAGAAGCAATGTATAATAGAAAAACAGCTAATGATGAAATTATTTGAAAAAATATGATTGCAACTACTGAATATGCTAATGTTTTAAAAACAAGTGTAAAAAACCTTATAGGTAATTCATTAAATAAAAAAGATGTATTAGACGCATACATTTCTCAATTAGAATTTAGATATGAAAATGCTGTAAATAATCAAAAAAATCTTGTAAAACAAAAAGAATTATTTATTTCAGCTATGACTATTTCTAATACTGATATAAACAATATTAAAAACAAAATTCAAGCAGATTTTATTGCAGATGATTCAGAAGCTAGTTTAGGAAATATTGATAATTTTTTAAAAGTAAAAAATGAATATTATTTCGCAAAAACATATGTAGTATATATTAATCAATTTCTGTGAGAATATCAACGTCTTAATGCATATAATAAAAACTTACTTGATGTATTAATAAATAATAAAGAAGCTATTCTAAAAGATACTTATCTGATAATACCAAATAATGGTTGATTAGAAGCACTTAAATCACTAGATCTTATATTTGAAGAGGCAGACTTCAAGAACAATAAATAAAAGACTCGTTACAACGAGTCTTTTATATTCTAATTAATTCCGTTTATATTTTTATTATTACAGAATTAATTTTATATTTCATTTTTTTTTAGCAATTCATATATCTTTCCTGCAACTAAATCAGGAAATTTAGACTCTATTTGTATCACTAAAAAAGTATTTTTTTGAGATTTGAAAAATATATAGATACCTGTTGATAATCTCTCAACAAAAGGTTCATCATTTTTCCAATCTTTGTTTCTGATATAATCTTTAGAATTCAGTTTATTAGAATCACCTATAATAATATATATATTATTACATTCGATAATATCTAATATTACTTCATCACTTGATGTCATTAATAAATTATAAATGACATCAAAATTTTTCCCAGTTGTTTTCACTTTTAGTTCCTATATGAAATTTAATTAAATTAAATCAATAAAAATGTGCTTTTACACAATAGATATGATAAAACTAATTTAAACTGTTTATATAATAAAAACAGTGTAATTATATTATATATAAAAAAGTAATATTCAACCGAATATTACTTTTTATAGTAAACTTTTATTATATAAATAACTATTGATATTATACAGATATAAATGGAGCAAATACAAGTCTATTATTTTCATTTTTTACAAAATCTTCTGGTAAAAAATCTAGATTCAATTCACTTCTATATCAAGCATTCCCTCTTTGAATCATTTTATATCCTACTGTTTTTATTTTATATGAAACATCATAACGGTTACAGGTTCTTGGACAAATATCATCAGTTGCATACATTCCACGGCTTGGATTTTCAATAGCTGATGTATCACAAAGTCTTCCAGTAAATATAAGAGCCCATGGATAATAAAGATCTACTCAAACATCTGAAAATCTTGAATTATCAAAAAGTTCTTCTCTTTTTTCCATGAAATCAAGAGCAACACGATCAATATTATATTTACTTAAGAAATTTTGAAACACATCTAAACTTACCTCAGCAGAATTATAAAATTTCATTTGCCATTTTACTATTTCATCTCTCAAGGCTAATTTTTCTTGTTCTGATTTATTTTTAATATACTCTCCAGCTGGATGAGCTTCATAACCAAAAGTATCAATTAATGGAGTTTTTAAAATCTTATGAATTACTCTTCCAAAAACTGGTTTTAGATTCGTATATTTATTACTTAATAAACGTAATACTCAGAAATCGTTTACTACAACTTCTATAGGATTTTTTATTTTTAAATCATTTAGGTATTCTAAAGATTCTTCTAATTTTTCTAACATTTTATCCCCTACATAAGGAGTTACGAATGTAAAAGTCCTGGTAGTATGTGGTGGATAATTTTTATTAAATTGTTGAAATTTTTCTATAGCTTTTTCAATTTCATGCTTATAAGCAGTTAAATACTCACAATTATCAGATCCATAATAAATTCATTCAATTTTATTAAAAGCATCTTTTCCAAGTTTTTTCTTTATTTCCCTAATTCACATGAAATTTGTCTCATATTGTGGTGAAATATTTTCTGCAAGTTCTCAAGGGAAATTTTGCATAAAAAAACCTGCAATATCTTTATCAGCTTTTCCTGCTGATAATAAGTATCACTCATTTAATAAATCAAAATAATCTAATGTAGTTCAAATATGAATAAATAATTTCATGTTATTTTTTACTAATAAATAAAATCAGCTTTTATAATTCTATTTCCAAATTTTTCAGATTCTTCAGCTTCTCTAACGCAAACCACTTCAAATGAATCTTGAAATCTTTCTATAACATCTCTTAAATCTGCTTCTGCTGACTCAAAAGAAGCTACTTCATATAAACCTTCTTTATCTACTTCGTTATTTAACATAGTCATATTATCTTCTGTAGATATAGACATATCATATGCTTCTAAATGACCTAGTTCTGAGTAAGAATTAACTAATTCTTCGCTAGTTTCTAAACTTGTTTTACCAAAAATAAAGATACTAGTATTTTCTGATTCTCTAGATTTAATTATCAGATGTTTATCTTGAATTTTATCTGTTACTATTTCTCCTGAAAATGTTATTGTTCCTGCAAAATTATTCATAATATTTATTTATTTTCTAAAAATTTCTAGTATTTTTTCTGCTGGTCTTCCAATCACAGCTTTTCTTTCATTATATACAATAGGTCTTTCCATTAAATTTGGGAAAGCGAACATTTTTTTGAAAATTTGTAGATCAGTTGAGTCTTTTGTTAAACCTTGTTCTGTAAATTCTTTTTCTTTTGTTCTTGTAAAATCTATAGCAGGAATACCTAGTTTTTCTTGTAAGTCTTGCAATTCTTCTACATCAAGAGGATTTTTTAAATACTCTCTCATTACATATTTTTTACCAGCTTTATCAAGTATTTTCAATGCTTCTTTTGATTTACTACATTTCCTATTATTCAAGAAAATTAACATATTATATATTTTAAAAAATTATTTATTTATTATATTTAGGATTATTTTTGATATTTTTTGTTTATTATGTTTATAAAAGCTATGATTGTCGAGTAAATCAGCTTCTATAACTTTTACTTTTCTTCTTACTAATTCTGTTTTTTCTCATGGAGATAAGAATAAGAAATCTCAACCTTTTACAGAAATATCATTTTTAAATGCTACTTTTTCTTCTTCTGATAAAATTGGTTTTTTATCATTTAAAACAAAATAATCAATTCTTTTTCCTAAAAATCTTTCAATTTTATTAATGAAATCTAATTGAGTTAAACCCATAGTTTCTCATCATTTATTTGTAGAATTTCAAATATATATTATTTTAGCATTACTTTCTTGTAGAGATTCCTTTACTCCTCAAATAATAAAATTTGAAATAATAGACGTAAACAGGTCTCATGGTCATACTATTATATAATCTGAATGTATAATAGTCTCATGTACAGCCGAGTGATGTGAAGCATTAGTTGAACAATCTGATAATTCTAAATCTGCAATTCATGCTGAATATTCCGCAACATTTGATATTCTATCTTGCGATTCTATAATATCTCCATTTCATAAAATTGCTCTTATTCTTGCTTTTTTTGTAGTTACTGGAATTACTTTTCCTCTTACTTCAAGAAGTTCATGCATGAATGTAATCATTTTATCATAACTTTTATCAAAGTTAAAATACAAACTAGCCATGAGAATATTTCCAAACTTATGTCATTTTAATCCACGTGTGAGAGGAAGTTTATATTCAAGAATATTTCCATATTCATTTTTAAGGAGAGTATATAAATCTCATTGTTCTAACTCTACAAATTTTTTTAATTCATTTTTTAATTCTCCAGCTCTTCAGAAAAATAATAATTCTTTATTTACTTGTCTAAATAAATCAAAAATAGTAAAGTTTTGAATACTTTCTTCATTGAGAAATATATATTCAAAAACAAGTTTAAAATAATCTCTATATTGTGATCCTGAAAGAGAAAATAAACATCTTCTCAAGTCACCTGGTGGTGGCAAATGAAGTCATAATTCATCTCTAAAGGCTCACATTAGTTCTCATGTAGTTCTCCCATCATCACTCATTGAAACAACTGATGTTATTTCTACATTATCTCAAAAATTTTCATAGAATGCATCTAATAGATTAGATTGTCCATTTCCTCATCCTATCGTTGTTAGTTTTATCATATTCGGTTTTTAATACATACTTTTTAAAACTATTTCTCAATCAAGATCCTTATTAACTTTTGCAATACAAGTCATGACTTCTTCATCCGCGAGAGGAAAACCTGGAGCTGTAGTTGCTTCTTTATTTATCAATTCTTCTCACTTTTCAATTTCACACATGCACGCTCAACATATTCATGTAAAACACGCTGAGGGTATTTCAATTCCTTCTGCTTCTAATTGTTTGAGAAGAGTTTTATTTAGGTCAGCATCAAAAGTTTTTATTATTTCTCATGTTGCATTTTTAATTGTTATTTTCATTATTTATTATTAGAACTAAATTTATCAGTTATACTTTCATAATTATCCCAAATACTTTTCCCATTTCCAAATGAAGTAGTTTGTTTTGTATTTCAGAAATAATTTTTACTTGTAGATTTATTTTGTGATTTACGCGCAAATTCAGAAGCAAACTTATGTGATTCGCTTATATCATTTCCAATTAACTTATTTCAATGTTTATTAGAAAGAATATCTGATTTTTTATTAATGTCTTGTGTATATTTAGTAACTATTTTTTTATGAGAAAGTTTTTCTTTTAAAACAGATTTATTTTTTTCTCGTATTCTCATTTCTTCTTTTTCTTCCTCTATTTGTCTATTATTTTCTATCGTACTTTCAATACTGGGATAAAGCATTCCATCATTCCTGTTTTTTGATTGATTATTTGATGCTTCTTGGAAAAAATCTTCTACTTCTGAATTTTTATTTCTATCTTTAGCTATACGATTTTTATATTGTTGACTTTGCTTCATTTCAGAAATAATTGTTTCATATTTTTTTCAAAAATTCTTTTTTATATAATCCGTAACACCAAAAGTTTTCAATATTTTATTTAAATTTAAATCAAATTTGAAAAATGCAATAATTATAAGAACAATCAAAAATGGAAATGTTACAATAATGTTAAATAACACAATCAGAAAAACTATAAAAAATATAGTTTTTCATTCCATTGGTTGTTTTTTTTGATGTCTCGACATAATAATTTTTTAATAATTATTCAACTTCAAATCTAGCAAATAACGGTGATCCCTTTTCTGTAATATTAAATACTGCAGTTTCAGCTCTCAAAATTTCTAATTCTCCATTTTCTAATCTCGTAGCATAGTTTTCTAAACCTAATTTTTCAAATAATTCTAACATTTTCTCAGGAAAGAATGCATACAGATTTAATCCAACTTGTCTCACTCATTCAGCCAAAGTATAGAGTGTTTCAATAGTTTCAGTTTTATCATCATCTTTAATTGTTTGCCAA
>Ga0233426_10001945_pt1 | contig 17988 bp, 22 predicted proteins | sample SI_118_April2016_6_FD_179875 | JGI IMG/M metagenome (GOLD analysis project Ga0233426, IMG submission 179875) | Seawater microbial communities from Saanich Inlet, British Columbia, Canada - SI_118_April2016_10_MG | ecosystem: Environmental > Aquatic > Marine > Inlet | place: Canada: British...
TTAGATGAAGATAATAAGCCATCACCATCTATATCTTTAGGTGCTGCTGAAAATAATGTGAAGGTAGCAGTTGAATGTTATCCTGAAGAAGCGAACGGAAAGTCTGAAACCCATTACTGCAATGTTCACAACATTCCATTACAAAAGTGGGTGAATATTACCATAAGTTTATATAGTCGTACTTTAGACGTATATTTGGATGGTAAATTGGTACGAACATGTGTATTGCCAGGAGTACCAAAAATAGCAAATGATAAACCTATTTATATTTCACCTCTAGGGGGATTTTCAGGATATACGTCACGTGTCCAATTTTTTAAGGAGTCCTTAGATCCTCAGGAGGTATACAATATATACCGTGCCGGGTATGGAGGAAAAGGAATTATGGATAGTTTCCCCTATAGTTTGAAGCTAAGTTTTCTGAAAGACAATCAGGAGCAAGGAAGTATATCTGTATAATTACCTGTAGACAGGTTATGTATTTGAATTTTAATAATATTACATAAAGAATGAAAAAATAAATTAATCTATGTAATATTATAAGTAGGAAAAAATATATTGTATTTTTTGTTTTCAGTAAATTATGAATGTGTTTGGAGACAACAGTGGAAGTGTCGGGAAAATTTCTGATGGAGCTGGAGCATTCGACAATTTTCAATCTAGTAATGTTGTAAACGGAACAAAGGAATTCTTAGAATCAAACAGTTTGGTTGCAAAAACAGCCTTTTTGATATTAGTGGTTATCGTTTTTGTATTGGGGTTACGCTTATTTTCTACAATTGTATCATGGATGTTCAGCATAAACCAAGATCCTTATTTGGTAAAAGGACTCGTAGATGCTAAGAAATTTCAAAAAATAGCCCAGAATCCCGATGAAACTGGTTCTATCACGTTACTTAGAAGTGATAATGAAGAAGGAGGAATTGAGTTTACATATTCTGTATGGCTGTTTATAGATGATTTAGTATATAATCAAGGTAGATACAAGCATATATTCCACAAAGGAAATGATGCAATTTCTACCGGAGGAATGAATGAACCTAACAATGCCCCTGGATTATATATTGCACCTGATACGAATGCATTGGTAGTTGTGATGAACACTTTCAGTGACATCAATGAAAAAATAACGATAGAAAACATTCCTATAAATAAATGGGTTAATGTGCAGATACGTGTAGAAAATCATAATCTAGATGTTTTTATAAATGGTAAGCTAGCGAAGAGATTGGTAATGAATGGTGTACCAAAGCAGAATTACGGAGATGTTTATGTAGCCATGAACGGAGGATTTTCTGGTTATATTTCAAATTTGCGTTATTTTAATGAAGCATTGGGTACTACTGCCATAGATGGAATCGTGGATACAGGTCCTAATCTAAAAATGGGAGAAGGTGGGACAAGTATTTCTGAGAATAAACCCAATTACCTTTCTATGAGATGGTTCTTCCACGGAGTGTGAGTATATCTCCATAAATTTTAAAAAATCATGATTTTTATGCTGAAAATTGTAAAAATCAAGAAAATGATTAAGTTCAAACAGAACTTTTTCTAAAATTGAAATACTTTTTTCGAGATTTTGTGTTTGTAGTAAAACGTAACATCATATCCCATAAACGACATACGAATATATATATTCAAATCAAGAGACAATATGCGAACGGAAACTTATCTTCCTACACGAGTAACTCGTGCACATGTATACCCAGGTAAATCTAAGTTGGAATTGGTAATCAAACAACCTATTAACAAGAGACAAGTTGTATCCTCCAATCCTGAGAATGATCATGATAAAGCATGTGAAGAATCTGATATGAAGAAAAGAAAACTGGACAATCTCGTGGATGAAGGGACTACCGTCAATTCCCTTTCGTCTCAATCACCAAACGAAATCGATGAAATCATTGACGATAATGTCTCCGATGAAGATAAAGAAGCCGTCGAATCTTTTATGAAAGATAAGGTTGAGCAAATCAATAAAGAATTAATTTCTACCTCTTATTCCACTAGTGGTAATATTTACAAGGTTGTTTTACAAAATATTACCGAAGAGGTTAAAAAACGTGAAAAGAAAAAATTGTTAAACGATAAAAAGATTGCTCAGCGTAATGAAGAGAAACGTAAACTCATGGCTATTCGTCAAGCAGAACATGCAAAGATTAAGGCTGATCGTAACTTGGATATTCTAATAAAGAAGAAAGAAAAAGAAACGAAGCAGCAAGAAGAAAAAGAACAACGAAAACTTGAACGTGAAAAAGAAAGACTTGAAAATCAACGTTTAAGAGAACTGGCAAAATTAAATATTGCCAAGGCTCGTCAACAAACGTTAGAAGACGTCAAGCAAGCCAAGCTCCAAGAGAAAGAGGATGCCAAGCAAGCCAAGCTCCAAGAGAAAGAGGATGCCAAGCAAGCTAAGCTCCAAGAGAAAGAGGATGCCAAGCAAGCTAAGCAAGCCAATCTTCAAGAGAAAGAGGATGCCAGGCTAGCCAAGCTTCAAGAGAAAGAGGATGCCAAGCAAGCCAAGCTTCAAGAGAAAGAGGATGCCAAGCAAGCTAAGCTTCAAGAGAAAGAGGATGCCAGACTAGCCAAGCAAGCCAAACTTCAAGAGAAAGAAAATAAACGACTGCTAGCGGAAGATGAAAAACAATATCAAGCTACTATGAAAGAACAGGCTAAAAACGAGAAAAAACGTTGTGCTGATCCTCTCTTTATTGCCAAAAAAAACGCAGGTGATAAGATTCGTATTGCTACCGAAGAATACTTATTGAAACATGTTCCTCCTCGTTCAAGAAAAAATTCAAATGTTTCGGAAGAAGAAGAAGAAGAAGAAGAAGAAATTCAAACTCAGCCTCAAATATTAACTTCTTCACAATTGGAAGAAGAATTCAACTTTGATATGGAAATCGAGAATAATGAAAATTAATTAATCGGAACGACGAAATACAGGAATCATATATATATACATATTTTTAAAACTACGCCACCAAATATAGAAACTGGTATATACCCACCACCTTCTTAGTAACATAATAACAAAGTAATTTAATAATAAATGTCATTCTTCTAATTTTAACTTAAAAACAATCACCGTATATTAAGTAGGTCTGGGATGAGATCTATTTTTTATGCACGGATGTCCGAGTGGTCTAAGGAGCCAGACTTAAGACCTGGTAGCATAAGCTGCGTGGGTTCGAACCCCACTTCGTGCAAAATTATTATATTACCCGGTTAGCTCAGTAGGTAGAGCGCACGCCTTTTAAGCGTGTGGTCCAGGGTTCGAGCCCCTGATCGGGTGGAGGGCTGGAGGTGACGCCCTGCTTATTTCAAATAAGCGAAGTCCCCCAAAGGGAAATGGAGAGGCGATACCCCTAATACAAACGGCGTCTCACGATCTTAAGCGTGAAAAGGGGAGAAGGGGGCTTAAGATAAACCTAACCATGTTTTAGTTTTTTGTTCTTGTAGCTCAGTTGGTTAGAGCATCGGTCTTATGAGCCGAAGGTCCACGGTTCGAGCCCGTGTTGGAACATTTTTTTTAATAAAGATATAATATATATGAAAAATATATATATTATAATAACCTACACACACACACATGCATAAGATCATTACGACACTACTTTTATTTCTAATATTGGATACATTTTATCTTCAAGCTGTAAAATCACGATTTAGTGCACTTATAAGGAAAATCCAAAAGAGTGAGATGGTCGTTGACATATATTCTGCAATTGCATGCTATTTGGTGATGACAATTGGATTTTACTATTTTATTGTGAAAGAAAATAAAAGTGTACTAGATGCGGCTATATTGGGATTCGTAATTTACGCTGTATTCGATTTTACCAATATGGCGATATTTAAAGACTGGGATGTAATCACTTCTATGATAGATTCCATCTGGGGTGCATGTTTATTTGCAATGACACGATATTTTCTCATTATATTAGAGCCCTACACAAAACGTATTGATTTTGTATAATTTCGTTTTCGTATCAACATTTTCTGTCATGAATAATAATTCAAATACTTTTTATTACAATTAATAATATATATATACATATTACATATATGCATATTATTTAAGATGAAATCAAAGACACGCAAACGTAGTGACAACGCAAAGAAAAATACAAAAACAAAATTATCCAATAGAACGCCCACTATATGCTACAAAGGATACGGATCACGCAAATCGGGTAATCATACTCCACGCCAATTTCGTCGAACTATGCGTAAACATCATATTTATAATTGCCTAGATAAATTCTGCAAAAGTTCTAGAGACAGACAAATATGTGCTTTGTCTAGAAAGTGCAATCGTCGTAACAAGAAAAAAATGAAATTTAGTGTAAAACAGTGGATGAAATGGTCAGCATCTGCCTTTTATGGTATGTGTAAGTAGGAGCACTTGATTATCTTGTATAGTATAGATAATAAACTTGAATATTGATCATATATGTTGTTACATAGTATCAAGTGAATCACACAGTTTTTTGTAATCAATTATTTCCGTAGATTTCATAAACACCTCGTTCAACAATAGTTCGGCTAAGGCAGCATATCTTTCGATATTTACAATATCACTATCTTGGTCAAATCTTTTTGACGCTCCTAATAAAATGCAATTGCACATAGCATATACATCCGCGTTATGACGATATATGTCAATAAAATATTTACGGAAATTCAAAAAGAGAACGGAGTCTTTTATTTCTATATATTTAAACATCATATCTGCCAAATACATGGTATTGAGAAATGTGGTAAATGTTATACCTATGTCATACATTATAGATCCATCTTGTGTTGCATTTTTATTATTGACGATATACTTTTCTAGAAATGGCATATATGTTTCCTTATATAATTTGTTCCGTTTCAAAATATTCTTGAAAATATTATCGCATTGCCTACAAGAATGTACAATATTTTCCCTTTCATCTTTCTGACTTAACAATATGAGTTCAAACGACAATTTCAATAACAAACTATACATCTCTCTTTTCATGGATGGAGACGCGGTTGAATATGAATACTCTTTTATATCATTGTGTCTGATATTCATTTGCACGAATCTCGTAAACGGCTGTTTAATTTTGATCACGAAAAATATTCTTGTTATAGGATAATCTCGCTGTACAGTGATTTTTTTCATAGATGTCGACGTATTTGTGGTAGCGAGTCCCCAATCGATTAACGATAAATGAGAAATATCATCTCTTTCTTCGTTGACTAATTTTGTCAATATATTTCTTGCATGTATATCATTATGAAGGACCCCCTTTTTATTCATAGGGACAATACCATGACGTATCAATGCTGATGATTTATGTATGAAATCGCGAAAAGAACTAGGTTTCTTTAAGTTTCCATCCCAAATCCATGTTAAGAGAGATATCCCACCATACGGCAAATCTATAAAGGAAAGGGTAGATATGACGTCACTGTTGTTCACATTTCCTTCGTTCATTTCTTTGAGTTTACATTTTTTATCGAAGTTAACCAAATCCTCCTTACTCAAGGGTGATGGATCACATGGTTTTGTCACATCCAATCCAAAATATTTATCATAGTCGGGAATTGTTTTCATTATATTTTTTAATTTCATCATCATCATATATTCCGCTTCTATTACTGGTTTTTTACCTAGTTTACTAACTAGATGATAACTGGATACGGAATTTTCGTTTTCTCCTTTACATCGTAAACTAGGTCTAAATACACACCCAAAACTACCTGCTGCGATTACACTCCCACCCTTATGTTGTCTCTTCTTTTTGGTAGATCGTAGACGTTTATTTACGCTATTCTCATTTCTTCGTTTTATGGTTGTATTCATATTTTCATATTTTCCCATCATAGTATATACCTATAATTTATTTGACCATAAAGTTACATAATGCCAAATATGTTCTCGGATTCCCACTGTCAAACGTTCAGTCTAATGCAATCTTCTTATATTCCACCTTGGTCACGTGATCGGACGTTAGTAACTCCTGCTTCTAAGCCCATCAACAATGGCAACAACCATTCCTTAACAAAAAAACAATCATTAGCATTAGCCATAAAACGGACGAATCGGGTGGTAAGGAGGATCGTGTATTAAGTAGTAAAAATTTTTGTGGAAACGTAACTAGCTAATATTTAAATATTCATTTACTTTTTTTATTTATATTCAATTTTGATTATAATGAAGATTACCAACAAGTTATTTATTCATCAGAGTCAGAAATATCGATAATATGTGGTTGTGATGGTGAAGTATGAGTATTGCGTTTCTTTAAAACGTTCAATTGTAATGCGTTTACATTAATTCCCATATATTTGATTTCTAAAATTTCCGCAATTTCATTCGCTATTGGATCTCCGTATTGGGGATTGACTGTACGAAGCAGATTTTCAAATCGTGTTTCAATATCCAAGCTAGATAATTCCAAAAGAATATTATCGTGTCGGATGCCATTTTTATAATTGTTTATCAAATTTGTCATTAACGTGTTAGGATAATATCCATATATTTTAGATTGTATAATAGTTGCTATTTGTTGTGCTACAAAGTCACCTGCATCTGGCGATACATTATTTAGCAATGTTTCCCATTCACTTTCAAGGTTTTGTGTCATTCGATTCATTTTGTATAAGTAATATGTATATATGATATTCATGGTTGCACCCGTCATGAATATCATACGACAAAGTATTCAATTTTATATTATTACTCTCTCAGACTAGGATTGATGCAAATATCCATTGTTGGGAAGATGTCACCTGACATACACGTATCGTCAGGTTTTACAGAAACACAACTTCTATATCCTCTATCTTCACCTATGTAACAGAAACCATTTTTCCCAGTGAAATTTGCCTCTCCATTTCTAGAAAGATACATAGAAGTATCATCTGTAGAGGTAGCGTGTGTAAGTGCTGCGATTAATCCTTTATCGTTTACATCTCCTATTTCATTGTTTACTGTCTGTGTACTAATCCCAGTACCGTCATGTTGCGCTGTCGCTGCTACTGTATCGAGTTGTCCTTGTAATACATTAATACCGCTTATTAATGATCCGGATGCTACATCAATTCCGGTTTTCGCCCCGGTTGCTGCTGTGCTTGCTGTTGTAGTAGCAGTAGAAGTAACCACATATCCAAGACTCCTCATAATGTCAGCAAGCAACGGTGCGAATAAATCCCGTAAGTATTGGGTGATAGCACCTAAATAAAAGAAAACATTCACTCCTACAAAGAGTAATATCACCACAATGATGCTTATGTGATAGTACGAGAAGCTCTTCTTTGAACTTGATGATGTCATGGATGATAATGGTGATGATACGGTTGATGTATTCCCCATGGAAGTTCTCGAAGAAGACGGTAAAGGCAACTGCGATGATATATTTTTTGGAATTGTAAATGAAACTGGGGTACTACTGTTTCTGCTTCCCGTCTTCATAGAAAGAGATTGTGCTAATGGTGGAGATGTATATGTCGAACTCATTTTTTTTGTCGAAAATAAATAGTGAACTTACAAGATCAAATATGATATATACATTTATTAAAATTTCTGCTTATTTCTTTCCTTCGGATTTTAATTGTATAGCCTTGTTTGGACCGGGTTCGTGATTGGGTACTTCCTCTATTTTACCTCCGCTTGATACAACGGGGATAGACAAAGAGGATATAGCAACATTATCAAGAATATTCATTTTCATTAATGATTTTTCCATAGAGGACATATCATCTTGTGTCCCTCCTTTTTTCGTTGTAGAGGTTTTATCTGCATGAATCTTAGAATCACCCATATCATATCCACGGTTCAGTATATCCATCTTGTGCATTGAAGTTGCGGTTGACGAATGAGAAGAATTATTTTCTTGTTTCATCATAATTTTTTGACATATAAAATCGGCATCATCTTCCTTACCGTCTTCAACAATTTCATTTTTTTTCAATTCCTTATAAATTAGATCTGCGTTTTCAGTATAAGAATTAATCAACTTTTTATTATCAATAATTTCAACGTTGTCTATAAAGTTGGCTGTGATAACGTTAACGGCGAAATAAAGTAATTGTATCCTACGAGATTTTATGCGACAATTATATCGCAGGGAAAATAAATTGTATAGAGCACTTATTATCTTCATTTTTGTAGTTGGTGTAATAGATCTCTGTTTGTTGATGGTTGTAGTACAGGTTGCACTGTAGTGCAATATAACATCCCATATTAACCATATTATATCTGTTTGGTATTTTTCATTCACCATCTCATTTACACGTTTTGAACACACACACTTGTCCTTTCTTTTATTTGTCTGAGTTTCGTATTCTAACATCCATTCTATCCAATAACACGCTTCCACTGCATCTTTCGACAAGTTAGATAGATGATATCCCATTTCGTTTACCGGTATATATAATTCTTTAGGGTCATCTACTTTAAAAAAATCCTTCACATATGTGACATCAGGAGCACGTAACTTACTAGACATATTCAACAGATCGAAATTGTCACTATTACTGCATACTCGGACTCTATGTGCACATAGCCTATTTTTTGATGTAAGTATCACCCCTATCACTTCCGCAAATAGTTTCCTAATTTTACTATTGTTTCTTAGTGTTATATCCGTATCTCTGTTTTTTCTTGCAATATCACGAAATATATCGACACGCATTTGTAAATAAATTGGAATCTTTGGATTTCCCATGTTGATATGCTTTCCGGTATATGATATTATTGTATCCCATAATTCTTCGAAGTGACCACTACATACTAACTCGGCACACCAATAATGACATTGCTCATATTGGTTTGCCATTAAACAATTAATAAGTTCTTTAGTGACATCCCCTTTTTTATAATTTGAAAATGTTTTACTCTTGAAAGCATTTTCCTCGCGTGTATCAATAATATACTTATCGAATGAAAATTGCATTCTTTATTTATTTATTTTGTATTTGTTTTTATTTATTTATTAATTCACAAAAATGTAATACACTATCTAAAATAAATATTCAATTAACTATTACTACAAATAAATATTCAATTAACTATTACTACAAATAAATATTCAATTAACTATTACTACAAATAAATATTCAATTAACTATTACTACAAATAAATATTATATTTCCAGCATTTTACTTCTCTAGCTTATATATACACAGACTCAGGGTCGCATATCGTATACACTATGATAAAATCGATTGAAAAGTTTGTTCACCATTCCTCAATGTGGTCTAAATTACTTATTGTAATTATCATTGTATCGTGCTTGTACATGGGACACAAAACCATGATGTCATTACTAAATAAATCTATGTCCAGAGGCAATACCAGTACAACTGTAGAAGGATTTCAAAATGAACAATCAGAAGCATATGTTCTGAAAAAAGACGATGACAGATATGATAACTTTTATGTGAGTATATACGATCAATTGTTTTACAATGACTTCGCTGTGAACTATGAACTAGGAACTATTAGTAATTTGATACCATTTCAGAAAAAAGACAAAATTCTGGATATCGACAGCAAGACAGGTCATACTATTGGATTACTTCAAGATCATGATTATAAACATGTTGTAGGTTTAGAATCTTCCCAGAAAATGATGCAAGAATCTGAAAAGAATTATCCTGCTGCGGAGTTTGTTCTCGGCAAACCAACAGATAGCATGCTTTTTGCTGATAATTCATTCACCAATATTTTATGCTTACAAAAGTCGATTTACAAATATCGAAACAAACAAGAAATATTCCAAAACATATACAATTGGTTAGAAGTAGGAGGACATTTTGTGGTACACGTCGTAGACAAAGATATGTTTGATCCAGTACTGAATATAGCAAAACCATTTGTTTTAATAAACCCGCAGTCGGTAGCTAAGAAACGTATTACAAAATCGTATGTCTCTTTTGAAGATTTCACTTATGAGGGTGACTTTCAAGTAAACCCTGTCCAAAATGGTAACGACAATAACCAATCTTGTGTATATAAAGAAGTATTTAAACCACGTTCTGATTCTGAAAAAGTGCGTGAACATCAGACCACTTTATGGATACCTCCAAAAGAAGAAATAAAAGAAATTGCAATTGATAATGGATTTATATTGAAAGATACTATTGACTTAATAATGTCACGTCAAGAATATCAATATATTTATGTTTTTGAGAAACCAATATAATTCTCATAACTAACAACCACCACGAAGGCGAAGTACTAAATGAATTGTTGATTCTTTCTGAATATTGTAATCGGAAAGAGTACGACCATCCTCAAGCTGTTTGCCTGCGAATATCAATCGCTGTTGATCTGGTGGAATACCTTCTTTATCCTGTATCTTTTGTTTCACGTTGTCAATGGTATCAGAATGTTCTACTTCTAATGTAACCGTTTTACCGGTAAGTGTCTTTATAAAAATTTGCATATCAATAATATATAATATATAATATATAATATATCGTAAAAATTATGATTATGTGATATGAAAACTATTTATATAATAAGTTAATAAATTAATATAATATTTAAATCTAATTTATTATCAACCAGTATAACTAATATTATGGATAAGCTTGATAATATACGTATTCCAGAATATAAGGAAAATAAAAATGTACCTCATCCACAATGGTTAATGTATTCGCAAATTATACCAAAGGAAGTGTGTGAGTATGTAATAGAGGAATCAAAAAAGTTGCCTCATAAAGAGGGTACCGTATTTGCTTCAGACAATACACAAGTTATTAGTAATATTCGAAAAACGCAAATACGGTGGATAACCAAAGATAAGAAGGAGTTTGCCCCATTATTCACCTTTATAGACACCATAATTCGCAATGTAAATGAAGCTTTTCGTGTGAATTGTAACATGGTACCATCTATACAATTCACTGAATACTTGGAGCCAGGATATCATTACAATTGGCACCATGACGTTGACTGGAATCGGTCTGATGGTAAATCCAGAAAAATCAGTTTTGTTATCCAACTGAGTGATCCAGAAAGTTACACCGGGGGAGAGTTTGAATTTAAACATCATGAAAACCCAAATCCAGATAAACTAAAAAAACAAGGTACGGTCCTCTGTTTTATGCCGTATCATGAACACAGGGTAAAATCAATAGAATCAGGATCAAGGTATAGTTTAGTTGGATGGTATGAAGGACCACGATGGGTATAATCGGTATATAATTGGTTAATACCTACATTGGATATATTATATAGAGTTAAATATCTTTGTATGTATATAGGAAAATAGTGTTATACATACACATACATACATACATACATACATACAAAATGCAAGTATTCGAAGGAGATAGAAATGCATTTATGGATTTAATTCGTGCTAATCCAGGTACTATTGTATTCAAGTTCGGAGCAGAATGGTGCGAACCGTGTAAAATAATAAAGGATGTGGTTGAAACACAAGTTGCCGAAGCATTGAGGAGGCGTCCAGATGGGACTCTGCAATTTTTCGACGTAGATGTGGATGATTGTTTCGATTTGTATGCCTTTCTGAAAACTAAAAAGATGGTCAGGGGCATTCCTGTATTGTTGAAATATGATAGAGGGAACGACAGTTACGCCCCGGATGGATCCTTCTCGGGTACAGGTCATAAAGAAATAGAAACATTCTTTCGTATGATTTAATATATGTACCTAGGGTAAAATAAAAAAATTAACTTTTAATATGATATTATTATATAGACATTACTTATAATTTACATAATAATAAAAAATACAATATAAAAAAGCATTTTAACGATGTCAAAATCAATTAAAATGATAACTAGGAATAGGACATCCGGACCAAAACCAATTGACCCATACCACTCAAATAAAACGACTGGTTCTGTCGGACAGCTTATTTTAGTCAAGCGCCTACGACTACCGGATAGTCACTTACTGCTAAAAAATTATACCAAACGCATTATGATATACTGATGGAGAGTCGTTTAACCTGCATCCGCATCATCGTCCATGTCCAATTTCCCATTCTAATAATAATCCCTAATATATTTTAAGAATGATTTGTTTTTCATATGATCGAAATGTTTTGTATTTTTTACAATGTCTTGAGCATTTTGTATATTTGATAAATTCCAATTATTTAAGTTTTGGTTAAACATGATAGCATTTTCAAACATACTTTTCATATTTGTAACTTTTGAAACGTCCCAGTCACTAATGTCTTCATTAAATGATGAATTATAGAACAAATAACTCATGTTAGTAACAGCAGATACATCCCAATTACGAATATGACCGAGTGCCTCTTCCATACATTCAGGGTTGCGTCGCCATGCTTTCACTAATCGATGGATGTTATCGTCGGTACATTTTGTACATGACTGATCTGTAATTGTCGTGAATTTCATTAAAAAAAAACAATAGATTTTAAAATACTTTGAGATTAATATTATAAATAAGAATTAAACAGATTTACTTTATTCTTATATTAATTATAATATTATATCCTTTTACATTACTGTCAAAAGTAAGTAAAAAACTATGGAAAATTTGGATTTGAATATTGATCATTATTCGATAGATGATATTATCTCCCTATTTAAGATATCAAATAAGCTAACATCTCCAGAAATGAAGGCGGCTAAAAGAATAGTTTTAATGTCACATCCGGATAAATCTAAATTGGATAGTAAGTACTTCTTGTTCTTCACAAAAGCGTACAAAATCCTGTTTTCAATATACACTCACAAAAATAAAACGAGTGAAACAGAAGGTTGTGTTGAGAGGACGAGGGAACGAGATGATAAAGACACTGAAGTATTGATCGATAAGAACTTATCCAACTTGTCTTCATCCACTAAATGTGATCATGATTTTACTATATGGTTTAACAAATATTTTGAGGAAAATAAAGAAGGTGATGACATAGAGGACCAAGGTTATGGGTCTTGGTTAAAAGAAGAAGTACACTTGTCTTCAGGAAAAAGTGATGGACCAGTATCAAAAGACCAAAGAGACGATATAATAAATAGGGAGAAATCAGCGTTACGTGCGGTGACAGTGTATAAGAATATTGATGAAATGGACGGACATGTAGCAGAACATATTGGTCAATCATCATTGCTTTCTAGAGAGACAGTGGAATATTATGGTTCAGGTATATTTTCTAGTAATAATCTATGTTTTGATGATGTGAAACATGCATATACCGAAACGGTTATACCAGTAACAGAAAAAGATTTTCTTGATAAACAGAAATACAATAGTGTGAACCAATTGCAAAATGAGCGTGTATCAGATCAACGATCATTTAGATTTATTGAGGATGATGAAAAGAATGAATTGAATGAATCTAGAACAATATTTAATTTTTTCTCAAAATAATTTACGTAGTTAATATATACATGATCACGTAATATACGAATAGTGTAACTCATCTTTCGCATATAATTAACATAATTAACATAATTAACATAATGATGAATGAATATATAAAGTATGCTCTTCTCTTTGTGATCTTGTTAATCATAAGCAAATATTATAGAAAATATCAAGATTACGAGGTACAAGCAAAACATTTACATGACTATGATATGATAAAAAAGTATTTGTTGGAAGAATCTTCTTTGGGTAAATCGGACAAACCGATCTTGTGGGTGCACATTGAATTTGAAAGAAATGCGCGATGGTGGTCGTCTTTTTTTTCTAGGTCATCTGAGTGTTTAAACCAGCCATATAAGCATCTTACCATAAAAAGCATAATCGATTCTTGTGGCGATTCCTTTAATATATGCTTAATTGACGACAAAACGTTCAATAATGTCATACCCGGATGGACTACAAAGGTGGCTGGGTTACCTTCTCCCTTGCGTCCTCATTTACGTGAGTTAGCAATGGCAAAGTTATTGTATTGTTATGGAGGTATGACAATACCATCCTCTTTTCTTTGTTTCAAAGACGTAATTTCCTTATACAATAAAGCTTTAGGATGTGGAGCTGTTTCCATGTTTTCTGGTGAGATGAGATGCATGACCGTAGATAGTTCGTATTCGGATTTTGCGCCTTCACATAAAATAATGGGATGCCATAAAGAAAGCGGGGCAATGCGCGAATATGTAAACTACCTAGAAAAGCAAGTTTCCAACGATAATACTAACGAGATGGATTTTGTAGGATACACAGATAGACGCCTATATGAAATGGCAAAATCCAACAAGATAATGACATTAGATGCGAGTTATTTTGGTGTACAAAATAAAGAGGGAGATGAAGTATTTCTTGAAGATATACTTGAAGATAACGTCTCCTTTGCGTTGCATGAGAATGCATTTGGGTTGTATATACCGGATGATGAAATATTAAGAAGAACGAAATACCAATGGTTTGCAAGACTTAATCCGGAACAAGTACTTGACTCGAATACTGTAGTAGGCAAATGTATGTTGGAATTGCTGACTATTCAAACTGAATTATCGTATGGAGAAGAGGTAGAAGAGGTATACCAAATGACGCAACCCAAGTAAAAAGAATAAACAATCAAAGAGAGAACATAAATAAAATTTGAAATGATGTAATTTTATTTATATACGTATATGATACCGAGAAAACATTTTAGATTTACTATTACTTGTTTCTATTGAATACTCTATGCTATGTAGATTGCATAATTGACGAATAAGTGTAGTATATTTATTGTAAGTATTTCTCCGTGAAACATAAAATTGTTTATGTTTGTAATAGTATTCCATAATTTTATCACAAAATTGGTCGTTCAGAACATTATCGTCACTTGTTTCAGTGATTAAATTTCCTCTCTTATACGATTCGTGATTGTACGTATATCCTTCATCGGTGATGGTGGCTACATTATACAAAAAATCCATAAAAGTGTTCCTTGGAACAGTTGATTTAAATAATGATTGTTTTGTATTTGTTCTGCTTGCCATCTCATGAATGAAGTACCGATCCTATATAATGACAATATTATTAAATTTCGTTTAAACTTCTTATGTAATTTCTATATTATCCTTCACTTTAAGGCATCCTATAAGATTATTAGTAAAGAGAGCTAACTCCATCTCGTCCTCATGAACATTATAAAATATAGTAATATATTTGCATACTATTTTTATCATTTCATATCGTTCCTTCTCGCTGAAAAGGTCAGATATTTTGACAAAGGAATAATAATTATCATATATGTCAATAACCGAATATCCTTTGTCAAATACTGAATACAATATATTGATGGCACTATTCAATTCTCCATTGATAACCATATTTGTATACTCTGTGAACAATTTGAAACTTATGCTGGTACATATCGAATCTGCCAAATCAAACGTAACTGGCATATCCAATAATTTAAATTTTTCAAGATAGTTCAACAACACGCGAACAGATTGATTACACAAAGAAAGCACAAATGGAATAGTAACTTCATCGATTTGTATATTTTCCTCTTGAATAACATGTCTTAATATCTTCTCCATATTAGATTTCTCAATCGGTTTTAATTTTACTATCGTTTGTCTAGACTGTAAACTATCTAATACTTTTTGGATATTGACACATGACGATATAAAATGAACGTTATTTTGGTACTTGTCCAAACAATTACGAAAAACTTGTTGACTTTGATCGTTAATCGTATCTATATCATCAAGAATGACTATTTTCTTACGATACGGCATCGAAGATTTTGTCTGACAAAATAATTTTACGTCGTTTCTGTAGAAATGTATTCCTTGGTCTTTCAAACTGTTTATAGTAAGAACATTATCATTAATTAGTTGTCTTTTCTTGGTGTTGGACAAAGAGGAAAACTCAGGGTGGACATTATCACAATAATATTCATTTATAATGCTTGTAATTAGTGCTGATTTGCCGGTACCTGCATCACCAATAAGGGTAATGTTTAAATTATCCATTTTTATAAGGACTTGAATTATTTCTTTTAATTCCTCGTCTAGATAGAAATCTTTTATACGTGATGGTCTGTATTTATAGAGAAAAGGCAAAGAACTTGTATTCATTTTTCACTATACTATTCGTATCTCGTATCTATACAATGAGATTCTTCGTATAATTTGGTATAAATATTTATCAATTATATAGTAAATACGATTGTGTTTAAGCATAAATAAAGTAGACAATGTTTAATAATAACGAAGCATTTTCATCTATGCCTGATTTATACAAGATATTAGAATGTCCTGAAGATGCTACACCGGAATATATAAAAAAACAATATAGGAAAATGTCACTAACTCATCATCCAGACAAAAATCTTGGTGATGCATCAGCCGAGGAAAAATTCAAAACGATTAATATGGCGTACGAGATTTTATCCGACCCGTCTTCAAAATCAAAATACGATAACAGAAACAATCAACCAAATATCCCCCGTGGTATGAATAACACAAATGGAAACATGGATGATATTATCAAGATGTTCTTTTCTACAAGTAGTAATAACCCGTTTGGGGGAAAATTTCCTTTCAATATGAATGTGAATGGATCTCCTGCTGGAGGTAACGTTCATATATTTCGGAATGGTCAACCTGTACACATGACGTCACAAGATAGTGGAATGCCACCTGTCATTCAGAAAAAAGTCAGCATCTCATTTGATACTGCTTATCAGGGTGGACAAGTGCCAATTGAAATTGAACGATGGAGTGCTGAAATTTCCACAACTACCAATACTCATGACGTGACGCAAGGAGAATCACATGAAAAGAATGAAATACGTAAAACAGAACAAGAAACTGTATACTTGGAAATTCCAAAGGGTATTGACACAAACGAAGTTATTTCCATAAAAGGTAAGGGCAATGTGAAAAACAATGTGTATGGGGATGTGAAAGTAATTATTGTTGTAGAGAAACATGACCAATTCAAAAGGGAGGGACTTAACTTGATATATGCAAAAACGATTAGTTTCAAAGAATCGATATGTGGATTTGAGTCAATTATACGTCATGTAAATGGAAAACAGTTGCGATATAAGAGCGATGCTGGACAAGTAGTACGTGATGGAACCATTAAAACGATCCCTGGATTGGGTATGATGAGAAATAATCACGTAGGATCTCTTATTGTAAAATTACAAATTGATTATAGTAAAAAACTCACGGAGGATCAAATCGCAAAATTAAATGAAATTTTATAACAAAATTAAAATTAAAATTACGTCTAATCGATTCCAATGGATTTCCAATGGGTTTCTAAATCGTTATAAATATCCGGAGACAGGTGATCTTTTAGGAGTGTTTTAAAGATAACATCTTCCTTATCATTGTTTGTCAAAGGAGATATTGCTGTTTGCGTTTTTATGATGGAATGAACCAAATTTACTGGACGACGATATTTTACATGTCGTCGTAACATCTTTAACCAAGATACGTTTTTTACGTTTACGTTTGATAATATATGTATAAATATGTTATCAAAATATATTTAAGTAGTACTACTAGTTAGTAGTGACATGTCACGAAGAAGTACACGTATTTACGAGATTCTTGAAGATTCAATGCTTCCCGAAACAATATAAATGGAATTCTCAGATACCACCAAGTACTCTGTTTCTACTTTGTAAATTTTACTAAGGGGACTAGTATATTCATCCTCACTCTTTACTAGAATTTTTTCGCCATTTTCTTTTACACCAATGAGGACATTTTTATCCAATGAATCAGTCCAGTAATCCATCATGATGGGTTTATCCTGAACAATGGCGATTTTAGAAGCATGTTGCATACATACTTGAGAAGGCATGCGATATTCCTCACCTGTCGCAGAAGAAGAGGATGATGCTTGAGGTTGCGACGTTTCTGATTGAGAGCTTGAATTTTCAGTTGCAAAAGAAGACATGTTGAATATAATTTGAATACTCTTTATTTACTGAAGCTACTATTTTTAAATTCTTTGTACGCATTTTTATGGAATTTCCATATAGTATAGTATAGTATATCCACGATATCTATATATCTATATATCTATATCTATC
>Ga0233426_10001947_pt1 | contig 17976 bp, 19 predicted proteins | sample SI_118_April2016_6_FD_179875 | JGI IMG/M metagenome (GOLD analysis project Ga0233426, IMG submission 179875) | Seawater microbial communities from Saanich Inlet, British Columbia, Canada - SI_118_April2016_10_MG | ecosystem: Environmental > Aquatic > Marine > Inlet | place: Canada: British...
AATACAGATAGACGACCACGGTGTGGCATGCCGATCACGATGTCTTTGACACCCAATGAACCGCCACGTTTGATGATCTGTTCCATCGCTGGGATCAGGCTTTCGCCGCCATCAAGGCCAAAGCGTTTGGTGCCCATGTATTTGACGTGCAAGAATTTCTCAAAGCCTTCGGCCTCGACCATTTTATTCAGGATCGCTTTGCGGCCCTCACGGGAAAACTGGATTTCTTTGCCCAAGCCCTCGATGCGTTCTTTGAGCCAGCTTGCTTCTTCGGGGTTGGAAATATGCATGTATTGCAGCGCGAATGTTCCGCAGTACGTGCGTTTCACAATGTCCAGAATTTGGCGCATGGACGCGATCTGAAGACCCAGCACATTGTCGATAAAGATCGGGCGGTCCATGTCGCCGTCTGTGAAACCGTAAGATTTTGCATCAAGTTCCGGATGCTTGGACGCTTCGCGCATGCCAAGGGGATCAAGATCAGCGGCCAAATGACCACGGATGCGATACGCGCGGATAATCATAAGCGCGCGGATGGAATCAAGGACGGCGCGTTTGATTGCGTCATCGCTGACTTCGACACCAGCGGTGGCTGCTTTGGCTTTGATCTTGTCGCCAGCGGCTTTGGTTTCGGGCTGTGCAGGCCATTGGCCATCCAGAGCAGCCGTTAGATCATCATTCGGCATAGGCGGCCAATCCGTGCGCGCCCATGACGGACCTGCAGCCGTTGCTTTTACATCCTGATCGTCGTCGCCAAGCTGGGAGAAAAAGTCCTGCCACGCCGCATCGACCGCGTTTGGATCGTTGGCATATTGTGCATAGAGCTGTTCGAGATACTCGGCGTTGTGGCCTTGCATGAAGCTAGATGCATGGAACTGGTCGTTGGGGGATTGGTCAGTCATTCGTGCTCTCCGGAAAAGGGGCGTTTCCTGAATGTGGCGTGTATCACAGCGCCTAGACGATAGGTGACTTGGGCGATCATCGCCCAAGTCTATTGCGTTGTTAACCGATCGCTTCGATCACGGCTTCGCCCAATGTTGCAGGGCTGTCTGCAACGATGATGCCTGCTGCACGCATCGCTTCGATCTTGTCTTCTGCGCCGCCTTTGCCGCCCGCAACAATCGCGCCGGCGTGGCCCATGCGACGGCCGGGAGGGGCTGTACGACCTGCGATGAAACCAGCTGTCGGTTTCCAACGGCCTTTCTTTTTCTCATCTGCAAGGAACTGCGCTGCTTCTTCTTCTGCAGAACCGCCGATTTCACCGATCATGATGATCGACTGTGTTTCTGGATCAGCAAGGAACATTTCTAAAACGTCGATATGTTCTGTGCCTTTGATCGGATCACCACCGATGCCAACCGCAGTCGACTGGCCAAGGCCAAGATCTGTGGTTTGCTTGACCGCTTCATATGTCAGCGTGCCGGAACGGGACACAACACCACATGTACCGCGCTTGTGAATGTGACCGGGCATAATGCCGATCTTGCACGCGTCAGGCGTGATCACGCCGGGACAGTTTGGTCCGATAAGGCGGCTTTTGCTGCCCTCAAGCGCACGTTGAACGCGCATCATGTCGAGGACTGGAATGCCTTCTGTGATACAGATGATCAGTTCCATCTCAGCATCGATTGCCTCCAGAATGGAGTCCGCCGCGAAGGGAGGTGGTACATAGATGACGGAGGCATTTGCCTCGGTTACGTGCTTTGCTTCGTGAACCGAATTGAAAACAGGTAAATCAAGATGCGTATTTCCGCCCTTGCCGGGTGTTACGCCGCCAACCATTTTGGTGCCATATGCAATTGCTTGCTCTGAGTGGAACGTGCCTTGCGAGCCGGTAAGGCCCTGACAAATCACTTTAGTATTTTCGTCTACGAGGACTGCCATTTGGCGTTCTCCTAAGGTGTTATTTTATGGGACGCGGGCATAGGGCCCACGCAAATCAGCCTACTTGTTTCAACACTTTCGCAACACGCAAGCCAACGCGGGTAGAGACCTTGTACGAGCGCGCATGAAGATGCGCGCAGATCGCAATTTTAAGGTGTGATCGCTGTGTCACCGCCTGCACTAAGGTTCGAACTATTGCTGCCACACGCAGAGATTAACGTAACCAAACCGAGAGCAATCACTACATTTTTCATCTTCTTTATCCTTTTACCGCTTTAACAATCTTCTGAGCGCCATCTTTAAGATCATCCGCTGCAATCACATCAACGTCGGAATTGTTGATGATTGCTTTGCCTTCTTCCACGTTCGTGCCTTCTAGGCGCACGACAAGCGGAACTTTTAGACCAACTTCCTTCACCGCAGCAACAACGCCCTCGGCAATCACATCACAGCGCATGATGCCGCCGAAGATGTTCACCAAGATGCCTTTGACCTGTGGGTCAGACGTAATGATTTTGAAGGCTTCAGTGACTTTCTCTTTGGTTGCACCTCCGCCTACGTCGAGGAAGTTGGCTGGCTCTGCACCGTAGAGTTTGATGATGTCCATCGTCGCCATCGCAAGACCAGCACCGTTGACCATGCAACCGATTTCACCGTCCAAAGCGATGTAGTTAAGGTCGTGCTTGGACGCCTCAAGCTCTTTGGAATCTTCTTCCGTTTCGTCGCGTAGGGCGAGGATATCAGCATGGCGATATAGGGCATTGTCGTCGAAACCGACTTTGGCGTCGAGAACCTTTAGATCGCCAGAGCCTTCCAGAACGATCAACGGGTTGATCTCTAGCTGTTCCATGTCTTTTTCAACGAAGGCTTGGTAGAGTTGGCCCATCAGTTTGACGCATTGCTTGACCTGCGTGCCCTTGAGGCCAAGTTCGAATGCGATGCGGCGGCCGTGAAAGGCTTGGTAACCCGTCGCGGGATCAACGGAAAAGCTGATGATTTTCTCTGGGGTCGATGCTGCGACCTCTTCGATGTCCATGCCGCCCTCTGTGGAGCACACGAACGAGATACGCGATGTCTGGCGATCTACGAGAAGCGCGAGGTATAGTTCGGCCTCAATATCAGACCCATCTTCGATGTAGATGCGGTTGACCTGCTTGCCAGCTGGACCAGTCTGGTGCGTGACGAGCGTGCGGCCAAGCATTTTTTTAGCTTCTTCAGCAGCTTCTGAGGCGGAGAAAGCGAGGCGAACACCGCCCTTTTCGCCAGCGTCGGCTTCCTTAAAGGAACCCTTGCCGCGACCACCTGCGTGGATCTGTGCTTTCACAACCCATAAAGGGCCGTCCATTTCGCCAGCGGCTGTTTTGGCGTCTTCTGCTTTCAGAACGGCGCGGCCGTCTGAGACAGGCGCTCCGTAGCTTTTCAGCAGTGCTTTGGCCTGATATTCGTGGATGTTCATTAGAAACTGTCCCGTCTTGCTTCGATTACTTCCCTCTATAGTGTGAGTATTAAGAGCGAATTAAACGATAAAGTGACAGGGCAGGGAAAAAACGTACATTTGTGATCACACGATTTATGACTGTGATCACAAATTTCAATCCGATGTAAAAAGCCTAAGAATCAAAGCGAATTTTGGATCAAGCCCTATTCACATTGGCCAAGATAGCCGTCTTCAAACGAGAGTGTGCCGTCTAACGCAACACCAAATCTTGTCGGGGTGTTTGATGAACTGCCAAAATTTTGCGCATAAACGATCAATCGATGCTGCCCTGCTGTTGGCAGCGCTGCAAGTGAACCGCTTGCCGCGGCTACTCCACCGAAGTTGTTTGTTACGCTAGGTGTTAAGACCTGACCGTCCAAGAACATCTGCGCGTAATTGTCTGCTCGTAGGCTATCTACGGCAACATTGGCCGTGCCGCCGTCACACAAACAAAAATCCAATATAAAAAAGAAAAAGCTGTTCGGATAGCGTGCTAGGGTTGGCGCGGTTCCTCCGATCGTCATCCAAGGCACGCCCGAAATATGCTGGCTGCCAATGGGGGTGGAAAATCGGACAGGTCCTTGAAGACTTGTCCAGCCGGAATAGGTCTCCGTCGGAACGTCACCATTGTGACATTAAAAAACGCGCTCTGGGGCAGCTATTTCTCGTACTTTGTAAGTTTCGACATCGACAGATCGCGCGCTTTCTTTGTCGCCGGCATAGTGAAACGAGGTCACGTCCAATTCGGCTTCTGACTGGATTACGACGAAACCTTCGAAGCCGCCATTTTCAAGCGCATTGTGTTCTTCGCCCCACTTGCGGATCATTGCGCAATCGGTGCGCATGGCACCATCAGGCCCAAGTTTGGTGTCTGTGAACTTGGAAATTTCGCCCTGACGCCCGGATTGTGCTGAGGCCAACTTCCAACGCAGTTTTGTATCATCATAGAACGGATTGTGCAGATTGACCGTTGTGCTTTGAAAGCCAAAAATATCACTCTCGGCGAGCTCTTCACCCGATGCGCAAACTGCTTTTGCAGCGTATTGATGAACGTTCGTGGTAAATGAGGGGCTTGCTTGTGCGACGGATGTTGATGCTAGAACCAACAGCGGGGCGATAAGATTAAAGTGTTTTAATTTGAAACCTTTGTTTGTGCAGTATTCTCACACCCTCAGCGTTGGCTCATCAAAAAGCAATAAAAAAGCCCCGGCTGAAGATAAGCCGGGGCGATTTGAATTTTCAAAAGTGTCGCGGTTTAAGCGAGCGAGCCGTCGATGCCCTTGCACGCTTCAACCAAGCCTTTAACCGCATCGACAGATTTGTCGAACATCGCTTGCTCGTCTTTGTTCATGTTGATGTTGACGATTTTTTCAACACCACCCGCGCCGATCACAGTCGGAACACCGACGTAAAACCCATCAAGTCCGTAAGTGCCGTCAACGTATGCTGCACATGGCAGAACGCGCTTTTGGTCCTTCAGAAAGGCCTCTGCCATCTCGATTGCGGATGTCGCGGGGGCGTAGAACGCGGAACCTGTCTTCAACAGTCCAACAATTTCTGCGCCGCCATCGCGTGTGCGCTGGATGATTGCATCCAGTTTGTCCTGTGTTGTCCAACCCATATCGACCAGATCGGGCAAGGGAATGCCTGCAACTGTTGAATAACGCTCTAGTGGGACCATCGTGTCGCCGTGGCCGCCAAGAACGAACGCTGTCACGTCGCGCATGGACACGTTGAATTCCACGGACAAGAAATGACGGAAGCGTGCGCTATCAAGAACGCCCGCCATGCCACAAACCATCTCATGTGGCAGGCCAGAAAATTCACGCAGTGCCCAAACCATCGCATCAAGTGGGTTGGTGATGCAGATAACAAATGCGTTTGGCGCGTGGTCACGGATGCCTTCGCCAACGGATTTCATAACCTTGAGGTTGATACCCAGCAGGTCATCGCGGCTCATCCCGGGCTTGCGCGGAACGCCAGCTGTTACGATACACACGTCTGCGCCGGCGATGTCTTCGTAAGATTGTGTGCCAGATAGGGTTGCATCGAACCCTTCGGCTGGGCCAGATTCTGCAAGATCTAGCGCTTTGCCTTCAGGGGTTCCTTCGGAAATATCGAACAGAACGATATCGCCCAATTCTTTCAGCGCAGCGAGGTGCGCAAGTGTGCCACCGATTTGTCCAGCACCGATAAGTGCTATTTTAGGTCTCGCCATGGATCTCTCTCCGGTCCTATTGAATTTTGCGCATGGCTAGTGCGGTTTGCGCTGTGGCGCAAGGGTGCTGCGCTGCAGCGTTACTAACTGTGCAACTGGCAAACGGGCAGGGATCGCGTTAAGGCCGTATCATAATTGGATTTTTGAGAGCAGATCCACGTGATTTTCGATTTACCACTTTTCGCACTTGCAGCGTTTGCGACGGTCTTCGCGGGCATCTCTAAGGGCGGATTTGGGTCGGGTGCGTCTTTTGCATCCGCATCGATTCTCGCGTTGGTCCTGGAGCCGGGGCAAGCGTTGGGCATTATGTTGCTGCTGCTCATCTTGATCGATTTGGCCACGCTTAAACCTTATTGGCGCAAATGGCATTGGCCCACAGCGCGGTTGTTGATGGTGGGATCTGTGCCGGGCGTAATTTTGGGGCTAGTGATTTACAAGATCACCAACGATGACGTAATTCGCTTTTTGATCGGAGCGATGTCGCTGCTGTTTGTATTGTGGCAAGGCGCGCGCGCCTTTGGCGTTTTACCCGTCGCTAAATCCAGATTGCCAGCAACGGCAGGGCTTTTGGCAGGATGTGTTGCTGGGTTTACCAGTTTTGTGAGCCATGCAGGTGGGCCACCGGCTGCCATGTATATGCTGTCGCTGAAGACGAGCAAAACTGAGTATCAGGCAAACACGGTATTGGTGTTTACGTTTGTGAACCTGCTGAAAGCGGCCGCATACAGCTATTTAGGGATTTTCACGGTGCAAACGCTTTTGGCGGGCGTGTATCTTGCACCTTTTGCGCTGATTGGCGCGTGGATCGGTGTTAAGGCACATCACATGGTGCCAGAACGCGCGTTTTTCATTCTGACCTATCTTTTGTTGATCCTTACGGGATCTAAACTGATCTTTGACGCCATCACGTAAACGGCGTCAAAGCAAGTTTGTTTCAAGCGTCGTTGCCTTTGGCGGGCAACGCTTCTGCCAGTGTTTCAAAATTCTGACCTGACGCGACAAGGCAGGTTGTACCATTCGCGACGGTGACCGTGATCGTCCAAGTTCCTGTTTCATCGGACGAAAATACTTCGACAACGGAATTGTTGGCACCAAGACCTATAGATTGGCGCGCCTCGCCGTATTTTTCTGCAAGGCGTTCAACAACAGCCGTGCGCGGCGCGCAGTTGGGTGCGCCCTGCGCAAATCCTGTTGAGGCCGCCAAAGCCAGAATGCCAAAGCCTAATGCACCGATCATCATTCGCTGTTTTATAGCGTCTTCCTTCAATTTGCAGGCGCGGTTTGGGCCACCAGATTTCGCCGGTTGATGCGCCTTAGGGTTCAATCGATCGGATGGTGCTGCGTTCCCATGATCGGCATTGCGCCGGTCGGTCCACTTAAAAGTATCCGATGGGGCCACAGTGCAGCTAGAGCGGTATATAAGGTGTTAACCGATCGTACGTTCCCTAGGGACCTGCAGCATTTTAACTATATTTGCTGCATTGCGGCATTTAGCGCTTGATTGAAATGCAAATAAATGGCCCCTTGTGCGCAACTTTATTACGAGGAAGATTTCATGGACATGCGCCAACGCCCTTATCGTTCGGTCCTTTACATCCCCGGTTCTAAATCGCGCGCTTTGGACAAGGCCCGTGGCTTGCCCGTGGACGCGATTATCTTTGATTTGGAAGATGCGGTTTCGCTGGAGGAAAAAGTCAGTGCGCGGGACACGTTGAAAGACGCGCTTGCGACGGGCGGTTACGGCGCGCGCTATAAAATTGTGCGCATCAACGCGCTGGACACTGAATGGGGCATAGATGACGCGAATGCGGTTCGCGCGATGGATGCAGATGCAGTGTTGCTGCCTAAGGTCGCAAGCCCTGCTGATCTGGATGCATTGGCTGCGATCACAGGGGATTTGCCGATCTGGGCAATGATGGAAAGCCCGCGTGGCATGCTGAACGCTGTCGATATTGCGGCGCATCCAAAGCTGGAGGGCATGGTCATGGGCACAAATGATCTGGCCAAGGAATTGCAAAGCCGCTTTCGCGCAGACCGTTTGCCGATGCAGGCCTCGCTGGGGCTGTGCCTTTTGGCGGCCAAGGCTGAAGGGTTGGTCATTGTGGACGGCGTGTACAATGCGTTCAAAGATGATGACGGTCTAAAGGTTGAGTGTGACCAAGGACGTGACATGGGCTTTGATGGCAAAACGCTAATCCATCCTGCACAAGTTGCGGTCACCAACACCGCCTTTGCACCCAGCATTGAAGAAATTGATCTGGCGCAACGCCAAATCGCCGCTTTTGAAGAGGCAGAAGCAGGTGGACAGGGCGTTGCAGTCGTGGATGGACGCATTGTTGAAAACCTACACGTTGCCACGGCACGTGAAACTCTGGCAAAAGCCAAAGCAATTGACGCCCTTGCTGCGGAGTAAACAGCCATGACCCTTCTGATCGCCGGACTTCTTCTTTGGACACTTGCCCATTATTTCAAACGTCTCATGCCAGCGCGTCGTGCGGCGATGGGGGATAAGGGCCGTGGTTTGGTCGCGGCCGCAATCGGTGTCAGCCTGTTGCTGATGATCTTTGGCTATCGCTGGGCAGAGTTTATTCCAGTCTGGTCGCCGCCTTCGTCCTTCACACACATAAACAATCTACTAATGTTAGGTGCCTTTTTCCTATTCGGGATGAGTGCCACAACGGGACGTTTACGTGGAAAGATGCGTCATCCGATGTTGATGGCTGTCGTTGTTTGGGCCACTGCGCACTTGCTTGTGAATGGCGATCTGGCGGCGATCATCTTGTTTGGTGGTATGCTGGTTTGGGCGTTGGTCTCTATGGTCTTGATCAATGGGGCCGAAGCTTGGAACCGCCCCGAGCCGGGTGATGCCAAAAAAGATAAATTGTTGGTCGTGATCACACTTGTCAGCTTTACTGTCGTAGCTTTGATCCATCTCGCCCTCGGCGTTTCGCCGTTTGGAGGATAACCGATGAGCAAAATTTACCGCTTTCTGAGTGAAGACGACACATCTGCCTTTTGTCACAAAGTGTCTGACGCTTTGGCAAAGGGCTGGGAGCTATACGGCGGGCCCACTCAGACATTTGATCCCGTTAAAGGGATCATGCGATGTGGGCAGTCCGTGATCAAGGATGTGGATGCGGACTATACAACAGACATGAAATTAGGAGCGCAGTAATGCTCAAGACCAACGCGGGCCGCTTTTTCGAAGATTATGCCATTGGTGATGTAATCCATCATGCTGTGCCGCGCACAATTTCAGGTGGTGAACGCGCGATGTATCACGCGTTATACCCTTCACGGCATGCGTTGTATTCGTCGGATGAATTTGCGCGTGGATGCGGCCTGCCTGCGTCGCCCATTGATGATCTGGCTGCGTTTCATGTGGTGTTTGGTAAATCCGTTCCTGATATTTCGCTCAACGCTGTCGCGAACCTTGGATACGCCGAGGGTAAATGGCTAAAGCCGGTTTATGTTGGCGATACATTGCGTTCGGTATCAGAGGTCATCGGCCTAAAGCAAAATTCAAGCGGTAAAACGGGTGTTGTTTACGTGCGCACCTCTGGATTGAACCAGCGCGATGAGACGGTGATGGAATTCGTGCGTTGGGTCATGGTGCGCAAGCGCGATGAAAATGCACCTGCGCCGGAGACGGTTGTACCAACGTTGAAAAGTTCGATTGATGCGGCTGATCTGGTGCTGCCAGAGGGTTTGGATTTTTCTAACTACGACACGACATTGTCGGGTGATCCGCATCGCTGGGGTGACTATGCGGTTGGTGAAACGATTGACCACGTTGATGGCGTCACAATTGAAGAAGCCGAACACATGCTGGCGACGCGGCTTTGGCAAAACACAGCCAAGGTGCATTTCGACGCCACCCACCGCGACGACGGACAACGTCTTATCTACGGTGGTCACGTGATTTCTATGGCGCGTGCGCTGTCGTTCAACGGTTTGGCGAATGCGCAGATGATTGTCGGCCTGAACGGTGGCGCACATGCGAACCCTTGTTTTAGCGGGGATACAGTGCGCGCGTGGTCTGAAGTTCTGGATAAGGCGGACACATCAATCCCCAGCGTTGGTGCGACCCGATTGCGCCTAGTGGCTTACAAGGGTGACGCCGCGTTTGAATTGAAGCGGGACGATGGCAAGTACGTGCCCCAAGTTCTTTTGGACCTCGATTATTGGGTGGTGATGCCGAAATGATGCGGGCTTTTGTAACTGCATTCGCCCTGCTTCCAGCGCCATCGTTTGCGGATTTCACTGATAACAATCTTTTGGCGATCTTTTATCATGAACTGGGTCACGCCGTAATTGACCAAATGCAGGTTCCGATTTTCGGTCAGGAAGAAGATGCGGCTGATACGCTTTCGATCCTTATGATTGATGCGTTTTATGAACCAGATGCAGCCGAAGACATCGCTTATGACAGTGCGGCCTTGTTCTGGGCAGAGGCGCAGAACGATCCAGCATATTGGGATACGCACGGACCAGATGAGCAGCGCTATTTTAATACCGTTTGTTTGTTTTATGGCGCGGATCCAGACGGACGCGCAGAATTCGCAAGAGAGCTGGACTTACCCGAAGAGCGCGCGGAGGGCTGCGAGGATGAATACGTCTTGGCATCGGATAGTTGGAACACGGTGCTTGATGAGATGGGCAGTGATGCAAAACTACGTGGTCAGCTGATTTTGAAGGCCGATGTGCCAATGCCCATTGTCAATGCGGAGATCGTCGCGTTGAACGTTGAATTTAAGTGGCCCCGTGATATTGTGATGAACATCACAGCGTGCGGCGAAGCGAACGCATTCTACGATCTTGATGAGCAAAGCGTTACAATGTGTACAGAAATGACGGGTTGGCTTGATGCGATTGGGCAAGACTTGGGGTTAAACTAATTTGTGATCACACCGAGGTTAGGGCGAAGAGGGTACGCAGTTTTTCTTGCGAAGTTTGAAGTAATTGCCCACGAAAGCCACGGACTTTCTAAGTGACCGTAGATTCTAGTTAGGAAAGTCCTGCTTCTGATTTATGTGATCACTACCCGTAATCATGTGATCACATGCGCCAATAAAAATACAAGTTGCGCCAAAAAACCACGTCTAAACTCGGCGGCGTTAGGTGACACGAAAGATTTTTGCTTTAAAACAAAGTAAGAGAACCGAAAGGACGACTTTTATGGCCGACGTGAATAGGGGCAACCGCCCGCTCTCGCCGCATTTGACGATTTATCGCCCGCAGCTGACTTCCATGACATCGATTCTGACGCGCATCACGGGCAACGCCATGTTGATTGCGGCACTGCTGATTGTTTGGTGGTTCCTCGCGGCTGCAACTTCTGAAAGCTATTTCGCGGTTGCTAACGGTTTTATGACCAGTTGGTTTGGCGATCTGGTGCTGTTCTTCTCGCTGTGGGGCATGTGGTACCACACGCTTGCGGGGGTGCGGCATTTGATCTGGGACAATGCGATGGGCCTTGATCTGGATACAGCTTACAAGCTGGGTTACGCGGTCATTGGCGGGTCGATCCTGCTGACGATCCTCACTGTCATCATCATTTAAGGAGCGCGATCAATGGCATATTTAACAGACCGTAAACGCGCAACCGGCATGGGCAGCGCAAAAAGCGGAACACACCATTTCTGGTCGATGAAAGTCAGCTCTGTCGCGCTGCTTTTCCTTGTTCCGATGTTCATATTCACATTTGGTGGTATCCTGGGATCGACCTATGCAGAGGTAACAGCCTATTTCGCACGGCCTTTCCCCGCGATCGTGGCGGCCTTGACGATCCTTGTCGGTTTCAAACATTTCAACGATGGCGCGCAAGTGCTGATTGAAGACTACGTGCATGGAACCATGCAAAAAGTCCTGATCATCCTTGTCACATGCCTCAGCTACGGCGCAGCGGCGGTTGGTATTTTTGCCATCGCTAAGCTGGCCCTATAAATTTCGGAGCGACCCAATGGCAGCTTATGAATATGAAACCCACGACTATGATGTTGTGGTGGTTGGCGCTGGTGGTGCTGGTCTTCGCGCGACGCTTGGAATGGCCGAACAGGGCCTGCGCACAGCGTGCATCACAAAGGTTTTCCCGACGCGTTCGCACACTGTTGCGGCGCAGGGTGGCATTGCAGCGTCTTTGTCCAACATGGGTCCGGATAACTGGCAGTGGCATATGTATGACACGGTTAAGGGTTCTGATTGGCTCGGTGACACAGATGCGATGGAATACCTCGCGCGTGAAGCCCCTAAGGCGGTTTACGAGCTAGAGCATTACGGCGTGCCGTTCTCGCGCACAGAAGAGGGCAAGATTTACCAACGTCCCTTCGGCGGTCACACAACAGAATTCGGCGAAGGTCCTCCCGTTCAGCGCACATGTGCTGCGGCCGACCGAACAGGTCACGCGATCCTGCACACGCTTTATGGTCAGTCGCTCAAGAATAATGCGGAATTCTACATCGAATACTTCGCGATTGATTTGATCATGTCCGACGACGGCGTTTGCCAAGGCGTTGTGTGCTGGAAGCTTGACGACGGCACGATGCACATCTTCAACGCCAAAACGGTTGTTCTGGCGACGGGCGGTTATGGCCGTGCGTATTTCTCGGCCACGTCGGCACACACGTGCACAGGCGATGGTGGCGGCATGGTCGCGCGTCAGGGGCTTGCCTTGCAGGACATGGAATTCGTTCAGTTCCACCCGACGGGGATCTACGGGTCTGGCTGCTTGATCACAGAGGGTGCGCGTGGGGAGGGTGGTTATCTAACCAACTCTGAGGGCGAACGTTTCATGGAGCGGTATGCGCCCAACTACAAAGACCTCGCGCCGCGCGATTACGTTTCGCGCTGTATGACAATGGAAATCCGCGAAGGTCGTGGCGTTGGCGCAGGCGGTGATCACATCCACCTGAACCTGTCGCATTTGCCACCAGAAGCTTTGGCTGAACGTCTTCCGGGTATTTCGGAAAGTGCCAAGATTTTTGCGGGCGTGAACGTTAACAAAGAACCGATCCCGGTTCTGCCGACGGTGCATTATAATATGGGTGGCATTCCAACGAACTACTTTGGTGAAGTTCTGAACCCGACCGCAAAGGACCCGAACGCAGTTGTTCCAGGCCTTATGGCTGTTGGTGAAGCGGGCTGTGCGTCTGTTCACGGTGCGAACCGTCTTGGTTCAAACTCGCTGATCGATCTTGTGGTCTTTGGTCGTGCCGCCGCGATCCGTGCTGGTAAGATTATTGATCCTGAAACGGCGAATGGTGCGTTGAACCAGTCCTCTGTTGATGCGGCCTTTGATCGTTTTGATGGTCTACGTCATGCAAGCGGTGACACAACGACGGCAGAACTGCGTCTAGAAATGCAGAAAACTATGCAAGCTGATGCGGCCGTTTTCCGGACCGACAAAACCCTCAAAGAGGGCGTTGATAAAATGACAGATGTTGCGGGCAAAGTTGCTGATCTGAAAGTTACGGATCGCAGCCTTGTGTGGAACTCTGATCTGATGGAAACGCTAGAACTGACGAACCTGATGCCAAACGCGTTGGCAACAATCGTTGGTGCCGAGGCGCGTAAAGAATCCCGTGGTGCACATGCCCATGAAGATTACGCGACGCGTGACGACGAAAATTGGCGTGTTCACACGATTAGCCGTGTTGACGGTAACAAGGTTGAATTGTCTCATCGTCCTGTTGTGACTGACCCGCTGACGACAGAGGCTGACGGCGGCATCAGTCTGAAGAAAATCGCACCAAAAGAGCGGACGTTCTAATGCGTTTGGCTTTAGCAAGCGCGACTGTGTTAGTGTTAGGCGCGTGTGTTCAAGCGAATGATGCGGCTGACACTGTCGCGCGCAATACAGCTAAAAGTGTCGTGAACGGTGTTGTCGCGCAGCAGTTTCCTGGCGTGAACGCGGCGCCGATCACCGATTGTGTGATCGACAATGCATCGCGCGGCGAGATTTTTGACATTGCAAAAGCTGGCGCAACAGGCGTCACTCCAAGCACTGTTGAAACCGTAACAACAATCGCATCGCGTCCCGAAACGGTGCAATGTATTTCAAAAAACGGCCTTGGCCTGTTTCTGTAAAGGAGTGAGACGATGGTACAACTGACCCTCCCCAAGAATTCTCGTATGACGACTGGCAAGACTTGGCCAAAGCCTGAGGGCGCGAACAACTTGCGTAAGTTCCAGATTTATCGCTGGAACCCTGATGATGGCAAAAACCCAAGCATCGACACCTACTGGGTTGATATGGACAATTGCGGACCCATGATTTTGGATGGTTTGATCAAGATCAAAAACGAGATTGATCCGACGCTGACATTCCGCCGTTCTTGCCGCGAAGGGATTTGTGGATCCTGCGCGATGAACATTGACGGGATCAACACGCTGGCCTGTATCTATGGCATGGACGAAGTCAAAGGCGACGTGAAGATTTATCCGCTGCCCCACTTGTCCGTGGTCAAGGATTTGATCCCTGATCTGACACATTTCTATGCGCAGCATGCGTCAATTATGCCGTGGCTGGAAACAAAGACGAACCGCCCTGCGAAAGAATGGAAGCAGTCGATCGGGGATCGCAAAAAGCTAGATGGTCTGTATGAGTGCGTCATGTGCGCATGCTGTTCCACGTCTTGCCCTAGCTACTGGTGGAATGGTGATCGCTATCTTGGGCCAGCGGCGTTGCTACACGCGTATCGCTGGATCATCGACAGCCGCGACGAAGCAACAGGCGAGCGTTTGGACGAACTTGAAGATCCCTTTAAGCTGTACCGCTGCCACACGATTATGAATTGTGCGAAGACGTGCCCCAAGGGTTTGAACCCTGCGCTCGCTATTGCAGAAATCAAAAAGATGATGGTCGAGCGCACAGTTTAAGCGCGCGCAATTTTTCTAAAAAAATCGAAACCTCGTCACAGTTGTGTGGCGGGGTTTCTTTTTTCTCAGTATGCTTTTCCCGAAAAGTAATAGGGAAGATGATGCAACATAGTCCAACAGATGCCGACGAACGCCGGGCTATTAAGCCTGTGATTTGCTATCCCGTCGAAGGCCTGCCGCGACGCGATTTGCGTCTTTATGAAAATGCGCGCCGTACGGCCCTGAAAATCAGTGAAACGCTCGTTCCGGCGAGGGATGCGCGGTGTTTTGACGTTCCAGCGGGTCATTTCTTTCGCATGTCTTGTCCTGAAGGGTCGCAGGTTGGCGACCTTAATCTGTGGAACGCGAAGGATCTAACTGAACGGTTTTATTCGGGTAAAACGCGCGCGCTGCATGGAACCCACATCACGACGGGTGACACAATGTGGAGTTCATTTCCCACACTACGCCCAATGGCGACGATCACCACGGATACGCTGGGTTGGTATGGCATCGACGCGTTTGGCGGATCTGTGCACGACGTCATTGGCACGCGCTGTGATCCCTACACGGGCAACTTGTTGTCTGGCACACAGTATCACCATTGCTGTCATTCGAATCTTACGCGCGCTCTTGCAGATCATTTGAACGTACCCCTGCAAGAAGCAGAGCCGCATGTGCATGACGTTTTGAATGTTTTCATGTGTACGGGTTTTACGCGCGATACAGGTCAGTACTTTATGAAAGCCAGCCCCGTTCGACAGGGCGATTATCTTGAACTTTTCGCTGAAATTGATCTTTTGGCTGCGCTTAGTGCGTGTCCAGGCGGGGATTGCAGTACGATCCATTCCAGTGATCAGGCGCAGTGTCATCCATTGCTTGTGGAAGTGTTCAAGCCTGTTGAGGGGACGTTGGATGGGTGGGAGCCGCCAAAACCTAATGGTTATGACGGCTCGCATGGTTGCTAGTTGTTAGACGAAAGCCGCTTCAAGGGCGATTTCGACCATTTCACCAAAGCTGCTTTCGCGTTCAGACGCGGGCAGGGCTTCGCCTGTTTGTAGATGATCTGAGACCGTGAGAACCGCCAATGCACGTGCATCGTACCGAGCCGCCAAAGTATACAACTCTGCGGCTTCCATTTCGACGCCCAAAATACCGTGGCGCACCATCTGTTCGTTCAGGTCGGGGCGTTCATCATAGAAAACATCCGAAGAATAGATGCCACCGACATGTGTCTTGGTGCCTTTTGCTTCGGCTGCGTTGACCGCAGCGCGCAACAGATCCCAATCAGCGCAAGGGGCGAAATTTACTTCTTTGAAGAACCCGCGTGACGGGGTTGAAAGCGTCGTCGCAGTCATTGCCACAATCACATCACGAATTCCTACATGAGGCTGCATGCCACCGCAGGACCCAATACGGATCAGCGTTTTTGCACCGTAGTCTTTCATCAATTCATTGGCGTAAATCGACAGGGATGGCATTCCCATTCCGCTGCCTTGGATGGTGACGCGATTGCCCTTCCACGTGCCGGTAAAGCCAAGCATGCCGCGCACTTCGTTTACAAGTTCTGCATCCTCAAGAAACGTCTCCGCCGCCCATTTCGCACGATAAGGATCGCCGGGCATCAGAACTGTTTCAGCGATTTGATCAGGTTTCGCACCGATGTGAATGGTCATGAGTTTATCCTAACGTTTGTATTGCACAAAAACGGTTTTCGCAGCGATGCGATCATAAAGCTGTCGCGCAGTTGTGTTGAATTCTTGGGTCATCCAGTAGACGGTGGGTGTTTCGCCTTGGTCGGCGACATCGTACACATATTCAATCAGCGCGCGCCCAACACCCATACCGCGTACATCTGGGTCTGCATAAAGGTCTTGCAGGTAGATCACGTCTTCGATTTTCCAATTATGTGGATGATAAATCCAGTGCACAAGGCCAACAGGCGTGTCCCCATCAAGGGCTAAAGCTGCGCATTGTCTGGTGTTGCTGGCATCGATAAGACGCTCGAACGTGCTCAGGTAAACCGCTTCGGGGACCGAGCTTTCATAGAACTCCAGATAGGCGGTCCAAAGGCGACGCCAATCAGCTTCATCGCTTTGGATCAGCGGACGGATTGTGATGTCATTTTTCATAGGCGCGACGGTAGGAGAGCCGCGCCAAAGGGTCAATCACTCAGCCGCAAGAGCGCTTGGATCGGCCAGCGTCACGATGTCTTTCATGATCGCGTTCAGTTCGAAATCTTTCGGCGTGTAGACACGCGCAACACCCATCGCGAGTAAGCGTTCGGCGTCGTCGTCCGGGATGATCCCGCCAACGATAACAGGTACATCGCCAAGACCTGCGTCACGCATACGTTTCATCAAATCTTCAACCAGCGGGATGTGGCTTCCAGACAGGATCGACAGTCCCACAACATGTGCCTGGGTTTCGATCGCGGAGGCAACCAGTTCTTCGGGTGTCAGACGGATGCCATCGTATTCGATGTCCATTCCACAATCGCGCGCGCGAAACGCGATTTGCTCGGACCCGTTGGAATGACCATCAAGACCGGGCTTGCCCACAAGGAATTTAAGGCGACGCCCTAGTTTGTCGCTAACCAAATTTACCGCTTCACGGATATCCTCTAGCCCTTCCGTCTTGTTGGAAACTGACGTGGATACGCCCGTTGGTCCACGATATTCACCGTGCACGGCGCGCATTTCAGCGGCCCATTCGCCCGTTGTCACGCCGGCTTTGGCCGCAGCGATGGACGCGGGCATCACGTTTTCGCCCTTAGACGAAGCATGGCGCAAGGCCGCCAAAGCAGCCTTTACTGCCGCTTGATCGCGACCTCGGCGCCAGTCCTCAAGGCGGTTGATTTGTTCGCCCTCAACAGCGGGATCAACAACCATGATACCGCCGTCTTCGGTTTGCAGTGGGGATTGTTCGCCCTGCTGCCATTTGTTCACACCGACAACAATGGTTTCATTGCGTTCGATCTTGTTCAGACGATCCGCGTTGCTGTCGACCAAGCGGGATTTCATATAATCAATCGCGTCAATTGCACCGCCCATTGAGTCGAGATTTGCAAGTTCCGCACGTGCGCCTGATTTAAGTTCTTCTACCTTGCGATCAACGGCCGGATTTTGATCGAACAGATCGTCGAATTCCAACAGGTCGGTTTCATAGGCCAAGATTTGCTGCATGCGCATCGACCATTGCTGATCCCAAGGACGGGGCAGACCCAGCGCTTCGTTCCATGCGGGCAATTGTACGGCGCGGGCGCGGGCGTTTTTGGACAGGGTAACTGCCAGCATTTCGATCAAGATACGGTAGACGTTATTTTCAGGCTGCTGTTCGGTCAGACCAAGCGAATTCACCTGAACGCCATATCGAAAGCGTCGCATCTTGGGGTCCTCGACGCCGTAACGATCGCGACAGATTTCATCCCACAGATCAACGAACGCGCGCATTTTGCACATCTCGGTCACGAAACGGATGCCCGCGTTCACAAAGAAGGAAATACGACCGACAAGGACCGGAAAATCCTCTGCAGGAACAC
>Ga0233426_10001955_pt1 | contig 17960 bp, 15 predicted proteins | sample SI_118_April2016_6_FD_179875 | JGI IMG/M metagenome (GOLD analysis project Ga0233426, IMG submission 179875) | Seawater microbial communities from Saanich Inlet, British Columbia, Canada - SI_118_April2016_10_MG | ecosystem: Environmental > Aquatic > Marine > Inlet | place: Canada: British...
AATGGCCGCACACCATGAGCAACTAGGCGCACAATGGATACCAGCAGGGCTCTGGAGTAGACCCGCTTATTACGGAGCGCCGGCAGACAAAGCGCAGCGTGTTGCCGAAGAGGTGCGAGCCGTTCGGGAAGGGGTTGGTCTCATCGATGTCAGTACGCTGGGCGGTATCGATTTGCGCGGGCCTGATGCTGCCGAGTTAATGAATCGCTTTTATACCTATGGCTTTCTCAAGCAGCCTGTTGGACGAACACGCTACGCGGTCTTAGTGAGCGAGCAGGGGGTCGTCATTGACGACGGTGTCGCGGCGCGACTGGCAGAGGATCACTTTTACGTGACCGCGACAACCGGGGGGGTAGAGCGGGTTTATCAGGAGATGTTGCGTTGGAATGCGCAGTGGCGTCTGCGGGTTGACGTGGCCAATGTGACGGCGGCGTTCTCGGCGATCAATATTGCCGGTCCTGAGTCACGCAAGGTGTTGGAGACGCTGTCGGGATCAGTCGATCTTAGCGCAGAGGGGTTTCCGTATCTGGGCTGCCGAGTCGGCGAGATCAGCGGAGTACCGGTGCGCATGATGCGAGTCGGTTTTGTCGGCGAGCTGGGGTATGAGCTGCATGTCCCCAGTTTTTTCGCCGGGCAGCTCTGGTCGTCACTGGCGACTGCTGGGGCGCCTTGGGGTATTCGCCCCTTTGGTGTCGAGGCGCAGCGGTTACTGCGTTTAGAAAAGGGCCACATTATTGTGAGTCAAGATACCGATGGCATGACACATCCCTGCGAAGTGGGCCTCGATTGGGCGATGAATCGAACCAAACCCGACTTTGTGGGGCGTCGATCGGTCGATATTTTGGCCAAGGCTCCGCTGACGCGTCAGTTAGTGGGCTTTTCACTGGCGATCACCGCACCGAAACCGCTCGAGGGGCATCTTGTGATTCGCGAGGGGAATATAGTGGGCAACGTCACCTCCTGTGAGGTGTCGCCGACACTGGGGCGTATTATTGGGCTTGCTTACGCGCACCCAGACGACGCGATCCCCGGGGGCAGTATTTGGGTGCGAACCGACGGCGGGGTCGCAGTGCAAGCGCGCGTAGAGGCACTGCCTTTTTATGATCCTGAGACCGAGAGGCAACTGCTGTGAGTGGTTTATCGAGCCCCTTAGGCACTCGCCAGCCTGTCGCGGGCGCGGACGGTCTGGCGCTGACAGACTTATCGCTACAGCAGCGGTCCGGTGTGCGCGGTGCTGGCGCAAGCGCTTATTTAGCACAGCAGTCTTATCCTGTGCCAAATGCGCCGAATCAACTCGTGCCCACTGACAGTGACGCATGGGTGATGTCCCTCAGTCATCGCGAATTCTGGTTGCTGCAGCCGGCCCAAAAAGCGGTCGCTTCAGCAATGCAAGGGGAGGCGCTGGCATCCGAAGTGTGGCCTCTGTATTGCCAGCATAGCCATGCATGGCTGCAGCTAGCCGGTGCGCCGCGCGCCGAGGTGATGGCGTTACTCTGTGGGGTCGATCTCTCTCAGGCAGCGTTTCCCGAGGGGAGTGTGGTGCAAACGCAGGTAGCACGGGTCACGTCGATTATCGCGCACCACGCGGAGGGGCAAGCTAGCGTCTTTTCGCTGTTTGTCGATCAGTCGTTGGCGGTGTATTTATGGGAGGCTCTGGAGGACGCCATTACGGCATTTCGCTCTTCAACTTAACTGATTCATGAGTCGGGATTTTCGAAATTGTTAGCAGCCCAGTCGGTCATCATTTGGCTCGCGAACTCAATCAGTTTTTCGGTATTTTCGTCACTGATTTGGTTATTAAGTCGGCCATATGCGAGGCCCTCCAATAGATATTGGATGGCATCGGCTACCAGATCCATCTTTCCCTGATTGTGTCCCCAAATGGGAATTTCTCGGCTGTAATCAGACCGCCATGTTGAAAGAAATTTTTGGTAGGCAGGTTTTAGCACTGCCGACAATTCGGGGTGGGTTCGCGCAGCGATCACCAGTTCTTGGTAAGCCAGAAAATGTTCCTTATTCAGATGTTCCCAGTAGACCCTTATACCGAAAGTTAATGGATCGGTCGCCGCGGGAATATCTGCCATGTCCCTTTGGCGATCGGCAAGGCGTTTGTCATGCAGGTATTCTATGGCGGCCTTAATCACGTCGATTCGAGTTTCAAAGTGGTACTGCATTGCGCCGGTTGATAGTTGCGCCAACTTCGCTATTTTTGCCACAGAGGTGTTTTCGTAGCCAAATTCAATGATGCACTGCAATGTGGCGATAATGATGCGATCTCGAGTGAGAGCGCTTTTTTTTTGTTGGTAAGGTGTGTCCACTAAAACTCTCCATAACGCCCGACCCGCCGTGGCGGGTGGGCAGGTGTCCGGTGCTTCAGCACGGCGTTTTACAACCCTCCGGCGATGGTCATTGTTTTGCCGGTCATCCAGCTAGAGGCGTCAGAGGCAAGGTACACGACTGCAGGCGCGATGTCCTGAGGATCGCCCAATCGTCCGAGAGGGATGCCGAGCGTGACGGCGAGCTCAGGCAAGTCTTTTTCCTCCACCTCGAAGAACTTCACGAACACCTCTGTTGGTATTGGCCCTGGAGCGACTGCGTTCACTCGGATACCAAATTCAGCGAGCTCGGCCGCCAGCGTCTGGGTGAAATTTTCTACCGCTGTTTTGGACAAGGTGTACGGACCGTTCGAAGGTGCGGCAGTGTGGGTTAGTATGGTGGAGATGTTTACGATCGTTCCTGAGCCCCTTTCTTTCATGACCTTTGATGCCGCTTGCGCTCCTGACCAGACTGCCTTTAAGTTGAGGTCGATCTGATAGTCCCACTGCTCCTCTGGCAGTTCCATGAACGTTCGGGCCACGCCATCGCCGCCGCCCGCGTTACTGACCCAGCAATCGAGTCGTCCCATTTTTTCTTCTACTTCTGCGACGACCTCGTGTACACGAGTGTGGTCCATGATATCAGCGGTAATCGCTAGCGCATTGCGGCCCATAGCTCTGATATTCTCCGCGACCTGCTCTATCTGTTCTGTCGTGCGTGAGACGACCACCACATCGGCGCCTGCGTCTGCAAGGCCGTAGGCGATTCCTTCGCCGATGCCTTTCCCCCCACCTGTGACGACAGCAACTTGATTGTCGAGTTTGAACCGATCTAGTAGTGACATTGGACTCTCCTGTACTGATTATTTTTAATTTAAGTAACGGCTTCCCTTTTTAAACATTATATGCATAATAAATTATAAGCGTAATGTTTTTTAAGGTTTATCAAACCAAACGGCGCTACGATGTTCACATCGTTTCAAATTAATAAGAAAGGAGCCTCTCCATGAGACGAACCACCCCAATGCCCCTCTACGCAGGAATCTTGCTGGCGATGCAAGCCGCGCCAGCTATCAGTCAGGAACAAACAGGTAGCGGTGTATTCACTGGCGTTGAAGAAGTCATCGTGACCGCTCAGAAGCGGGAGCAAAACGCTAACGATGTAGGGATGACGATTGATACTGCGTCTGGCGACGCGATCAATGCAGCCGGCATTACCGACACCTTCGATCTCGGCAAGCTCATTAGCGGATTCACCGCAAACATGAACTACTACGGGTCAGTAACCTACACCATGCGAGGGATTGGATTTCAAGATACGGCGTTGGCGTCTCCGCAAACCATCAGCGTAGCGATCGATGAAATGCCAATCCCGTTCTCCGCAATGACCGGCGGCGCGATCTTGGATTTAGAGCGCGTCGAGGTACTGAAAGGTCCGCAGGGGACACTCTTTGGGATGAACACGACAGGTGGTGCGATCAACTACATCGCCAACAAGCCAACCCCCGAGTTCGAGGGAGAGCTGAAAGTAGGAGTGGCTAGATTTAATGAGTTTGATGTGGGTGGCTACCTCAGCGGCCCCATCACTGACACGTTGAGTTATCGCGTCGCGGTAAGATCGATCACTTCGGATGGACATTATTACTCTTACACCAACAACCAGGGTGCGGGGCCCAACCCCATGTGGGCCTCACGGGGCTACGACTGGTCCTTTGATAACGAGAAGGGTGAAAAAGACCTTTTTAACTCGCGGTTATCGCTTTTGTTCGAGCCAAGCGACGCGTTCTCCGCACTGCTGCGAGTCGACTATTGGACAGATAAAAGCGACTCTCCGATGCCGCAGTTTCAGGATGGATGGCGGCGATCCATGAATGGCGAGTTGCCGCCGCTGATCGAAAACTATCCCACTGCGCCTGATGACAATCGGGCTTCAGACTGGGGTCCCTGTGTGAATTCGGCACGAACGGGTAATGAGAACAATGTTACCGGTAATACTGATGTATTTGGCGCGCCAGAAAATCTGGGCAACCAAAACTGGAGCCGTTGTCAGGAGAATGCGAGAGACAATGAGTACACTGCGATCAGCTTGAGGATGGACTGGGATATCGGCGACATGACACTCACCTCGCTGACAAGCTTTAACGAGTTTGAGCGTGAGGAGGGTCTCGAGGCAGACGGCACGATCTATCAAAATTACGAAGTGCACTTGCTCGGCGATATTGAAACCCAGTTTCAGGAGCTTCGCTTAGCAGGTCAGTTCGGTGACACAGGAAGCTGGATTGTGGGCGCGAACTATGAGCACACTGAATCGGAGGACGATTTCCTCGCAACATTCGGCTACTCAACGGTCGTGCCATTCACTTTTTTCACGGTCATTCCGTTTGGCCCAACGGTAACCTATAACGATCAGGAGACCGATACGATGTCGGTCTTTGGCAGCATCGAATATGGGTTGAGTGATGATTGGTTGTTAACCTTGGGCGCGCGCTATACCGATCAGGAGCGTGAAGCCACGATGTGTAATCAGGACAGCGGCGATGGCGTCAACGCGTCGTTCGGAAATCAGGTGATTCAGTTCACGCAGTTAGTATCGACCGGTGAGTTTCAGGATGGCGGTAATGCGGTGGCAGGGGGATGTTGGGTCACCTCACAGGAAGCGCCATTATTCCATACTCAGAAAGATGGTTTTACTTATCAGCTGAACGAAGACAATGTGGCTTGGAAAGCAGGACTGTCTTACGCCGGTGTCGAAGACTCCTTGTTCTGGTTGAACGTGACCAAGGGCTACAAATCTGGCTCCTTCCCGACGATTGGCGCCACGACGACCGCACAGTACAATCCAGTAACCCAAGAGGAGGTGCTGTCATACGAATTGGGCAGCAAGTTGGGGCTGCTGAATGGTCGAATGCAAATCAACGCGGCGGCATTCTTTTACGACTACACGGATAAGCAGGTCGTCGGTTCGACGCCTGATCCAATCCTTGGGCCGTTACCCACGCTCGTCAACGTACCCGAGTCTGAGGTAAAAGGTGTCGATATTTCGATGGAGTGGTACCCCATTGACGGACTAAGGATTGCACCTTCATTTACCTATGTCGACTCTGAGGTAACGGGGGAGTACCGCAACTGGGACTCCTTTGCCCGAGCGCCGATGAATGGCGATTCCAAGAATTTTTCCGGGCAACCGTTCCCGGCAGTGCCAGAAACCTTCTTTAAAATGGATGTTGAATATCGATGGCAGCTGTCGGGTGGTGCTCAAATGTACGTGGGCGGTAACGTTGATTATCAGGATGAGACCAACGCAGGCTTCGTGGATACCTGTCAAGAGGCAGGTGTGTCTTGTACGAAGACGTCCGTCGACATTCGTGATGACCTTAGTGATCTTGCAATTAAACAGCGCACCTTGGTTGATCTGAGAGCCGGTATCGACCTCGAGTCCTGGTCACTTCAGGCCTACGTCAGAAACGTGACGGATGAGTACTACTGGACCTGGTCGGCCAGCACAAACGATACCGTGATGAGATGGGCAGGTATGCCACGCATGTATGGTGCGTCTATCAGTTATCGTTTCTAACGAGTCAGATTCGAGGTCTTATTGATGAGTACGGTGGCCCCTAGCAAGCGTGACATCATTGAGGTGATGTCACGTTATGCGTTGGCGGCCGATGCTAAGGACTACGCCTTGATGAGGTCATTGTTTTTTGATGACGCCACAGTCGCCATGCAATTTGATAGCGAATTTCTCGATGGGCAAGGTGTGCATTTCAGTGACCCCGATAGCTTCATCCAATTTGTCAGGGAGACGGCGGTAGAGTATCGAGCTTCACAGCACTCGTTGAGCAATCCGCTGATAGAATATGTCGGAGAAACCGCTAGCCTTAGACTGAACCTAATAGCAACTGCGTTTTACACAGATCCGGAACTCCCTGAAACCACGCTTTACGGATTTTACGAAGTATCCATTAAGCAATCGGTGAAGAGATGGAAGATCAAGACACTTAAATTCACCAGTATTGGTTCAAAGTGATGCCAGTCGAATGCCGGAGTAGTGAGTCAGCGTATGGCAGATATTGAAGAAGATTTTTTAAACCGTGATCAAAAGGATAAAGCCACCTTTAAGGCGCCACCCTTTGTCCCTAGGCGAGTGCTTAAAGACTTGGGGACCGGAAAGTTAGAGGGGGACCGTTATTTCTCCCACGAATTTATGCAGCAGGAGTGGGAGAAGGTTTGGAAAAAAACCTGGCACTTCGTGATGAAAGTGTCAGAGCTCGATCAGCCTGGCGCTTTTTATACTCATGAGCTGGGCAAGGAGTCTTTCCTCTTTGTGCGTGGCAGCGATGATCAGATTCGCGGTTTTTACAACGTTTGCCGGCACCGTGGCAATCGGCTCTGTCAGGTGGAGGAGGGCGTGCTTAACACTTTCACCTGCCCCTACCATGGTTGGAAATGGAACGATGACGGGTCGTTAAAGCAGGTCGCGGATCCTCAGTTTTTTAGGCAATTCGACGAGGGGATCCCCGAGGAAGAGTTGGGTCTTGTTCCCGTCAAGGTCGACGTATGGGAGGGATGGCTTTGGTTCAATATGGATCGCGACTCCTGCTCATTGCGAGATTACCTGGGGCCTATTGGAGAACATCTCGAGACCTACCACTTTGAGGACTGTACGGTTCTCGACTACCAAACCTTTGAGTGGAATGCCAATTGGAAGCATGCTTGGGACGCTTTTAATGAAAGTTACCACTTTGCCGAATTGCATCCGAATATGGTCAATATCGGGGAGGGGCATGATGTGCCCATAGAGCTCTACGGCATTCACTCACGAATGTTGAATTTTAACCGGACTGTCAGCGAGGTACTCGAGGACCGCTCGAGTTGGACCGAATTACGCCGACGCTTTATGTTGAGTGAAGCGGCGCTGGGGCCGTCTCCTGATCCAGAGGCGGCCCAGAAGAGTGCGATCGAAATAGATGGCAAGCCCATCGATGCGAAAGACATGCACCGCTATGAAATTGACTATCGGCGATCTATTGAAGGGGAGTCTCATCTGCCGTTCACCGAGATGAACGACGAGCAGTTGGTCCACCAGTATCACTATAGTTTTTTCCCTGGCGTGACCTTTACGCAGAGCGCCGACGGCGGCGCAATTTTCCGCTATCGACCGCACCCGAGTGACCCGGGACGTTGTTTTTATGACTTACTCATTTTTGCCAATCTGCCGCCGGGAATGGAAGCGCCGGAGCGACCTGAGCACCAGCTGCACCGTTACGATGATGGTATCGATTACGTCAAGGTGCTGGAGAACAGTTTCGACCCAGCCTATTCGAAAGTGGTGGGAGAGGACGCCTCGAACATGCCGACGCTGCAAGCAGGCTGCCAATCTGACAGCTTTCAAGGCAGTATCCTGGGAGACCAAGAGGTGCGTCTTCGGCATTTCCACCAAATGATTGACGGCTTCATCGACGGCTCGATTTCAACCCATAACTTGCCATCGCAAGACGCCTACATGGAGCCAGAGGTGTGATGAGCCGCCGAGGGACACTGTCATGACCGATACTAAAATTGACGTATATCTCGTTTGTAATGCCAAATATCACGATACCAATTTCTCCCGGCTAGAATTGCTCAAGCTGCTCGCAGAGCATGAAGATGTGGTCACGCGAGTAGCGGATAGTTACGCCGATATAGAGGGTATTAACGCTTCTCGGCTCCTGATTACTTACACCTGCGATCTTTGTCCAACGCCTGAAGAGCAGCAGGGCCTGAGAAGATTCCTGGAAAACGGCGGTAAGTGGTTCGCCTTGCATGGTACCAACGCGATTATCGGTTTTAGTGGCGAGTCGCAGGTAGTGGATGGGATCGAGTTGCCCGGCAAAGCCGATACGCCCGATAAGGCACCTGATCTGATGCGCATGCTGGGGAGTCGGTTTGTGGCGCACCCCGATGTGGCGATGCTACAAGTCAAAGTGGCGGATCCTGAGCACCCGATTGTAGCGGGCCTGAACGATTTTGAGATCGAGGACGAACCCTATTATTGTGAGTTCTTTGGTGACAACCATGTGCTACTCGAGGCCTCTTATAATGAGCCTTCACATGGATATGTGCAGTCAGAGTTCGGCACGGATCAAGCGAGCCACCCGCAGATGTACCTTCATTCAGTTGGAGCGGGCCAAGTGCTTTACTTGACGCTGGGACACTGCCGGGGCAAGTATGATCTCCGGCCGCTGATGGACGTTGCGCCCGTGGAAAAGTGCGCTTGGAACTATCCGATTTTTTATGACTTGCTCAGAAGAGGTATCGCTTGGGGAACCAGCGCCACTTAATCTGAGGTCCCGTTCAACGCATGGGCTGCGGCATGCTTGACCTTACTGCGCTGCGGCGAGCGACTCAATTTGTTCGAGCAGTGAGTCCGGTACTTCGACACCATTTTCTGTGTGATGCGCCCGAGCTTGCGCGCGCCGCTCTCCCGGAATCCGAACGTCGTTACCATCGGTCAATGCAGTGCACATCGTCTCGAGGTGACTGACAAAGTCGTCGCTGTAAAAAGTCGGGTCGATGGCGATGATAGTCTGGCCCACATTCGGAGGGCCGCCCTCTGTGGTCGCGAACATTGAGGCTTCGTAAGAGCAATTACTGCCGGTAAGTACGCCTCCCAAAATATCTACCATCAAGCCCAGTCCAAAACCTTTGGGGCCGCCAACGGGCAGCTGGGCACCCTTGAGTCCTGCTGCTGGGTCAGTTGTGGGGTTGCCCTCAGGATCAATGGCATGGCCGGGTTCAATGTCGCGTCCCTCGGCGGCGGCTCGCACTAAGTTAACGCGTGCCGTGGAAGCGGTAGCCATATCGATGACGAGGGGTTCGTCTGAGCCTCTGGGCGCTCCAAATGCAAACGGGTTGGTGCCGAAAAAAGGCACTTTGCCCCCGTGCGCTGCCACTGCTTTCGAGCTGTTCGCGAACATCAAAGACACCAGACCCTCTTGTGCCAATCGACGCACAAACCAGCCCAGCACCCCGGCGGAGGAGGATTGGTGAATCGACATCAGCGCAACCCCTTGTGATTTGGCGGTGTCAATCAGCCGTTGCTCAGCAATGAGATAAGCGTGATGGCAAAAACCGAAATCGGCATTGACCACTGTCGTGGCATCGGAGGTTTTGACAATGTGAGGTTGCGCATGAGGATTTACTTTTCCGCAGCGCAGGTGTTTGAGGTAAAGATGTAGGTAACCCAGGCCAACGTTACGGATGCCTTCCGCTTCAGCATCGGCGATTTCCTCTGCCACGATTGCCGCTTGTTCGTCACTGGCGCCTGCGCGCTTGAGGGCATCCAAGCACAGTGATTCTATTTCCTTCAGTGACAGTACAGGCATGGTCGGACTCCTCGGTGAAAGCAGATTGTGCCAAAAAGTGGCGGTGGCTGCATGTGCCGTAACCCATGCTCGACCAAGACTGAAACGCTAGGATGCACTCATCCTGCTTTAGGCCGTTGGGATAGCGGCGCGGTCTTAGGTCGATACGTCAGCGCCTATCTCGTTCAGATGGCAGTCCAGCCACCATCAATAGAAAACAGCATGCCGGTGACGAAACTGGAGGCATCGCTGGCGAGCCACAACGCGGCGCTGGCGACCTCTTCGGGTGTGCCGAGCCGATTCATGGGATTGCAGGCAGCAAGGCCGGCACGGTCCTCCTCTGGCACTGACTCGACGAGCAGCGGTGTTTCGATAAAGCCCGGGCAAATGGCATTAATCCGGATGCCAGATTCGCCGTATTCCACTGCGGTATTTCGAGTGAGGCCGCCGACGGCGTATTTAGAGGCGACATACAGCCCCGCACCGGAAAAGGTGGTCTTGCTCAGTGCCGAAGCCATGTTGATGATCTGTCCGGTGCCAACAGGCGTCATGATTTTGAGGCTTTCGCGCATACACAGCCAGACACCCTTGAGGTTGATACCCATTAATCGGTCGTAGTCGGCTTCGTCGGTTTCTGCCAAGGGCACTAGGGGTGAGCCAACGCCCGCATTGTTGAGCACGATATCAAGCCCCCCGAGCGCCTCGTGGCTACGGCTGAAAAAGTCGGCGACCGCATGAGCGTCGGCAACGTCACAGAGTTGCCCGTAGTGCTGACCTCCGATGGCGCTGAGCATCGTGAGTGCCTCATCTAAACGGGTCTGATCGACATCACAGATCGCGACATCTGCCCCGGCTCGCACAAACGCCTGCGCACAGGCCAACCCGATACCGGCACCGGCGCCGGTGATCAGCGCTTTTTTACCTTTCAGTGACAGTTCCATATTGACGCACTCGATTGATTATTTTTTTGAGTATACGGCATCACCGCATTCTTCTCTGCTGGTCACTAGCCCATTACCCCCCTAGCCCACAGGTGCGCTAGGGGGGTTATATCGGGATGATGTAATTGGCTAGGCATGTCCGTTTCCTTCATTTACCCTGACGAGTCGACGGGTCGGTGCCGCCGCATTGGCAGATATCAGGTGAGCGAGTGTATGTGGATTGATGTGTTTAATGGTGACGCAGATGGTATTTGCGCGCTATTACAGTTGCGCTTACAGCAACCCCGCGAGAGTCTTCGTATCACCGGGGTGAAGCGCGATATCGCATTACTCGAGCGGGTGAACGCATCGTCGGGTGATCACGTGACGGTACTCGATATCTCGTTGGCAAAGAATCAGAGCGCTTTGCAAAGATTGCTCGCGCAGGGCGCCTCGGTTGAGTATTTTGATCATCATGACCCGGGTGATCTGCCCGAACATCCGGCGCTGACTACCACGATCAGTGAGGCACCGGAGGTTTGCACGGCATTATTGGTCAATGGTCATTTGCGCGGCACGCGTGTCGAGTGGGCCATTGTTGGTGCGTTTGGTGACAACTTAGATGAGCCCGCGCAGCGGCTGGCGAAAAAAGTGGGTGTGGGGGAGCCCGAAATAACCTTCCTGCGGCACCTGGGTCACTGCATTAACTACAACGGATATGGTGCCGAACTGGCAGATCTGCACTTTCATCCCGACGCGTTGTATGCCGAGCTCTATCAAGCGGAGACGCCTGCAGCGTTCAGGGACTCCCAAAGTTATTCTATTTTGAGCGACGGGTACGCCGCTGATCTTGACGCTTCAGCAGCGTTGCAGCCGGTAGAGGAGGGGGCTGGTTATGCACTCTATCAGTTGCCCAATGCAGCTTGGGCTCGCAGGGTCAGTGGTGTCTTCAGCAACGATCTGGTCCGCGCGCACCCCGACAGGGCGCATGCGGTGCTGACGGAACAAGCCGATGGTGCGTTTCTGGTCAGTGTGCGAGCGCCTTTTGCTCACCGCTATGGCGCATCAAAAATATGCACGCAGTTTGAGACGGGTGGGGGCCGTGAGGCGGCCGCCGGGATCAATCGTCTGCCCGACGAGCACGTTGAAAAACTGATTGCGGCACTGGCTGCCGAGTACGGCAGCCAGTCTTGGCTTTGAGCTATGCAGCGCTTTTAGAAAACGATAACTCTGGGAATCCCGTGTCGGCAGACTCGCGGAGTTTGTCGTAATAAACGTGTGCTCCACCGAAGTAGACGAGCACTCGCGGCTTCCGTTTCTCCAGATTGGCGCCCATCATCCAGGAGTTCACTTTGTCGCCCTGCGCCATCAGTGTCTGGCTGTGGATTTCTGCGGTGTGCTCCGTCCACTCGTCCTCGGCCTGCTGGCTGGGTTCGAATAAGTCGTAGCCCTCCGCCTCCATTTTCTTGATGCAGTCCGTGATGTAAGCGACGTTTTGCTCGATCGATGTGGGCAGGTTGGCAAACGGCGCTTGAGGGCCTGTGATCATGAAGAAATTGGGGTAATCGGCGGCGTAAACGCCCATGATGGATTTCGATTCGTCTTCCCACTTTTCGCGGAGCGTATGCCCGTGGACGCCGCGGATGTCGATGGCCTCGAGGGCGCCTGTGTAGGCTTGGAATCCGGTCGCTAACACGATGATGTCAAACTCGTGGAGGTTCTCCGTGGTTTGTACGCCTGTTTCGGTGATTGCCGTGATCGGTTCGCGGTCCTTAATGTCAACGAGTGTGACGTTGTCGCGATTAAACGCCTCGTAATAGCCGTGATCAAGCGGCGGTCGTTTGGCGAATAACGGATAGCCTTTCGGCGTCAGTAATTCCGCGACCTCTGGGTCATTCACTTTGTCTTTAATCTTGCTGGTAATAAAGTCGGAGGCCATTTGATTGGCTTCGGCGCTGCCCAGCAGGTCGTCAAAGGTTTCAAATACCCATCGGAAACTGCCATTCCAATGTTCTTCGAAGATGCGCTGCACCTCTTCGGGCGGCGTATCGACCGCGTTGCGCCCGGGTGGTTGCTCAAAGGCCATCCCGAACATGTGGTTACGTGCCTTGGCGATGATCTCATCGTAATTTTCTTTAATGTCCTTTTCCCACTCCGGCGTCATGTCTTTTTGCATGGCCGGCAAAACGAAGTTGGGTGTGCGCTGAAAAACAGTGACTTGCGCTGCCGTTTTGGCGACCTCAGGGAGCATCTGTACCGTCGTGGCGCCTGCGCCAATGATGCCTATCCGCTTACCTGCCACGTCGAGACCCTCGGGCCATCGTGACGAGTGGAACAGCGGGCCATTGAAGCTGTCCATGCCGGCAATATTAGGAATGACGGGTTGAGAAATCATACCCATCGCACTGATGAAGTACTTTGCAGTGTGGGTTTTACCGTCACCCGTATGAACGTTCCAGAGGCCGGTTTCATTATCAAATTCAGCACTCTCCACTTCGGTGCTCAGCTGAAATGAAGGCCACAACGAAAACTTATCCATTACGAACTTAAGGTACGCCTGTGTTTCTTCCCAGCCAGAATAGCGCTTGGTCCACGACCATTCTTGAAGCACTTCTTTAGAGAAGGTAAGGCAGTAATAGTAGGACTCACTGTCCGTCGCGGCACCGGGATAGCGGTTCCAGGTCCACGTGCCACCGATGTCGTCTGCGCGATCGAAAATTTTCGTGTTTAAGCCGGCTTCTCGCAGGTGATAGCTCAATGAGATGCCCGCGAATCCGGCGCCGACAGCGATCACGTCATAGTCTGCTGTGTGGGATGTGGTCATAAAACGTTCTCCTATCCTTTTCAATTCCCTGCCACCGGGTTCCTGTTATGAGATCCCGAGTCCAGTACACTAATACCGCGTTGCAGAAGGCCGGTGGTTGTCTTCTTCTTGCCATCTTTGTCTAATAGACTCACTTATTTTAGTCAGTCTGAGTTAAACTTACTTGTGTTCAGCAAGTTGAGCCGCCCACTATCGCCAACGGTCTGAATGTTGTCAATGTTCCAGCAAATATAGAGGTAAAGAATATGTCATCCAATACAAAGCCGTCGATCGGTATCGTCGGCGGCACGGGCGATTTGGGCCGTGGCTTAGCGTTGCGTTTAGCCAAGGCCGGGCATCCGTTGATTATCGGGTCCCGCAATGCCGAACAAGCAGTCGCATCGGCGGAGGCAGTCGCCGCCGTGTTGGCGGAGCGCGGTATTGCGCACCCCGCTATTTCGGGCGCTGATAACGCAGCGACCGCCCAGCAGGGCGATATTGTGTTCGTAACAGTACCCTTCGGAGCCCATCAGCCGACGCTTGAGAGTATTCGTGATGCAGTGCAAGGGAAGGTCGTGGTTGATGTGACCGTACCACTGGTACCCCCCAAAGTGGCTCGCGTTCAGCTACCGACAGAGGGGAGTGCAGGGCAGATTGCGCAGACGCTACTGGGAGAGGCGGTTCATGTGGTGAGCGCTTTCCAAAACGTGGCGGCCGCTCACTTGCAGGCAGACATGGAAATCCCCTGTGACGTATTGGTGACGGGTAACGATAAACCTGCTCGGCAAACCGTGATTGATCTGATCGAGTCGATGGGCATGCGCGGGTTTCACGCGGGTTTGATTAATAATGCCGCGGCAGCAGAGGCGCTGACGTCGATCTTGATCAACATCAACAAGCAGTATAAGACCCACGCTGGCTTACGTTTGACAGGCATTGATTGACCGCTGTGTTGCCGGGCGCTTTACACCTTAGCCCCCTGCCTGATTTTCCTGCGGTTGAAGCGGGCGATGTGCTGGCAGATTTGGTCATCACATCAACCCGCCAGAGTGGCTATCAGCCGCCATTCGGTGCCGTGTTGGTCATTGCGCAAAAGGTGGTATCCAAAGCGGAAGGTCGCCTAGTTCATCTGCAAGACGTCGTCGTCACCGCGGAGGCGCGTGCGTTGGCGGAAGCGACCCAAAAAGACCCTCGCCTTGTCACCTTGATCTTGCAGGAGTCACGCTCCGTGATTCGCACTCGGCCAGGCTTAATCATTACTGAACACCGCACCGGACACATTCTCGCTAATGCCGGTATTGATTCTTCTAATGTGGGTGCAAAGGGTCAGAGTGAATCTGTCCTGCTGTGGCCTGAAAATCCTGATGCGAGTGCACGTGACCTGTCGCAGCGTCTATCGGCGGCATGGGATCGGCCGGTGCCCGTATTAATCAACGATAGCTTAGGTCGTCCATGGAGAATGGGTACGGTCGGATTCGCGATCGGTACCGCTGGCTTTGAACCTGTCTGGGATCAAGTGGGTGAAAAAGACTTAGATGGCAGAGTGATGAAGGTGACCGCACCAGCGATCGCGGATGCCCTAGCCGCTGCGGCATCACTGGTGCAAGGCGAGACAAATCAAGGGTTGCCAGCGGTGTGGGTGGAGGGCTGCGATCTACGCCACGATGACCAGGCCAACACGAGTGTGCTATTGCGGCCAGCAGAACAGGATCTGTTTCGATGACCAGTGGATCGATTCGCGACGAGGAACAAGCCGAACTACTGCTGTTAAGTGGCGGCGGCGGCGGCGCGCGATTAGCGGCTGGGTTACACGTTGCGACGGCCGGTGAGCGGTTCAGCGTGGTCACCAATACCGGTGATGATTTTGAGCATTTCGGATTAGCGATCTGTCCCGATACCGACAGCGTCCTGTATGCACTATCGCAACAAATTGACCCGGTGCGAGGTTGGGGTCGTGAAGCAGAAAGCTGGGGTGTTTTTGCCGAGCTCAGCAAGCTAGGGGGCCCCGATTGGTTCCAGTTAGGGGACAAAGATCTAGCGCTTCACCTCATTCGCGCCGCGTTGCTGGCAGACGGACTGGGCCTTTGTGAAGTGACGGCGGTATTGGCGCGTCGATTAGGCGTGACTTCGGCGGCATCGATCATGCCGGCAACCGAGGATCGGGTGCGAACACGGGTGATCACCTCCGAAGGCGAGATGGCGTTTCAAGAGTATTTTGTTAAACATCGATGTGAGCCTCATCTTATAGCGGTTCGATACGAGGGGATCGAGGCGGCCAAACCCGCCTTGCCGCTGGTTAGCCTACTGGAGAACGCTGTAGGTCGAGGGGTCGACGTCGTGTTGGGCCCATCAAATCCCTTTTTAAGCCTAGCGCCAATTCTCGACGTGCCCGGCATGCCGAACTTGCTAAAAACGCGCGCTCGGCGTGTGATTGCTGTCTCGCCGATCGTGGAAGGGCAAGCGCTGAAAGGCCCTGCGGCGAAAATAATGTCTGAGCTGGGATTGTCAGTGTCGGCGGCCGGCTGGATGCAATGGATGTCTGATCGTTATCCTGGTTTGATCGATGTGTGGGTATGGGACGAGCGAGACCATGAGCTCGCTGATACGATGCGCGTGACGCACCCCAACATTGTCGTGACCGACACGGTCATGAGTGACCCAGAGCGTGCGCGGCAATTTGCCGAGCGGATCTTGCGAGTGAGTCGTGATGGGGATTGAGGCGATCGTCCCGCTGAAATCTTTATCGTCGACCAAGCAACGCCTGGCGGGTGTGCTCTCCGAGGTCGCACGGCAGTCACTGGTGATGGCGATGGCAGACGACGTGCTGTCGCAATTGCGGTCGCATCCTGAAATCGACAAAGTCTCGATTGTGTGCGGTGAGGGATGGTCAGTGGCACAGTTTGCAGACCCTCATCTCTGTCTTTGGCAGGAATCGGCCTTGGCAGTGAAGGGCCTCAACAGTGCCCTCACTGCGGCACTGACGAAAGCCGAGTGCGAAAGCGTATTGCTGATTCATGGAGACCTGCCTTTTTTGCAGCGAGTTGACATAACCAGGGTGATTTCAGCGGCCTCACGCGTCGACGTTGTCCTGTGTCCTGATCAAACTTCGATCGGCACGAATGCGCTGTTGATGCCGCGTGATACACCGTTGGCGTTGTCGTTTGGTGAGCGAAGTTTTGCCCGTCATCGCGAAGCGGCCATGACCTTGGGTGCTTCCTGGGAAGCGGTGCAAGCATCGGGCATTGCAACCGACATTGATTCGCCTGAGGACCTGTCGCTGCTCAGCGTGGAAGCCGCTGGTCTGGGAGGCAGTACCGTGATGTGGTGTCAGGATATCTAGATAATGCTAACCGTTGTGATGCAGATCTTGGGTCGCGTGCAGCAGTCTTGCGCGCAATCGATCGCCGTGCGCTTTTATTTTGACCAATCACTGACGTGGGAATCTTAACTTTGATCTCAAATGCTATTCAAAGTCACTGGTAACACTGTAAAATAGGAATCCTATGGGGGCAGATCAGATTGAGCGGTATGGCGCACCGATATCGGAGGTGCGAGCGATAGGCGTTGTTGTTCACGACACCGACGACGGCTCTGCGCGCGCGCGGAGATTGCGTGATCAGCACTACGGCGCCCGCATTACCTATAGTCCTAAAGTATTCATTCCCGTGACGCAGTTATGCCGGGATGTTTGCCACTACTGCACGTTTGCCAAGACACCGTCGCAGCTAGAGAACCTTTACTTACCGATCGATAACATTCTGGAGACAGTGAGATCGGGCGCGCGTGCTGGCTGCCGAGAAGTACTGCTGACGCTGGGCGAGAAGCCGGAGTTGCGTTACCGCGCCGCCAGAGAGTGGCTGGCCGAGGCAGGGTACGTGAGCACGGTCGATTATGTCGCTACCGTAGCAGAACGCATTGTGACCGAAACCGGCCTTTTGCCTCACATTAATGCAGGCACCATGAGTCGAGACGAATTGACCCAGCTCAGGCCTTATGCCGCATCGATGGGCCTGATGTTGGAGAGCGGCGCAGTTCGACTCAGCGAGAAAGGGGGGCCTCATTACGGATCGCCCGATAAGGCACCGTGGCGACGTTGGCTGACGTTGGCGAGAGCCGGTGCGCTCAAGATACCCATGACGACAGGCTTGCTAGTGGGGATTGGTGAGACCCGCGAAGAGCGGCTAAAGGATTTGCGTGGCATTCGCCGACTGCATGAGCGTTACGGCCATATTCAGGAAGTGATTATTCAGAATTTTTGCGCCAAAGCAGGCACGAAAATGGCGGGCACTGACAATCTCGAACTCGCTGAGATGATCTGGACGATTGCACAGGCGAGAGCGATATTACCGATTGAGATTAGCATTCAGGCGCCGCCCAACCTCAATTCCGGACAGCTAGGGGAGCTCATCGATGCAGGGATTAACGACTGGGGGGGCGTGTCGCCCCTGACCCCCGATTACGTGAACCCCGAGGCGCCGTGGCCCAGCTTGTCTGCGTTGCGTGCCGCGACGGCAGAGCGCAGTAAACAGCTATTGCCTCGGTTGACCGTTTATCCAGGGTATTTACGCGAACCTGCGTG
>Ga0233426_10001959_pt1 | contig 17939 bp, 12 predicted proteins | sample SI_118_April2016_6_FD_179875 | JGI IMG/M metagenome (GOLD analysis project Ga0233426, IMG submission 179875) | Seawater microbial communities from Saanich Inlet, British Columbia, Canada - SI_118_April2016_10_MG | ecosystem: Environmental > Aquatic > Marine > Inlet | place: Canada: British...
CTGTAAGGACATAGCAGCAGTGCCCTCTCCACTCGACATTGTGTATGTTATGTCTTTTCCATTCGTAATCAAATTCAACATTTCATACGACTCCGCGCTGGCTAAACTATTTTCCTCTATTCTTACATTCTTGTTTATTTTATCTGGAGACCCTCTGTACGTCTTGTAAATTGCTTTGCTTTTCTTATTTTTTATGTAATCAGATCCAGACAAATTATTCGCTATTTGTTTGAAAGCACGATTTCCACTCATGATGATCTGTATGAATTATTATGAATCGTAGATAATAATGTATTCAGCGTATGTATACATTATTACTATAAAATATATTGTTGGTTTGGATTGTTGGTTTGGATTGTTGGTTTGGATTGTTGGTTTGGGTTGGTGATTAATATTGATATAAGGAAGTCACTTGTAAAGTGAATGACCAATCACGGTTGTTCATGTCCACCTGGTTGCCTTGATCATCCTGCAATCTCACTCTTAAACGATCGATACTTACTGGACCAAAATACACACGAGGAATAGACGGTTTGGCTTCCTTCATAATCGTCGCTCCAAAAGTCATAAACGAGGTGTCTATGGGTATCATGGAAAGCGCATTCGTAAATGTAGGATTGGATAATCTAGACGCAGAATTCGCAGCATACGACGGCAACTGAGTTTGATCATTTTTAGCTACCGTATTCATTGTATATAATTGAGCGTTTGTTAGTTTCCGTGGCAAATCTCGTACATACGACAATTTCTTATTTGTAATTTCTGTTTTATGATCAGCGTTCCAATATGACGGCATCTGCACCGTGTTATCAGTTGGGGTACTACCAACTATATGATTACTCATCTGCGTATTACAAAAATCATCCAAACACAAAGTAAAATATCTTGGTCCATGGATATCGAGAATTGATTCAGAAAGGACGACGGTGCTCCCCACATGATATATCATTTTACCATAATTTTCATTGTCCGTGTCCGTATCCGTATTTCCACGAAACCCTAAAACCCATCCTAGGTTGTGGTTGTATTTGCTTTGTGAAAATTCCGAGGTTTCCTCAAAGAAGCGTATTCTATATTCGGATGACGTCGACGGCGACAATTCGATTTTCGACTTAGCTGTATTCACATTGGATTGCGAAATTGTCAAATCTAATGAAGGTGATGAAGGTGATGATACGGAAGATATCGTTTGACTTATTATTGTATATAAACTGGAGGAGGTGTAATTTCCAATTGGTATTTCTAATTTTGTTGGTGTCGTGTAGCTCGCTGGTGTCGTGGAGGCATCGTAAGTATCTACATAAAAATAATTATTCGATTCGTTGATATTGTACCAGGTGTATGGTATTGTGTACGTACTCAATTTGATTTCCAGTACCTTATACAAAGGGTCAGACAAAGTGATTGTAAAACCTGTACTGGAAGACACGGCTGTGGAGGGAGGAAATATATTATCGCGGTAGGTACTGTTGATAATGACCACTTGGGTTTTCGTATTTCTCAAAGAGGGATTTAATGTCCCTTGAGATATAGGTACGGATGTTGTATTGCTTACTCCTAATGTATTTCTCTCCATAACTGGATGATCACCCTCTAACACTTCCGTTTGGTCGTATCTATTTGTTATTTTATTCTGTTGGACGTTATTTGGTTGGTCCACACCGAATCCTGCAATACTATCGTCGTCGTCATCATCCTCATCCTCATCCATGAACTCATTTTGATTGTTGGTATCATCTGCTACTTGATTTATCTCATCCATGCTGTCTTCATTATTCATGTCTTCATCTTCGTGTTCATCATCCATTTCCTCGTTGTCGATTTCACTGGTGCTTTCATTACTAGCCTCATAGGGATCATGATACTCATTGAACATGTTGTTATCACCCCAGTCCGTTTCATACTCTTGTAATAACTTTTTCTGTACTTTCTCAAAAAAAGTCTCTAATCCTTTATTTCCTCCATTTTGAAATTGTACTATTCTTTCATCTGTAAAAGATTTGATTATTTCTGGAGTTATTGTATTACCATATAGATCCTCTCCATCGCTATCATAGTTTAAACCTAATAGTTGGAATAGTTGACTATTCGTGAAATCTTCAGGATTCGTATATTCTTCGCTTTCACTCATTTTATGTCGTCTTATATATAGTTTCTCATAAATTAACCATATATAAGTTTCAATCCTTTATTAATGCACAGGATAATTCACGGTTTTCTTTCCATATTATCAACGCTGCCAAAAAGGTAATCAGTAAGTTTGTTGCTTTTTCGGTCACTTCTATTCTTGACTCTTTTGATATCTTTTTCCCTATAGCAAAAACAAGTGGATCAACTACGTTTACATCATTTTCTTTATTCAGCTTATATTCCAGGTTACTCAAAAAACATCCATTAAAATACCAAAATATTATCTTCATCAAGATACATGATATGAATAACACATACACCACCCACCCAGGCGATAACATTACGATTGGCACCAAAAGTATCGGAAAGGAAAAATGAATACATTTCATAGAGAAGGACATCATCTTATTTGATTCCTCATGATCGCTTTTCAAAATAGTATGTAAATAATCCACAAACCGTTTTCTTTGCAAATTTCTCCATTCTCTACTAAAGTATGTATATGTTGTTTGGGTTGTTTGGGTTGTTTGGGTTGTTTGGGTTGTTTGGGTTGTTTGGAAGTCAGCAGGAAGAGAAGAGGACGTTGTTGGACTCTTGTTTACATCCTTGTTTACTATTTCTACTTCTTTGACTTCGGCAACACTACTTTCTTCTTCATCAGGTAATTTTAATATATTCATTTCGATACAAAAATACAATGCACAATGTTATAATGACAGAATAATTATTTATGTTGCTTACGTGTCTTACTGAATGACTTTGAGGAAGATGGTAGTTTTCTTTTTGGGGCACTACTTCCACTTCTTACACCCACAATCTTCTTTATCTCCTCTTCCTTGCGGATTATTTTCTCAACTATTGCTTGATAAAACGGACGGAATTTGCCTTTCTCTCGACGCAATTCTTCAAAAGTATACCACTTGATATGCGACTTCTCCAACAAACCATTCTTCAAATTACCCTTGATTTGGGGCAACCTAGAGGACAAAAATAAATAGTTTCCTCGAAAATATGTTGGCAAGTTTTTGTCATAATCCACCTTGTACATATATGTTGTATACGTCTCATGGAATACGCTTATAATCTTATCTTTCTCGTAATTCTCACGAATCGTTGCCTCTAAACCTAAAAATCCGTTTAACTCTTCACAACCTTCTCTCATCGCCGTCTGTATCACGCTTTCGTTTTTGTTTCTCCCTCCCCCAAAATCAGCCCATCCTTGGGTATCGTCCAATTCGTTTTCTTTTCCAAACAATAAATACACTACGTTATCATGTACCGCTACCGGTAATATTCCTCCTCCCATTTTTTACGTTTCTTCTATTTTGATAAAATGATACAAACTTATATTATCCGTATAATTTTATTTTATAATTTTATTTTCTCTATAGTTCTACTATGTTTTCGTCTTCCAATGTTTCCTCAATTCTCTTACAATATCGCTCTGTTATGCAATGATTTATACTTCTCATTTGATCCTTCATATATTCTATGTCGGATACATTTATACCTGCAAATGGATTTGAATAATCATTCATGCGCTTATACGACGAATGAACATCCTGATACGTCAATCCCACATACACCGCACACACCGATGACGATACGGTCATAATCACTCCACCTAGTAACATAAGCAAAAAACACATCCTCGTCCCTCTTCGCATTTTTCGCGTTTTCTTTTTCTCAGGTTCGAAATAAGCTTCATATTGTTCTTCTGTTCCATACAACAAATAATCCAAATCATCCATCAATACTGACGACGTTACCGCATTACTTTTTGGGATCATTGTACCGTCTGTCCCTTTTTCGTTATTTCTTTCTGGTATACTTTTCGCATTTCGTTGGTTGTCCATTAATGGATTGTTCATTGCCTTTTCAGGTTATTGTCTATTTTGGTATGTTTTTGTATATTAAATCACATTTTTATTTTATTTATCCGTTTATCCGTTTATCCGTTTATCCGTTCCGGGTTATTTTCTTATCAGTACATACACTCAAACATAAGCGTAAATGACCAATCCATACTATTCATATTTATTACACGACCGTATTCGTCCAGTAAACGGATTTGCATTTTCTCGATATTGACTGGACCAAAATAATTTCTCGTACGATTTATTTGGGATCCATATCCGTCTTCGTTCGCATGGGGAAGATCTATACGAGATAATATATTGCGACTGTTTATAGAATCACTGAAAGCTGACACGAAATAATTATTTACATTGTTGTTGTAGTCATCTATTGCCAAATATAGATATCTTGGTCCAGATATTTGACACTGACCCTCTGAGGTTGCATTGATAATAACTACCGTGTCCTCCACCGCAGTACCTCCTCCATTGGCATCTACACTATCGACCGTATCAACAGGATCGACCGTATCAGCAGGAGTAAGTGAAAGCGACAATGCAATGTCTCCTTGAATTGGATCTGCTGATACTATCGGTTCTAATTCACCTCCTCCATCCGGATCATCTGGTACTACTATTGGTTCAACACCATTATTTCCATCACCTCCCTCATCTGTTGGATTACTTATTGTAGAGGCTTTACTTACTGTATACTGGTTTGCTCTGTATCCTAGTTGCCAACCCAAAAAATACGGCAACTTCTCACTAGAATTTGTTCCATCTTTATTCACACCAAACGTGATCGTGTACGTTGTCAAATTCGTTGTTGTTTTCTTGAAAACACTTTTCCCTGATGCAGGGTGTACTGAAAAATTCAAATCTGTGATAGATGTACTTGCAGTAGCCATGGCGGTATTTATGGCATCAGCTATTTGAGGATATTGCGTATCTGCAGAAGATGATGAGTAATTACCGTCTGGTATTGTAATGATTGTACCGTTTACTATAAAACAATTATTCCCCAGTTCTTCACTAATAGCATAAAAAGAATTGGGCAACTCTAAAGCTCCCAATCTCATTGATATCACCTTCTCTAAACGGGTGGGCAATGTCAATTGCATATCCGATGCTTTCGATGCGAAATAATTTGGACGAAATCGCGAATCGATATTGACAGCCCGCTTTATGGTTCGATACTGCAAAGGGTTGATCACACCAGGAGGGGCTCCTGCTTCGTCTACGTGAAGACCATCATTTAAAGATGCCTTTTCTGCCTCTTTTTCCGCTTTTTTATTATAAATGACGTCGTGATCATCTCCCGGGTACATTGTATTACTGTTGTCATTCCTTAAAAATGACGGCAACGACGACGAAGAAGAAGTGAGGGATTTCTCTCGACGTATCATCTGCCCAACAGGTATTTCTCTTAACGACACTTTTGATTCCTCATTAACTACTATACCTTCCACTAACCTAGAGGATATCTCTTCCACAAAAGTAGCTAGATCTGTTTTATTCTCGCCACGTAACTGCTGATCATTGGATAATTCTACAAATAATATCTTTTTCTGTTCATCTACATTTTCCACTGTATATGGATAAGTAAGAGACAATATGTCCTCTATTTCTGGTTTGGTATATAATCTGCTATTCAACTCAAATGATGCCATTTTAAGAATAAAAACAAGAGAATTGATATATTATTTTACTCTTCTATATACTATTCCGTCAAGAAAAAGTTCACCCTTCAACACACAAACATAGAATCAACAATCTAGAATTTCTACAATCTGTTGATGCGCAGTAAATAAATATGATTTCATTCTTTTTATACTTTCTTGTGCACGTTTACAAAATTGATTTGAGAAACGAACAACTTCCCTACTCTTCAATACTCACATAAATCATTTATTTCATATATTTCATATATTTCTATAAACCTATACATTTACTATTACAATATTTTATGTCTTTTGTGAAACAAGGCATAAAATATATCAATTCTATTTATGACAACTATTTCGATAGCAATGCTAAAATTACTATAAACAACAATGAACTGAAAAAACAAGAATATGACTATGACTATGAATATGACTATGACTATGAATATGACTATGACAACCAAAACAAAGAAAATAACCAAAACAAAGAAAATGAAATCAATGAAATAAATGAAATAAATGATGATGACAATATGAGTATCGATACTAGTGAATTGGAGACCACAAATAATACTGTGACTCCGACACATAGTACACATAAATACAATACAAGAAGCAAAAAAACAGACCACAACCAAAACAGCAATCTGTTTATAGATACCTCGTTTCAGGTGGAGAACAAGAACATGAATTCTTCACAACTTGAAAAAAAACATAAATCGGGAAATAAAAGAAGCATTCAGAAAGGCAAACCTAGAACCTACGTAAAAGTGTCTGGATGTTCTTCACCTTCTTCATCAGAAGAAAGAATTCTTTACTTAGAAAATACGATAAAAGGACTTGAATTGTCCATAAACAATAGCAAAACAGCAAAAGGGGGATTCATTGAAGAAGAAAAAGTCTTGCGCGACCTCAATGGTGCTTCTAGGCTTTCACATCTCTTTATAAATACTTTCCTTACAGAGAACAATGGAATAGGAGTATTGGACCGCACGTTCACTTCGCAATTTAGAAGACATCCAAATTCCGTGTGCAAAACGGATATAGTCAACGTTGATCACAATATACTAATACAACTAAAAAGATACGATATTAAATGCTGCTATGGACAAATAGATCGGCATTGGGTAGAAGACTTTGTTCAAGAAATTCCTGATATCAAACCAGTTAGCTTTATGCTTAGAAATTTATGTGAAATACCTCTAATTCCCGGAACAAATATAGTTGACAAGGACGTTGGACGCATTCCTCTTTCTCTTGATCATTATTCCGACATACAGCTCAAGTCTCTCATTTCAAAGCTTAACAAAAATATTGGGGCTATTCTACGTTTTGTATTAAAAGGAAACAATCCGGATACGTCTCCAAATTATCTTATGGGTATAGAATACAATCGTGATGTACGCGTGAAAACTATTATATACAAAATGAACGACGTGATTGAAACATTATCAAAGAAGTTCAAATTTCGCATAAATTCAAGGGCTACTGTCATATCGCTCGGCGAGATCATCTCTATTCAACGAAAGGGAGGGGATAATGGATTACGCGCATCTAATCAATTACAGTGGAAATTAAGGTTCACATCATTATCCGCTGTGATACCATCTTCAAAAAGATTGGAATATTTCTTTTAGATTATCTTAAACATCACAACAACATCATTATTCTCATTATTCTCATTATTCTCATTATTCTCATTATTCTTCTCATTACCACACCTTTTGTAAAAATTGATGTACTTTTTTTGATTCTACAAGATTTACATAAACATAACACACTGCACTCAATAAATTTCTATCTGATTAGAATATATATACATATATAAACTTTCTCTTGTATATGCTATCGAATACACTTCAATTGCACATACAACATTATTTATTAAATTCAAGTTAATCTTATTAAAACATAAACATGGCAGATTTGAAAAACAAAAAGTTGACACTTATGCATCCTACCTGTGGAACCACTCTGACAGAACAACCATATTGCCAATACTGTGCCGAACCTTTTAAGGATGTTCTTCTTCATAAAGATAAATGTATATCTCAATGTAATCATGCATATTGTGCTACGTGTTTTGAAGAATTACTACTTCATGATAAAAACTGTACTATCTGCAATGAACCTATGAATTATAAAATGCTACCATGTCAACGTAATAGTCATAGATTCAGTACAAAAAGCAAGATGAGATTCAGTACAAAAAGCAAGATGAGAACCTCCACGTACTCTATGCATCTAGAGTCCTCTCAAGGAAAACTGAAAATGTTCAAAGTCAATACTGTATCTCCCAACCCCATTGCTCCATTTCCTCTTATGGAAGATTGTCGTGGAGAGGGTCGTAATAAAGTAAGCAATTACATAAATCCAGGTATGTTCACTACAAACACAGTTTCTCCTGTTACCTACGACAAGATGGACATTCCTAAGAATTATGCTTCTGGAATAAATTATACTAACAGAGATGAAGTTGGAATGAACATCGATTATCATAGTAATATGCTAGTGGACCTATAAAAGATTATAACAAATAAACCGGTTTACATAACATATTTTGATACAAGATACGGATACGGATACGGATACGGATACGGATACAGATAAAGATACAGATACAGATAATATATTGGTTTATTTATGCATTTTACATATAAATAAATAAATCAAAATTCATTTAATAATATAATTCTTCTTCTTTCTTCGTCCACTTTATTTTTTTTATTTACAATGACAATCAGGCATTAACCCAATCATTCTTGTTTTATTTCCCTGGAGTGGAACTGCATCAGCATCGTGCACTTGAGATAGTAGGGGACCATTTCCTTTCTTTCTGGCTAAATAGCGGGCGTAGCTACCATGCTTGTCGTCTTTCACACGAGGAATACTGGCTACATTCATGCTTGCTCTGGTCATAGTGAACAAGGATGACGGGACACGACACGCACCTTGTATAATTTTATTTGTATTTATTTTTGTGGCTGCAACGGCTGAGGCTTCGCATTTATTTCCACATGACATTTTGAGGTATGTTGGTATTTGTGATCTCTGATATACACTGGTATTCTATACTATATACTATAGATCTCTATTATATTGTGTCGAATAAAGGGATTTTTTTGTAAAATTGACATTTTGATTTCACTGCCAAGGTACTCCATTATACAGCATTCCTCCCTCGTAAATATCTATATCTAATGCAAGAACAGCAATGGTGTACAGGGTGCTTCTCTTTGGTATCCACCTCGATATTATATGAAAAGCATAGTATATCATGCCCATTCAAAGAGAATATAAAATACTCTACTGCTATAAACCCAAACGCAGTAAATAAATTGCCAGTGTTGAATCGTTACCCTAATAATGAAGAATTATATAAAATGGTTGTGGCTCTTACAGATAACCTCAATAAAGCAAACAAAACGATTAGTGCACTGAAACGAAAAATAAATCTTAGATCGAATAAAATTGAAGTTCTTGAATTTTTAAATGAAAATATTTTACCTAGTGTGTCGGTTGATGCAGTGCTTACTCAGCGTATACATATATCAGATTGTGATTGTGACGATTCCTCATGTAGCGATTACGACGAACAAGATCACGACCATATGAATTCAATTGAAACTTTTTACGAGAATGGGTTTTATTCATTTGTACTTGAATGTCTTTCCAATTCATTGCATAAAGATAATAGATGTCATGATGACCATAATCAACAAGGAAAAGGACACGGAGATGAGGATGAGGATGAGGATGAGGATGAGGATGAGGATGAGGACATCATTCACGATTCTAACATTGCGAAAGAAATGGGAACCCTCGACATGGATGATGACAACACAAGTGATAATGATGACAACACAAGTGATAATGATGACAAACAACTCTCATCCATTCCCGTTTCAAAGTTGCATATACCTCCTATTCTTTCTTTCAAACAAAAAAAAGATACTGTTTATATTTATGAAGATAATTGCTGGAGTCAAAACGATATATCAGAATTCACTCTGAATAACTTCTTCAATAGATACGCATGTATAGTACATAGCAAAATTATGAAACTTTTTAGCAATTTCAAAAATAGACATGAGAACGAACTTTATAATTCTGATTTTCAAGCTATCCTCAGCAAGCGTCTCAAATGCATTTGCTCTATAAACATGGACGACAACAACATTGTTTCCAAAATCATCAAACCATGGTACAATTCCAATAAACTAGATCTGTACGACTTTATGAACTGTAATTAAAAATAAAACAAAAAAAGCATGATGGATAGAATTCATTTCATTTTATCGATTTTGGTTTTTTTGGTTTTTTTGGTTTTTTTGGTTTTTTGGTTTTTTGGTTTTTTTTGGTTTTTTGGACAACGCCCGCCGTCACAGTGAGATGAAAAGTATTAAAATTGATGCTTCATTTTCGGTACACGAACATCTACCATATCCCCAATACAAATCTATTCTTCAATAAATAATTTCATTTATTCTTCTTATTCTTCAATATGAATAATAATAATACAAACATCAATACCTCGTCCATTGGACACGTAGAGACGATCAACAACAACACTACTACTATTGTGAAACCTGTTGCTATTAAGTCAACTTCTCCTTCCACCATTGTTGATAACGGCAGTCGTGGAAGCTCGGTTGACAGTAGAAGTTCTTCTCTTATTTCCTCTTCTCATGACATCAAACCGGTGTCTTCTAAAGAGGAACTTAGTGGATTTCAGAAAATTATTCCTGTGTCTGCGATTTTCAATCGCTCCGATGACAATCATAGAGATTTAATTTCTCATTCGAAATTCTCCGCTTTTATGAACTGGATCCCTGTGGACCGTTCTCCTGAATATCTCTGTCAGATTTTCAAAAACCTTCGTATTACCAATGAAGCTTCCGTTGTGATGAAAGCTGCTTTCGTGGAAAAAAGAGCTGGGTCTAGACCTGTTTCTCGTCCTCATAACATCGCTTACATCACTATTGCTGCAAACAGTATTATTGATTCTGTGCAAGGGAACATGTTCCTTGAAGCAATCAGTTCTGAAAAGTATCAAGTGATTCTTGATTGCGGTGATGAACCAGGTCTATCTGATTGGCAGTATCGTGTTTATCCTACCAAGAAAAAACTTCTTCCTAATGAAGTTCCTGCTTCTGATCTACCACAACTTGGTTGCATCACAATCACAATGGATGAGGCGGTTGTCACTTCTGAACGTAAAAGTAATACATACGAAGAACACGGAGGACACGGAGGACAAAAAGGATTTCTCTCAGATAATCTATCAGATGTTTCCTCTATCGCATTGTCCGATTCTTGTGCGAATGAAGTGTTCAACCAACCTGATAACAACAATATGAAATTATCTATTTCGCAATCTTTACAAAAGCAATATCATCAGAATAATAAAACCTTTGCTAATGTCGCGAGAATTAATAGTGAACGAAGTGTTATTCCAACTACGAAGTACGAGGTTGCAGTTCCTCCACCATTTCCCGTCATTCAAGGAAAACGTTGGGCTGATTTCTCCATCTCCGATGATGACAACAATTCTCATATTACTCATACATCCGCATCTGCCGCTAGTGCTACTGCTACTGCTACTGCTACTGTTACTACTAACGAAAAGGAAGTGAGCAAAACTGACACTGACACCAGCCTAATTGATGGCAACATCAAATTAACTGAGAATATTAAAGACCTTTACGAAAAAAGTGTCGCTAATGTTTTCTCCAAACAGAAAATATGTGATGAATCCTATGCTAATTGGCAAGCTTGCAATGACGTGCTCACGAATGCGAAAGCCGAACAATCACGTTTTCAACATCTTCTCGATCTTGTCATTGGTTTTAAAAGTCACGATGGGACTGTTGAAGATGAAATGGAAGAACAAGAATTATGCGTGAATACTGCAGATGTAGCCCATGCCTATAACAATGGTACTGAGCCTTCCGCAACAGTTTACGACAATAATTATGTTATTGACCCTCATTCAGGGCAAGTTACTCCTGTCCTATATTATCAACCTAATGTTGACGGCACGTTTTCACCGGTTCTTCCTACACCTTCGCAAAATTGGTATCAGTTTAATTCACCATCTTCTTACGGTCCTCCGCAATCACAATATAATGGTCAGAACAATATTGGACAACATGGTCAACAGAATGTATCTACACCAGTTGTCACTCCTAAGAATGCTATGCGTAAGATTCCCGATCACACGAATGATAACAGCAACCACACCCGCATGACTATCAACGAGATTGCGACCACTCCTACCACTAATGTTCCGGAATCCGCAACTACGAACTCCGTTTCCAACAATACTAAAGAGGAAGGGGATCAAGATATTGGTGATACACCGGTCAAAGACGATTCCAGTCCAGAAGAAGCCAGAGAAGTCATTGCTTCAACTACTACGATGCAAGGTCTCAAAGAATTCATTGATATGAATAACATTACTTCAGATCAATTAAAAAATTTATTTCAGCAACTTGATTCTGATTAACAAGTCTAAGATATAAGGAAGATATAAGAAAGAAGAAGGAAAGAAGAAGGAACGAATAAGAAAGGGATGATAAATAAATAAATAAAATAACGTACATAAAAAAACAAGCGAAGAATACATACTACATACTACATACTACATACTACTTCAGCGTCGTTATTATTCTATTCCATCTTGCCCCCCCCCCTTTTTTTCTGATATTATTACGTGATTATGCTTCCGGATAGGAAGGTTGCATTGCAATACCACATATTCCTGCATCATTCATACTCTCACTGCGCTCTATCTTTATGTACCCTTTGTCTCCCCAGGTTGGACCCCAACTGTTCTTTACTGTCCAATACATGGTCTTATCATCATCAGTATCTATACCATATCCAACAATCAATACTCCATGGTCTAAGGTTGTTCCACATGCATCACTCGTTAATACTCCACCGGTATATAATTGAAATACCTTCGTGTCTGCCTCGATTGCGATCGATACAGGTTGAGTTGATACTGCCTCCTTCAAGTGTACCTGGTTGTTTTTGGTGACATCTATACAATCCGACATCTTAATGTTTGAAGAGGCACACCCATCTTGGTCATACTCACAAGCACCATTCTTTTTAGTGTCTCCAGAAAAATAGGCATACTCGTCCTCTAGACACATACTATACTCCATGGCGTATCCAAAGGCATTGTCCATCAAACCTCCATTACATCCATGGTTTCCATAAGGACTACCTAAAGAACAATCTACTAATTGCTGCTCCGATAAGCTGATCAATTTGTTGTTCTTCACAGACCAAGCTCCTTCCATCGCTCCAGTTGCACTAAACGACCAACAAGATCCACATTGACCTTGATTCTTTACGGGAGTGACAGCATTGTGATCTCTCCAATCCCAGCTGTCTGCTACATTCGTGTCGACTGACTTGAACTTTTCACAATACGATTTACCAAAATCTAAGCTTTCGTCTTTGTATTCTCCAAGACGATTCATTGCCTTGAACTCGTCTGTTGTTAAATCAGCAAAATGAGTAATGCCAAGTTCGTACTTGTGGGGACCACTCATGTAGTGCTCTCTGATAATCTCCACGTTCTCCTTAAAAATGGTGTACCTTTTCTCGAGCTCTTCTAATGTCTCATACTTTTTACCATGCTTATGCATGTATTCCTCAAAGATTCCAAATGTGTGAGGGAATCTTTCTATCACAGATGACTCTGTAACGTTTGTACCATGAATCATCTTGGTACCGCGTAAGTTTGTCTCCATCCCTGCAACAACAGAGACGAACAGTAGGCTGCTTATTCCTAAAAGAATATTGATCAAATTCATGCTTTTGATTTCTTGACTTTTTGGAGTTTTCGACTTTTTAGATTTCTCTTTTTAGTTGTAATATATTGCCATGTTTTTATTTTCTTTTTAATTTATTCACTATCTTTAATATATACAATTCTTTTCTCCTTTCTTTTTTCTTTGTTATGGACAACATGAATGATCTCAAAAATAATAAACCGAATGTAGAATTCTCTAGCCAAGGTAGTCTTGATGCTTTCGTAGATGGAAAACAAATTATCGATACAGATTATACGGCAAATTTATCAAATGGTATTCTTGATTTAGAAACATCTTCAAATGGTAACACAGATTCAAAGAATATCAATGTACGCGATCTTTTCGAAAATATGAGCAGAAGAGAGTCTCTTAAATCTATACTATCGGAATTATATAAAATGAACAAAAGTAATTAAATTCTTATTGCTTGATACGATATGATTTCGATATTATCATATTATCTTATCAAGTTGCTAGTTGGTCGGTTACAATTCACTACTCTAAATATATACAATATATATAAGAAAAGATATAATCGACACTTTTGTTGACTCCACTAGATTTATTTATTCTTGTTTCGTATTGCTTTGCTATGTCCAGCTCTAGTTCTTGGAGAAAAACATCCGGACGCGATCACCATAAAAAAAACAATGTCGTGTACAACACCTTCGCCACGTCTAACACCATTCACAACTCAGGTACTATTGGCAATGCCGCAAATGAAAATACAAAAATTCACTCCAATATTGTGGTCAATGCCGAAAATAAAATAGAACAAACCGTTGAAGGTACCATTGATAATACGAATCTTATCGTCTATATTCCTTGCGATCAAATTCAATCGAAAGATGTACCGGTACAGGTCCCGTTTGGGTCGGAAGTCGATATTCAAATTCCTTACTTGAAAAATAAAACTACCAACAGTAATGTCCACACTCCATCAAATTTCGATTTGAATATTTCTGGTCCAGATGTTACTAATACAACCACTTCCTATTCGATGCCTACCCTAGAGCAGGATGAACAATATGGACAATGTCTTCAATTTAACAAATATCCGGAATCTTCTTCAAATTACACAGAAAACAATCATGGATGCTCCACTCGTATTAGTACAGATAAACCGTATAATACTGCCAATGCTTTCGCGGAGAGTTCTTCTTCCACCATTTCTCAATCACTTACCATGAATATGTGGGTTAAAATCACGGACGAGAATTTATCAGGTACCGCGAATATTTTTACCATGAGAAATGCTGGTACCCATGAAGTGGATTATGGATATGGTCTGTTACCTGATTCGAACGGCAACTATTCGTTCCCACCTTATTCCAATATTTCGTCTTCTTCTACAAAGCCGTTTGAATTTACTACAGGAGGCAATGATACATACACTAAATTCTATTTGGAAGTTGGTTATGCTCAGCCACTTAATTCAGCATATACTATGTATCATATCTATATTATGAGCGGTACTACCAAAAAATACATTACCATTCCTTTAATTAGCGATCCCAATGATTCCAATGATCAATCTTATTTTCTCAAAGCAGCAAATTCTAATGCTGCCGTATTTAACGAAAGCAACGATTCTCTCACCACACATAAGGCATTAGCCGCTACCTTCAAAATGGTGTCCTATCAACAACTTTGGACCGATGTTGGGAGTGTTTACTTTAATGATCCTAATGATCCTCTTGATGCTGCTCTCACAGCAACAGACGGGTTTTTTCCACTTGTAAATGGTGTTTTACAGGATACTATTAGTAGTCAAATTGGTGCGAATGTCAGGTGGTTAGAACTAGTCAGCGACTTATTGCCTTCTACCCCTAGTTATGATGCATACATAAATTATTATCGATATTTTAAGGTAAATGTTTCACCCGGATTTGGGACAATGGGATTACTCAATTTCAAAAATATTACAAGTGATATAATGAACTCGACTAATACTACACGTCCGAATGAAGCTCAATGTTTTAATGTGGCTCCTGACGGGGGTATTTCTAGTGGTACACCACCTTTATGGTCCAAGAATAGTTTCTTCGCTCTTTATTATCCGGGTCACGTTACCACAACTAATCCGGATCATTTTAATCCTGCTTCGTTTGATGAATCAACAATCCCTAGTTTACATTTCATGTATATAGATGAATACAACACTATTATACAGAACAATGATGATACAACCGCAGTAGCAAATGTGTGGAAAATGATTTCAGTCGTTCTTACTGGTTCTCATGCTACTGTCTACGTAGATGGTGTAAATTGTTTTGACTTTACCTGCACAAATACCATGGTTCCTGATACTGAAATTACTATCAATGATGGAGGATACAAATGGTACAGTGATTACTCGTACACTGGCACCACAAATACTCTCTCATATCGTGTACTCGATTTTCGCATGTACAATCGCAGCTTTTCTCAATCTCTTCTTTCTCATTTATATTCTCTCGCACCTAACTCGGAAAAATCTTCTTCGTTTCTTCTAAAAAATGAATATTCTTTGTTCGGGGGTGAAGTTGATGTTGCAGGGAAAATGGTTGTTGGCGGTACATCGCTTACCAACGACGATGCCGACTTTATGAAAGATGTACATATTCACGGTAATCTTATTGTAGATGGATCGGGGGGAGGAGGTGTTTCTCCCGATGATAGTGTCACTAATTCAGTAACAGGAACATATTTGTTGTCAGGAGCTCCTTATATTGTTCAATCTAGTGGAAAAATCGGGAATAACGTTAGACAAAATTTCGCAACGTTGAAATGGAATCATCAGAACAAACCTTTTGGATACTTTCAATTAGACTACAGCCTAGTTATTAGAGTATCAAATTTACCACAGCTAGGAGATACATATGAACCAATGTACACAGATAAGGCAACGATTATCGTCAATCCTTCTCTTCTCACAGAAAGTTTTTCTACTAGTGCATCTACTACAAATTTTTCATTTACACTTACAAGTGATAATACTGATGAAACAAATAGCAGTCCACCGAAATATAGTATAAAAAAAGGAATGTTGGATCTGAATTCTATTCATCCAGACATATCTACTTCTAAGGGGATGGTAAATGGTACTCACAAAATGAAGGCATTACTCGTAGGGTCTGCGTCACAAGACTGCAATACAGCTTTGGCGACTGTTGTGGTTGAAAGTACACGTATTACAAGCGTTGATATTTCGTATGGTGGAAATTGGTATTCACTTGGAGATAATGTGACATTCAGTTTAGAATTTCCAAACTTAGGTATTGTATTTTCTGATAGAAATAGACAAGATATAGGAGTGGATTCCAACGGATGTAAATATACTAATTTCATTGGAGATCTATATGTTGAATATGATAATACAAAGACTCCAAAAGAAATGACGTTTTATTATGTCAATAACAACGAGTATTGTTATCAAGGAACTACGGAAGCTAATCTACAAGGCGATAATACAACATCTTTCTACATGAATTTGCAGAATAGCTCCAATTTTCCAGGATCTTCTCTAATACTTAATTCAACACAAATAAATCCTTACATACCTCCAGCACCTACACTCTTTACTTACAGTGATAGTACAATTAGTTACTCATCTTCATCCACATTAACAACTGATTCATATGATACCACAAAAACGCTGAAAGAAGTTAAGATTGGTAGTTTTGTGACATCTATATCGTCGAATACATTTAAAAATCTCCCAAGTTTAAACAGTGTGACTTTCGCACAAGGTTCAACACTTGCCAGTATCGGGTCAAGTGCTTTTGATGGTAGTATCATACCATCTATCATGATACCAGATACAGTTACAGAGATAGGATCGAGGGCTTTTGCATCGTGTACAAAATTGACCACGGTTACAATTGAACCAGGGTCCACACTAACTATCGGAGATTCCGCTTTTGCATCATGTACATTATTATCCAGAGTCGATTTAAAAAATAATACAATTCCTAGTATTCATACAAACTCTTTCCCTGATAAGTCGTCACAATCTATTACATGTATTTTATATTTTACTCTTACAGAAACAGAAATGAACATATTGTATAGTATATTTGATATAGTTGTTAAACAAATTACTTACGGTAAGGTTACTGTTCAAAATGCAACTATAACTCAAATAACCACAAATAATATAGAGTATGTATTGTTTACTTTTGCTAATACTGATAGTCCCGATCCATTCACATCTTCCACTGTATATGGTAATATTAAAGTCGATATTAATGGCTCCAGTAGTAGTATAGAATCACATATCATCCTTGTAGCTGGTGGAGGATCGGGAGCAAGATCTAAAATTGGAGCTGAAAATTACAATTTTAATTACAAAGCTGGCGCAGGTGGAGGTGGTGCAGGTGGAGGAGCACATGGTACTATTGATTTCACAAGTACCTATAATTCAATAGCAGTGGAAGTGGGAAAAGGGGGTACAGGTGTAGCAACAGCACAAGCTA
>Ga0233426_10001963_pt1 | contig 17924 bp, 15 predicted proteins | sample SI_118_April2016_6_FD_179875 | JGI IMG/M metagenome (GOLD analysis project Ga0233426, IMG submission 179875) | Seawater microbial communities from Saanich Inlet, British Columbia, Canada - SI_118_April2016_10_MG | ecosystem: Environmental > Aquatic > Marine > Inlet | place: Canada: British...
ACTACAATTACAAACAACTGAACTTAGGGTTATCCTATTACAAAACAAAAATAGAAGGAGAATATCAAAAGAATATCTCAGCTTATAATCAATTTGACTTTAATGGAAATAGTAATCAGAATTTTGGGATTGATTATCAGTATCTATATAGAAACATGAACTTTTTTGGAGAAGTAGGAAGGAGTGAGAATGGAGGGGTTGCTCATATAAATGGAGTAATGCTGGGGCTTGATAAAACAATTTCAGCATCATTACTGTACAGAGATTATGGAAAAAAATACCAAAGCGAATATGCCAATGCTTTTGGAGAAAGAAGTTCCCAAAATGAAAAAGGTGTTTATTTTGGCTTAGAATTTACCCCAAATCATAAATTCAAGATTAAAGGATATGCTGATAATTATGAATTTCCTTGGCTGAGATTTGGGGTAGATGCCCCAACAAAAGGGAATGATTACCTCTTGCAAGGAGATTATAAAATCAATAGAGCCACAAAAATGTATGTACGCTACAAATCAGAGATTAAGGAGGAGCAACTACCTGAATCATTAGAAATTTGCGGAAAAAGAAAAGACAATTTTCGTTTTCATATCAATTACAAAGAAGGAGAAAATTGGAGTTTTGCAAACCGATTTGAAACTTCATTAATTGATTTTGATAATACAAGAACAAATGGCTATATGCTTTATCAGGATATAAAATACAAACCTCTCTTTGGAAAATTTAGCTTTACAAGCCGTTATGTTTTATTTAATGCAACTGAATATGATAATAGAATTTATGCCTATGAAAATGATGTGCTGTATGGCTACTCCATTCCTGCTTATTATGGAAAGGGAAGTAAAATATATCTAGTAGCCAAATGCAATGTTATTCGAAATTTAGATTTTTGGTTAAGAATTGCTCAAACTACTTATACGGATAGGGATGTACTAAAAAGTGGGTGGGACGAAATTGAAGGAAATAAAATGACTGAAATAAAACTACAGTTAAGATATAAATTTTAATTTTATGCGCGCATAATAAATTACAATGTCAAAAATACATATTAACAAATTACTTGGAGTAAAACACTCAATAATAATGGCTCCTATGTTTTTGGTAACCAATACCAAAATGATGATAGAAGCAATGAACTCAGGCATTGCAGCTTGTATTCCTGCTTTAAATTACCGAACTGATGAACAGTTTAGAGAAGCAATAAAGGAAATAAGAAGCAACACAACAAGTAAAGGATTAGGGATCAATTTGATTGTCAATAAATCCAACATAAAAGTGCAGCAACAATTAAAGACTTGTGTTGAGTTAGGAGTAGATTTTATCATTACATCATTAGGAAGTCCAAAGGAAGTAATTGAACAATGCAAACCCAAAGGAATTAAAGTTTTTTGTGATGTTGTAGAAGAAAAATACGCCAAAAAAGTAGAAGAATTAGGGGCTGATGCCGTAATTGCTGTAAACTGTAATGCTGGGGGACATGCTGGAAAACTAACTCCAGAAGAAATTATTCCACTCTTAAATAAACATTGTAATATTCCTGTAATTTCAGCTGGAGGGATTGGCACAAAAGATGGAATTGACACAATTATGAGTTTAGGAGCAGCAGGACTTTCCATTGGATCACCCTTTATTGCTTGTGAAGAAGCACATATCTCGAAAGAATACAAACAGGCCTGTGTAGATTATGGAAAAGAAGATATTGTTTTCACTACCAAAATCTCAGGAACACCTTGCACTGTTATTAATACTCCTTATGTGCAGAAAACAGGAACTACTCAAAATTGGTTGGAAAAACTAATGAGTAAGAACAAAAAGATAAAAAAATGGGTAAAAATGATTACCTATTTCAAGGGAATGAAATCAGTAGAAAATGCTGCTTTTAGTAGTACCTACAAAACGGTTTGGTGTGCAGGACCTTCTATAGAACATACAACAGAAATACTTCCAATAAAAGAAATTATAAAACGACTAACTACTTAATAGATTTTATTTTAGAGAAAGATATTTTTAAGTTTTTCTCATATTCTCTAATTGTTCTAACATCATAACCATTGGCTAAAACTAAAGAGATTCCCTCTTTACCAGCACGAGCTGTTCTACCACTTCTGTGCGTATAGTATTCGTTTTGATCAGGGAGTTGGAAGTGTACTACAAAAGTTAAATCTGCCACATCAATTCCTCTTGCAGCAATATCAGTAGCGACAATAATACTTAGGTTTTTATTCTTAAAAGCACGCATAACTTTATCTCTTTCCTTTTGCAACAAATCACCATGAATAGCATCAGCAGCAACATTTTTAGCTATGAGTTGAGCGGCTACTTTTTTAGCCGTATTTCTGGTTCTACAAAAAACAATTCCTCTTTGTCCTTTTACAGAGTTTAAGAATTGCAAAAGAACATTAGGTTTTTCGGTATCTTCACAATGCACAAATTTATGTTCAATTTTTGCATTAACTACATTGCTCCCACTCACAGTAATTCTGTGTGCAGTATTGCTCATGTGTTCATTTACTATTTGCTTAATTCCTTGAGGCATAGTTGCTGAAAACAACCATTTACTTTGTGCTTCAGGTAAAAAACCCAATATCTCATCCAGTTCTTTTTTGAACCCCATGCTTAGCATTTCATCTGCTTCATCCAAAATAACTGTTTTTACTTTACTTAAATCGACTGCTTTTCTATTCACCAAATCAATCAATCGACCAGGAGTTGCTACTACTATATGTGTAGTCCTTTTTAAGTTTGCTATTTGTCTGTCAATTTTTTCACCACCATATACTGACTCAGTGAAAATTTTATCGGAATATTTAGTATAACGAAAGAGTTGTTTGGCTACTTGTTGCCCCAGCTCACGCGTAGGACACAAGATTAAACCTTGTACATAGTCTTTTTTAGGATCAATTTTATGCAAAAGTGGCAAACCAAAAGCAGCCGTTTTCCCTGTTCCTGTTTGGGCTTGCCCAACCAAATCCGTATTTCCTTCTAATAATAAAGGGATAACTTGCTTTTGTATATCCGTAGGATTGATGATTCCTAAATCGTTTAACCCTTTAATAAAATCAGATTTTACTCCTAATGCTTTAAAATTTTCCATGCGGCAAAAGTAGGGATATTGAAATTGTGATTCCTATAATACATCAACTTTAATTCTACTCCATACTTTAGATAATAAAAAAGCCGAGATTAAAGCAATAAACATGAGGATTCCTCCTAATTGTAAGTTCCCATATATGAAATAACCTGTTGCAAAAAGCAAACAGTAAATCATAGCCAAAGCCAAAAGCATAGCCAAAATCCCAGAAGGCACTGACCAACCTTCACTTTCAATTTGTTCATTTCCTACTATTGCTTTCCAACCTGGCCCGCCAGGAACCGTTTTTTTATAGAAACTAAGCAATACTTCTTTATCCTCAGCAGGGGTAGCAAAAGTTACCACAAGCCAAACGACAGTAGTAATCAGCACTACCATTGGGAATTTCATATATTCTGGCATTAAGACACTCTCGCCAAATAGCACAGAAGATACCACTTCCATATTGAATAATACCGAAACAATTCCTGAAACAAAAATGGCTGAAATTTCACTCCAAGCATTTATCCTCCACCAAAACCACCTAAGAATAAAAATAAGTCCTGTTCCTGCACCAAACATCAGGATAAAATCAAATAGTTGCAAAGCATTGGTAAGCATCAAAGCTAAAGCAGCAGAGGCCAAAAACAAAACAACTGTTGCCAAACGCCCTACATTTACCTTTTGCTTTTCAGTAGCACTAGGATTAATTTGTTGTGTGTAAAAATCATTAACAATATAAGATGCTCCCCAATTCAAATGTGTAGAAATTGTTGACATATAAGCCGCAATTAAAGAAGCCAAAACCAAACCCAACAAACCAGTTGGCAATTTAGTAAGCATAGCCGAATAGGCTAAATCATGTCCTAACTTATCCTCACTCACAGCAGGAAAAGCATCTTGAATACTTGCAATATCAGGGAAAACAACTAATGATGCCAAAGCCACCAAAATCCAAGGCCAAGGGCGTAATGCATAATGCATAATATTGAAAAAGAAAGTTGCTCCAATCGCATGGTTTTCATCTTTTGCTGCTAACATTCTTTGAGCAATATAGCCTCCCCCACCAGGTTCGGCCCCTGGATACCAAGCAGACCACCACTGCACAGCAAGCGGAATAATCAAGAGCATAATTAATTGTTCGGTATTGCTAAAATCAGGCAACATGGAAATTTTATCAGCAACATTAGGGTGGGTAATTAAAGCCTGAATCCCTCCTATTTCTGGGATATTCACCAAATAATAAGCTGCACCAATTGACCCAGCCATAGCTACAAAAAAGAGGAGAAAATCAGTGTAGACTACTCCCTTAAAACCACCCAAAGTACTGAAGACTACCGTAATTGCTCCTGCAATTCCAATGGTTTCAAAAGCAGTAAGCCCCAACATTACTTGTCCAATTTTTATGGCTGCCAAGGAAATTCCTCCCATAGCCAATACATTAAAAATAACACCTAGATATACAGCCCTAAATCCTCTTAGGAATTTTGCAGGTTTTCCTGAATACCTGAGTTCATAAAATTCTATATCTGTATTCACATTGGATTTTCTCCAGAGTTTTGCATAAACAAAAACGGTTAATAGACCTGTAAGCAAAAATACCCACCATACCCAGTTTCCTGCCACCCCATTATTCCGAACAATATCCGTTACTAGGTTTGGCGTATCGGTTGAAAAAGTGGTTGCTACCATAGAAAGCCCTAAAATCCACCAAGGCATATTTCGCCCAGAAAGGAAAAATTCAGAAGAATTTTCTCCTGATTTTTTGGATACAATTAATCCTATCAGTAAAGTTAAGAGTAAAAAAGAAATGATGATAATCCAGTCGAGATTTGCGATATCCATAAGCGAAAATAATTTGAACAAATCTAAGGAAATCTTTTAGCTAATTAGCATTACATTTGCCGAATGAAAGATGATAATTTTTATATGCTAGCCAAAACCATGTTTGGCTTAGAAGAAATACTAGCTGAAGAGCTAAGAAAACTAGGTGCACAAAATGTAAAACCTATGAATAGGGCCGTAAGTTTTAAAGGAGATAAAGGGTTTATGTACAAAGCGAACCTAAACCTAAGAACTGCACTAAGAGTACTGAAACCAATTGCACACTTTCAGGCACATGATGAAAAAGAATTATACCGTAAATTATGTGAAATAGATTGGACTGAATTTTTTGATCTTGATTCAACTTTTGCTACTCATGCCACTACACATTCTGAGGTTTTCACCCATAGTAAATATGCCTCATTAGTAATGAAAGATGCAATTGCAGATACTTTCAGAAAGAAATTTGATAAGCGCCCAAATGTTGACCCTGAAATGCCAGATGTGAGCATTAACTTACATATTGCAAAGCACACTTGTACTGTTTCACTTGATAGTTCAGGAGATTCATTACACAAAAGAGGATATAAATCAGATGCAGTAATTGCACCTATGAATGAAGTGTTAGCTGCAGGATTAATCCTGTTAAGTGATTGGAATAGGATTGCTAATTTTCATGATCCTATGTGTGGAAGTGGAACTTTATTAATTGAAGCTGCACTTATCGCATATAATATACCTGCTAATATTTTCAGAGATAAATTCGGATTTGAAGGCTGGAAGGATTATGATGAGGAGCTTTGGGAAATGATTAAAGAAGTTTCTCTTGAAAAAGAAACGCATTATTACGGAAAAATCACTGGAAGTGATAATTTTCAGAAAGCAGTGCGTATTAGCCGAGAAAATATTGATAATGCGTTAATGTATGATAATATTAAAGTTGCAAAATCTGACTTTTTTGAAACTGAAGTAGAACCAGGTACTTTTGTAATTTTTAACCCTCCTTATGGAGAACGAATAGATTTAGGGGTGAATGATTTCTATGAAAAAGTAGGGACTACATTAAAACATAAATATGAAGGATGCAGTATTTGGATTATCTCTTCAGATATTGAAAATATGAAATTTATTGGCTTACGCCCTTCACGAAAAATAAGAGTAATGAATGGTAAACTAGATTGTAGCTTTCGAAAATTTGAAGTTTATGAAGGAAGTAAAAAAGCTAAGAAACAAATTGAGAGTTAAACAATACTACTTATAAATAGAAAAGCCAGCTTTTAGCTGGCTTTTCTATTTATAATTTAAAATCTTACTTCATTAATTCTTTTGCTCTTTCCATAGTAATCCTTTCACCATCTAACTTAGGAAACACAAAAGCATCTGCAAACCCAACAAGTTTTGCTTTTTCTAATTGGATATTAGCATCTTCTAATGAGTTATATGTTCCTGCAAAATACCTATACATGTCTGTACCCTCAGCTTCTTTATCAAAATTACCTAGTTTACCAATCTTATTAATATCATCTGCTGACAATGATGATTTCGCAACCATAATTTGAACAATAAATTCAAGATTAATCACTTCATCTTTACCTTCTTGATTCACAACCTTAGATTCTTTCTCAGTTTTAATTGCTACATTCAAACTAATACGCTCTCCATTTTTATAAGTAACAATAAATGCATCTTCAAACCCTCTTGCTTTCATTTGCGCTTGATAATCAATAGCGTCTTTATACTCAACAAATGAACCAGCCATATATCTTACAAGGCCATCTTTTCCTGTAAAAGAAATTACATTATCAACTCCAACAAAAACCTCATCAGAAAGTTCTGTATTAAATGCTCCAACTTGAATTCTATAAGTAGTTTCATTAGTCATTTCATCTTCTGTAACAGTTGTAACAACTTCTTCAGATATTTCATCTTCTGGAACTTCAACAACCACTTCATCTTCATCAATTTCTGGCTCAGGAGTTGGCTCAACATAATCTGAAACCTCTCCATTATTATCTACCATCAAATAAGTATCCTCAATTCCTTTTTCTTCAAGATCATTTTTTCTTCCTCTAGCCTCATCTAAATATGAGTAAGACCCAACTAAATACATTACTACTCCATCATCAAGGGTAACACTTTCTAAATCATCAATGCTTAAAAATTTATTAGCAACCTTTGCAGGAATTCCATCAGAAAATTCACCAATTTTAACTTTATATACTAAACCTTTAATTTTCTCATCATCTTTTAATCCTTCATTATAAGCTATGTTAAAAGCATTTGCCTTAGCAATTAAATACTCATCAACTGTTTTATAATTTTCTCTTTTAATTTCTGATTCATTATAGAAGTTAGCATATTTTCTTGATGCTACTTCATAGTCAGAATACATGCTATGATACTTATCAGCAGTTAATCTAACACCATGTTCATCAACAATTGACCCTTCTGGAGTATTCTTTTGTGCGTCAAGATAATTAGCAATTCCATCATTATCATCATCTAAAGGGCAACCAGTTACATCAACTTTTACACCAATAGGAGTTTTAGGGCAATAGTCATCAACATCTAAAACCAAATCTCCATCCTCATCCTCATTTTCTAATTTAGCAAAATCAACATCAGCATAATAACTGTCATCAAAATACTCATCATCACTATTCGGGCCTGGAGTAAATAAATCATAATGCAATGAAATATTAAACGATTTATAGTTATCGGATCCACCTTCATTCTGAAGAGATTTATCAATATCACCCATTCCAACAGCCCAATTTAATGCAGCATCAAACTCTAATCTATCAGTAACATTAATTCTGATTCCAATTCCAAAAGGAACTGCAAATGAATTATCTCTAACATAACCTTCTGTTTTAAAACTTAAAGATTGTGCTCCAACAGAAATTAAAGGGCTTATTTTTGATTGTTTAAATAACTGATTTAAAGTGTAAGTAAAATGCAAACCAATACCATCTATTTCAGATGAGAAATCTTCACCTGACGCACTATTATTTGCTTGAAATGTAGATTTCATTAATAAAAATGATAAATCAATATTGTCAGAAAGTCCAAACTTCATACCCGCATTATAACCAGTATTAGTTCCTCTTAAAAAACCAGACTCTTCATTCTGTATATCTCCAGTTAAAGTATAAAATCCTGTTCCTAAAGTAAATTTAGGATTAAAAGGTTTCTTTTTCTCTAAGTCAAAATCAAGATCTTGTGCGTACACAAAAGTTGATGATACTAGAATTAATAAAGTAAAAAGATGTTTCAAAAATTGATTCATTATTCTGATTTTTATATTGCCGTAAAAATACTAAAAAAAACAGAATGCAATCAGATATCCTAAAAATTAGGTTTTAAAGTGTATTTTCTATAGAATTCTTCAATGATTTCTACTGCCTCCTCAGGAGTTTCCACAATATTAAAAAGGTCTAAATCTTCAGGACTAATATTTTTTTCTTCTCCTAGCATAGTGGCTTTTATCCACCCCATTAATCCTTCCCAATATGACTTTCCGACAAGCACAATAGGGAATTTTCCAATCTTACCTGTTTGTATTAATGTAATCGCTTCAAAAAGCTCATCTAAGGTTCCAACACCACCTGGCAGCACAATAAATCCTTGTGCATATTTTACAAACATCACTTTTCTTACAAAGAAATAATCAAAATTTAAAATTTTGTCATTATCAATAAATTCATTGTGTGATTGCTCAAAAGGAAGTTCAATATTTAATCCAACTGACTTTCCATCCCCTCTCATTGCACCTTTATTTGCAGCCTCCATAATTCCGGGCCCACCACCAGTAATTACACCATATCCTTTTTGAGTCAAAAGGTAGCCTATCTCATCTGCTTGTTGGTAATATTTATTATCTGACTTAGTTCTTGCTGAACCAAAAACTGATACACAAGGTCCAATTTTTGACATCTTTTCAAAACCCTCAACAAACTCTGACATTATCTTGAAAATTTGCCAAGAATCAGAAGTTTTTATAGCATTCCAATTTTTTTCTTTAAAAGCTCTTCTTATTTTAATCTCATCTGCACTAATCATTCTTCATCTTTTAATTAAACGTTCAAATATAGCAAAATTAACTCAATTCATCTTTTAAGAACTTTGCCGTATAACTATCCTTACAGCTAACGATTTTTTCGGGCTTTCCGTTACAAACAACATAACCACCTTTTTCTCCACCCTCTTTTCCAATATCAATAATATAATCAGCTACTTTAATGACATCCAGATTATGTTCAATTACTAAAACAGAATTTCCCTTATCAATTATCGTATTTATTACATCAAGTAACACTTGAACATCCTCAAAATGCAAACCAGTTGTTGGTTCATCTAAAATATAAAAAGTATTTCCTGTACTTCTTTTAGATAACTCTGAAGCCAACTTAATTCTTTGTGCTTCACCTCCTGAAAGAGTAGTTGCAGACTGCCCCAAAGTTATATAACCCAAACCAACATCTTGTATTGTTTTAATCTTTCTATATATAGAAGGAACCTTTTCAAAAAACGCAACAGCTTGATTAATTGTCAAGCTTAAAACATCAGAAATTGATTTTCCTTTAAAGCGAACTTCAAGGGTCTCTCTATTATATCTCTTTCCATTACAATCCTCACAATGCACCTCTACATCTGGCAAAAAGTTCATTTCAATAGTTTTCATTCCACCACCCTTACATCCTTCACACCTTCCTCCAATTACATTAAATGAAAATCTCCCAACTTTATATCCTCTAATTTTAGATTCAGGAAGATTAGAATATAAATTTCTGATATCAGAAAAAACCCCTGTATAAGTAGCTGGATTTGACCTTGGAGTACGCCCAATTGGAGATTGATCAACAGCAATAACTTTGTCAATATTTTCAATCCCTTCAAGAGTTTTGTACGACAAAGGCTCTTTTTCTCCTCTGAAAAAATGCTTATTTAATATTGGATAAAGCGTTTCATTTATTAAAGTAGACTTTCCACTTCCAGAAACACCAGTAACACAAGTGAGTAAACCAAGAGGGATTTCAATATCAATATTTTTCAAGTTATTACCTCTAGCGCCATTTATTTTAAGAAATTTTCCATTTCCTTTTCTTCTTTTTTTAGGGATCTCAATTTCTTTTGTTCCTTTCAAAAACTCAGATGTAGACTCATTAGCATCAATTATACTTTGATATTTCCCTTGAGCTACAACTTCTCCTCCATGAACTCCAGCACCTGGACCTAAATCAACAATAAAATCAGCTTGTTTTATCATATCTTTATCATGCTCAACAACAATAACTGAATTACCAATATCTCTCAGTTTTTTAAGAGAATCAATCAATTTTAAATTATCCCTTTGATGTAAGCCAATGCTGGGCTCATCCAAAATATAGAGCACATTTGTTAATTGAGTTCCGATTTGAGTAGCCAAACGAATTCTTTGTGCCTCACCGCCACTTAAAGTTTTGGAACTTCTATTTAATGAAAGGTAAGAAAGCCCAACATCAACAATAAACTGCAAGCGTTTACTCAGCTCTTTTATTATTTGCTTTGCAATTTTAAGTTCGTTTTTATTTAATGATTTCTCAATAGTTAAAACCCAGTCTTCAAAAGAAGAAATATCCATATTAGACACTTCATGAATTCCTTTACCGGCAACTTTAAAATGAGATGACTCTACATTTAACCTACTTCCTCCACAACTTTTACAATCATGTTCGGACATGTATTTTGATGCCCATTTCTCAATTGATTTTACATAGGAATTCTTAGATTGTTCTTGGATAAAATTAACAATTCCATCAAAATTTAACTTATATGTTTTCGAGATTCCTGCTGTTTTTAATTTTACTTTTAAAGTATCGGTTTCTCCATACATTATAGCCTCAACTGCTTTTTTAGGAATATCTGAAAAAGGAGTAGAAAGTGTAAAATCATATTTTTTACCAATTATCTCAATTTGAGAAATTATCCAATCAGATTTTCGATTTGCAATTGGTGCTATTGCCCCCATATTTATGCTCAAATCATGATTTGGAACAATCTTTTCCTCATCCACAATTTTATATTTACCCAACCCATTACAAACCTTACACGCCCCTTTTGGTGAGTTGAAAGAAAAAGAATTAGGCTCTGGGTTTTTATAAGCAATTCCAGTTTCAGGACACATAAGCGAACGACTAAAATATCTTGCATCTGTTTTACCCTTTTCAATAACCATCATCACTCCATTCCCATCTTTCATAGCAAGTTTTAAAGAAGAAAGCAAGCGTTTTGCATTTTTATCAGATACTTTTAATCGATCAATTACTACTTCAATATCGTGTGTTTTATATCTATCCAGTTTCAATGATGGAGTAATTTCAATTATCTCTCCATCAACCCTAACTTTGATAAATCCCTTTTTAGCTAAAGAATGGAAAAGCTCAGCATAATGGCCTTTACGAGAACGAACAATTGGAGCAAGTACATTTATCGCTTTATTCTTGAAATCCTTTTGCAATAGCTTCAATATTTGATCATCTGTAAAACGAACCATTTTCTTTCCTGATTTATGGGAATAGGCCGTTCCAACCCTTGCATAAAGCAATCTTAAATAATCATAAATCTCTGTAATTGTTCCAACTGTTGATCTTGGATTCTTGGAAGTGGTTTTCTGCTCAATGGCAACAACAGGGCTCAGTCCTGTAATTTTATCAACCTCCGGGCGCTCCATTTTTCCTAAAAACTGACGCGCATAAGAATTGAAAGTTTCAAGGTATCTTCTTTGCCCTTCAGCATGGATAGTGTCAAATGCTAAAGATGATTTTCCACTACCACTTTTACCCGTAAAAACAACTAATTCATTTCTAGGAATCTCAATATTGATATTTTTAAGATTATGAACTCGAGCTCCATATATCTTTATAAAATCTTTCTGGCTTGACATCTTATTTTACTTAATCTGTATTTACAGCAAAATCCTCAAAAACCATTAAATCAGTATCTGTAGGTATTTTTAAAATATATTTTCTTCTTGATTTATCAGGAAGTGATGTTGACCTCAACCAAGGATTAAACTGCTTTAACAATTTATAATTTATTCCATTTTTTTTTGCAAAATCAGCTAAATCAACAATAGTCGAATCTACCTCAACTGTTGTATAGTTTGGCATAGTATACATATCCTTATCTCTGAACATAAAACCATACTTTCTAGGATTTTCCATGATTTCCTTTACAGCAATAATTCTAAAAACATAACGAGCTGTTTCAGAGTTCAAAAACAAATTATAGTAATTATTACTTCCTTGTTTCTCTATTTTTCTTCTCGCTCCATTTTTACCCATATTATAAGAGGCAGCCGCCATTGTCCAATTACCAAACTTATCATAAGCATCTTGCAAATATTCACAAGCCACAATAGTTGATTTTTCTAAATTATAGCGTTCATCTATTGAAGCGTTAACTTCCAGGCCATGCTCACGAGCTGTACCTTTTAAAATTTGCCAAAACCCTGAAGCTCCAGCAGGAGAACGCACATTATTCAAACCACTTTCAATTACAGCAAGATATTTAAAATCATCAGGGATATTATACTTTTCTAAGATGGGCTCAATAATCGGAAAGTATTTATTTGCCTTTTTAAAATACAACATTGTATTGGATTGCCAATAAGTATTCTTCAACAACTCCTTATCAATTCGCTCCCAAATTTCAGAAGAATAAATAGGAATTTCTTCACCTGCAAAACTCAACTCCTCTGGCTGAACAATTGCAAAAATTCCATATTTCATATTAAAATGTTGCTGATGGAGTTCATCCTCAGTTTTTAAGTCAGCTGAATAAATAAAAAGCTGAGAAGCAGCTAATATAAGCACTGAAAAACCTAAAAAGTAAATGTGTTTCTTCTTCATATTAAAATTTACTCTCAAAATCCTTAAAACTTCCAGCAACCAAATCTTTATCAGAAACAAGTGGGTTCTCAACTCCCCAATGAATTGCAATATCATCATCATTCCAAATCAATGATCCTTCTGATTCCTTATTGTATACTCCCGTACATTTGTATATAAATATAGTGTCATCTTCTAGAGTAACAAAACCATGAGCAAAACCTGGAGGAATCCAAAAAATAGTTTTATTTTCTTCTGAAAGTTCAACAGCAAAATGCTCACCATAAGTTGGAGAATCTTTACGAATATCTACAGCAACATCAAGAACTGAACCTTTAATCACTCTTACTAATTTGCCTTGCGCAAATGGTGGATTTTGAAAATGTAAACCTCTTAACACTCCCTTTTGAGATAAAGACTGATTGTCCTGCAAAAAATCTAAATCTAAACCAATATTTTTAAAGGACTCCTTACTCCAACTTTCAAAAAAATGACCTCTATCATCTTCAAAAATTATTGGTTTTATAACTAGTAATCCTTCAATAGGAGTTTTTATTATTTCCATTATTTATTTTTTAGTTTTCCAAAAGCCAAATATAAAAAAATTGCTTACTATTTTTTCAATTTAATAAACAATAATTGTAGTTTTGCCAACAAAATTTTATATCATGAAAAAAATCAATTTATTAATCGTAAGCATTGCACTAATCTTTAGTTCATGTACTGATACTGCATCTTACAAAACACCAGAAACAGAGATGGAAAAAGTAAGTTACTCACTAGGAGTGAACATGGCATCAAGCGTTAAACAGCAAGGAATGGAAACAATTGAGGCACAAGCAGTAGCAAAAGCATTTACTGATGTATTTGAAGGAAATGATTTAGACATTTCAGAAGAAGAAAGTATGACAATTTTACAAGACTTCTTTGGAAAAATGCAAGCTGAGAAAAGTGCAAAAGCAAATGAAGTTGGAAATGCTTATTTAGCAGAAAATGGAGATAAAGAAGGAGTAATTACAACTGAAAGCGGATTACAGTATGAAGTTATTACTTCAGGAGATGGAGCAAAACCAACTACTGCTGATCAAGTAACAGTACATTACCATGGAATGTTAACTGATGGAACTGTATTTGACAGTTCAGTAGATAGAGGGCAGCCAGCTACATTTGGGGTAACTCAAGTTATTAAAGGTTGGACTGAAGCATTACAATTAATGAGTGTTGGAGATAAATGGAAGCTTACTATCCCTTCTGGATTAGCTTATGGAGACCAAGGTGCTGGAGGAATGATTGGGCCTGGAGCAACTTTAGTATTTGAAGTAGAATTGATAGGAATTAACTAATCCCTTTCAGGAATATGAAAAAAAAGCCGAGCATTTGCTCGGCTTTTTTATTAAAAAGAGGTATTATTTATCTTCTTTTCCATCTTTTTAATTGCGGAATACTGCAAGTATAAAACCATCTTTTAACTTTTCCTTCTCCTTGTTCTTTCAATACTCCTTTAACAAAAATTTGCATTTCTTTTGCTGTAGTGATTTCTGGCTGAGTAAATGCGCCATCTACATAACACATTTTACAATAATCATTACTTTCACTTCCATCCTTTTCAGTTCCTTTATTAAATAACTCATGCTTTTTAGGAAGCATACAACTCTGACAAAATTTATCAAATCTCATATAGTTCTCTTTTTTGTTAATCTAATTTTCTAGTCCAAGTAGAAGATCTACCAATAAATGAAAATCCAATATACCCTCTTAAGTCAAGTGTATTTTCATCAGCAAGTGTAATCATTCCGCTATAATCTTTTCCTTTCTTAGGGTCGTACAAATTTCCATCATCCCAAACATTACCTTCAATATGAGTAAAGTTATTCATCATAACCATTCCGAGTCTTGCTCTACTTCTTAATTTTTCATCTGGATTTAAAGGATCCGTTTTAGGGTTTCCATTCTCATCATTAGGAAATTTCATCCAAGTAATTTTACCTGAAATTGTGGAGCCATCTTCATAAAGTGTAATAACTGCATCTTTTTCGGCATTATACCACTCTCCTACTACATCTGCATTTGTTTGTGCAAAAGCAAAAACTGAACTAACAGCTAATGCGATTGATAAAATTGTCTTTTTCATAATATTTATTTTTTGTTAAAAATAGTAAAATCATTTTAATCTTTCTACATTATACTTCTTTGATGAGTTTGTAAGTATACTCAATTGATTAACAGTAACATTTTCAAGTGCAATATCTCCTGTATATTCAGGGTCATAAAAAGGTGAAAGACCGCCAACTACATTAAATAATTCATAATGATCTAATAGCTTATTATAATATTCATTCATAAAAAGATTCTCAAATTCTTCTTTTTCTATATTTAATGAATCTGCAGTTGCAGTCATCTGGGCAGAATCTGGATAATATCTAGGCTCACTAAATTGAGGCATATAGAGAGAAATACTTTCATGATTAAGAAAGTTTACCCTCCTTATTATCACTAAATCATAGAATCCTTTTTTATTTATTCTATTAACATAAAAATAACTTCCTCTTTTTTTTACAACAACACTATCATCAATAATACTAATTCCATCAATTGTACTCATTGTCACAATATGTGTATCTCCATCAATTCTGAATTCTCCATGATATTCATTAGGTATTTCTGTTAAAGCATCAACATTCTCAGGCTGTGGACTAAGAAAATTAACTTTATCCCCACAAGATGCCATAAAAAATAGTGCTATACTCGAAAAAAGTAAATTCTTCATATCTCAAAATGTATTGATTAACATTTGTAAAGCTAAGAAATTATAAATAAAGTATTATGCTTAGCATAATACTTTGTCATTCACTAGATAATAATAACCTATTTTTTACGGAAATAAATTTGGATAGGAACTCCTGAAAAATCAAAATGTTCACGCAATTGATTCTCAATATAACGCATATATGGCTCTTTAATATATTGAGGCAAATTAGCGAAAAATACAAAAGTTGGTGTTTCAGTTGGTAATTGCATACAATACTTAATTTGTATGTATTTACCTTTTGTTGCTGGTGGCGGATGATGACCAATAAGAGGTAACATCACTTCATTAAGTACAGAAGTTGCAATTTTTTGAGTTCTATTTTTATGTACCTGAATTGCAGTTTCCAATCCTTTAAGCAATCTTTGTTTCTCTAATGCAGATACAAATACAATAGGAACATCAGTAAAAGGTGCTATTTTTTTCTTAATCTGCTCTTCCGCTTTTTTAGCAGTTTCAGTTGATTTATCAAGTAAATCCCACTTATTTACCAGAATAACAATTCCTTTTTTATTCCTATCAGCAATATGAAATATCCTTTGATCTTGAGCTTCAAATCCTCTTTCAGCATCAATTACATGTATGCAAATATCAGAATGTTCAATAGCACGAACCGAACGCATTACAGAATAAAACTCTAAATCCTCATGTACATTTTTCTTCTTTCTAAGTCCTGCAGTATCTACTAAAGTAAAGTCAAATCCGAATTTATTATAGTTTGTATTTAAAGAATCACGAGTTGTACCCGCAATATCAGTAACAATGTTTTGCTCTTTTCCAATCAAAGCATTTATAATTGAAGATTTTCCAACATTTGGCCTTCCAATTACTGCAAATTTTGGCAATTCCGAATCATCAAATTCTAAATCATCATCAAAATTCTTAACCAATTCATCAAGCACCTCACCAGTGCCACTCCCACTTATTGATGAAACGGGAATATAATCGCCTAAACCTAAATTATAGAACTCAACTGCTTCTTCTAAGAGTTGAGTATTGTCAACTTTATTTACAGCAAGAACCACTTTTTTATTTGATTTTCTGAGTAGTTTCACTACTGCCTGATCCAAGTCAGTAATTCCAGATTTTGCATCAACAATAAACAAAATCACATTTGCCTCATCAATAGCTAATTCAACTTGTTTTCTGATCTCTGCCTCAAAAATATCATCACTCCCTTGAACATAACCACCAGTATCAATCACTGAAAATTCACGCCCAGACCAGTCTGCTTTACCGTAATGTCTATCACGAGTCACTCCACTTGTTTGATCGGTAATCGCTTGTCTACTTTCAGTAAAACGATTAAACATTGTTGATTTCCCAACATTTGGCCTCCCTACTATTGCTACAATATTACTCATTATTCGTATCCGAATTTTTTTAACTGCCTGTTATCATTCCTCCAGTTCTTTTTAACTTTTACTGGAGTTGCTAAAAATACTTTTTTATCTAGCATTTTTTCTATATCTCTTCTTGCTTCAGAGCCAATACGCTTTAAACCCATCCCTTTATGCCCGATTATAATGCCTTTTTGGCTTTCACGCATCACATAAATAATAGCTCTAATTTTGATGATATCTTCTTCCTCAAAAAACTCTTCCACTTCAATTTGTACAGAATAAGGAATTTCTTTTTTATAATGCTTTAAGATTTTTTCACGTATAATCTCTTCAATAAAAAAGCGTTCGGACTTATCAGTAATTGCATCCTTATCATAATAAGGAGGAGAAACAGGTAACATTTCAACTAATTTTTCCTTAATCACATCAAGGTTAAAGTTATTCAAAGCAGATATTGGCAAAAGCTCAGCATTTGGCAATTCAGCTCCCCACCTTTCCATTTCCTGTTCAACAAAATCTTGTTCTGCCAAGTCAATTTTATTCAAAAGCATTAAAACAGGAACTGAGGTTTTCTTTAATCTTTCGAAAAGCTTTTGATCCTTCAAACCTTTTTCACCAACTTCAATCATATAAACAAGTACATCAGCATCTTGAAAGGCTGAATGCACAAAATTCATCATGTTTTCTTGTAACTTATAAGCAGGTTCAATTACTCCTGGGGTATCGGAAAATACAATCTGATATTCTTTTTCGTTTAAAATACCTAAAATCCTATGGCGAGTTGTCTGTGCCTTGTGCGTAATAATAGAGAGTTTTTGCCCTATTAAAGCGTTCATTAAAGTAGATTTCCCTACATTAGGATTACCAATTATATTTACATATCCTGCTTTGTGTTCCATTTTGCAAATAAACGAAAAAAGGGCTAACCAATTGGCTAGCCCTTCATTATAATTTTAGTGTTTTTATTTCCCTAAATTGAACCCAACCATTACTGAAATTCTAGCTCCAGTTGG
>Ga0233426_10001967_pt1 | contig 17905 bp, 18 predicted proteins | sample SI_118_April2016_6_FD_179875 | JGI IMG/M metagenome (GOLD analysis project Ga0233426, IMG submission 179875) | Seawater microbial communities from Saanich Inlet, British Columbia, Canada - SI_118_April2016_10_MG | ecosystem: Environmental > Aquatic > Marine > Inlet | place: Canada: British...
TCGCCCATTCGGCCACCTTGGGTTTTTTCTGTGCCAATGTGAATGACACCACGAAGAAACGTTCCTGTGGTCAAAACAACGGACTTGGACAGCAGCCTAGTGCCATCGACAAGCACGGCACCGCAAACTCGCCCGCCTTCTATTACGAAATCAGCCGCCTCGCCCTCGATAATCTCAAGGTTTTGCTGCGCCTCAGTGATGGCGAGCATTTCTCGACGGTATATTTTTCGATCAGCTTGCGCCCTAGGGCCCTGAACAGCAGGTCCTTTTCGCCGATTAAGTAGTCTGAATTGTATACCGGCCAAGTCTGCGACCCGCGCCATAACACCGTCGAGAGCATCGATTTCTCGAACTAGATGGCCTTTTCCGAGGCCACCAATTGCAGGATTACAGGACATAACACCGATATCATTTCGGTTGAGTGTCACCAAAGCGGTCTTTGCCCCAAGGCGCGCAGCAGCATGCGCCGCATCCGCCCCAGCATGACCTCCGCCAATAACGATGACGTCAAAATGTTTCACGTGAAACACTCCTTACTTTCCAAGGCAAAAGCTTGAAAATATTTCATCCAACAAATGTTCAACATCCACGCGTCCAACGATTGAATCAAGTGACCTAACTACTCTGCGCAGGTCCTCGGCGGCAAGGTCGGAATATTCGAGACCGTTCTCAAGAGACGCCTTAGCGGTTTCAATTCCTTGTATTCCCTGCTCAATCGCAACACGGTGCCGTTCACGGATCGCCGTTTTAACGCCAGCCGCCCTAGCGCCCAATATTTCTGATATTCGTTCAACAAGGTCAGAAACGCCGTCGCCGGTTTTGCCAGAAATGCCAGGATCTTCCCCAATATTGACATCAGATTTGGCACGAAGAACGATATCGTCTGGTTCGGGCGCAAGAGGCAAAGAATCTTCTGTTTTCAGGAATACACGCAAATCCGCCCTCTTAGCACGGTCGATAGCGCGATCAATACCGATCCCTTCAACGGGGTCATCGGTATCCCGAATGCCAGCGGTATCAAGCATTGTCACCGGTAACCCACTCAAATCCATTTTTACCTCAATGACATCACGGGTTGTGCCTGCATATTCGGACGTAATCGCGGCCTCTCGTCCAGCTAACATATTGAGAAGAGTAGACTTTCCGGCGTTTGGGGCGCCTATGATGGCAATTTCAAAGCCTTCCCTAATACGCTCCGCAATTATCGCGCCTTTCGCCTCATCACAAAGCGAGCCTTCAACCTTGGAAAGCAGTTCTGACACCTCAGGCATGACGTCCTGGGGAATTTCTTCATCAGCGAAATCAATCGTTGCTTCGATCAGCGCAGCGGCTCTAATCAAATCAACGCGCCAAGCTTCCGCCTTCTCTCCGAGCTTGCCTTCGAACACGCGAAGTGCCTGGCGTCTTTGTGCTTCACTTTCAGCCTCAATAAGATCGGCCAGTCCTTCGATCTGCGCCAGATCGAGCCGGTTGTTTTCAAGGGCTCGCTTTGTGAATTCACCGGGTTCGGCCAAGCGTAAGCCGTTAATGTTACCAAGCGCTGCAAGGGCTGCGCGAATTATGGCGACTGAGCCGTGTAGTTGAAACTCAACAACTCGCTCGCCGGTAAAGCTGTGGCCTTCACCGAACGCCAATACCAGCGCCTCGTCCAGTAACCCACCATCAGGAGACATCAATTTTCGTACGGACGGTTTGCGCGGTATTGGTGCAAATCCACACAATGCGCGGCACGCACTAAACGCTTCTGGTCCGGAAACCCGAATAATTGCTACGCCTGCCTTACCCTGTGCGGTGGCCAACGCGAATATCGTATCCATTAAAACTGGCCTTTCTAAACGGCCCCCGTCCCTAGATCAGGTGTTCATCGAATCGAAGAATTCAGCATTGTTTTTTGTTTGCTTTAGCTTCGAAATCAGGAATTCAATTGCGTCCGTAGTTCCCATCGGATTGAGAATGCGGCGAAGAACAAACGTTTTCTGCAGATCAATTTTGTTGACCAGCAGCTCTTCTTTTCGTGTGCCGGATTTCAGAATATCTATTGCTGGGAAGACCCGCTTGTCGGCAATTTTGCGATCCAGAACCAGTTCGCTGTTACCCGTGCCTTTGAATTCTTCAAAGATAACCTCGTCCATTCGGCTACCGGTATCGATCAAAGCAGTCGCAATAATCGTCAACGATCCACCTTCTTCGATGTTACGAGCAGCACCGAAGAAGCGCTTGGGGCGCTGCAATGCGTTGGCATCAACGCCGCCTGTCAGAACTTTGCCCGACGACGGAACGACTGTATTAAACGCTCTACCAAGTCTTGTGATGGAATCGAGAAGAATAACTACATCTCGTTTATGTTCAACTAATCGCTTAGCTTTTTCGATCACCATTTCAGATACGGCCACGTGACGTGTCGCTGGTTCGTCGAAGGTAGAAGACACAACTTCGCCTTTAACCGAGCGTTGCATGTCGGTGACTTCTTCTGGACGTTCGTCGATCAGCAGAACGATCAAATAGCATTCCGGGTGGTTTTTTTCGATAGAGGCCGCAATATTTTGCAGCAAAACAGTTTTACCAGTCCGCGGTGGCGCAACGATCAATCCGCGTTGCCCCTTACCAATTGGCGCAACTAAATCGATAATCCGTGCCGATCGATCCTTAGTCGCAGGATCATTCGTTTCCATATTAAACCGCTCATCAGGATAAAGCGGTGTCAAGTTGTCAAAGTTAATTTTATGTTTGGTTTTCTCGGGATCTTCGAAATTGATTGTCGAAACATTTGTAAGCGCAAAATAACGCTCTTCGCCGTCTGGAGCCTTAATTACACCATCAATTGTGTCGCCAGTCCTTAGTGAAAACTTGCGTATCATTTCCGGTGAAACATAGATGTCATCAGGGCCAGGCAAATAGTTTGCTTCTGGTGATCGTAAAAATCCAAAACCATCCTGAAGCACTTCAAGAACGCCATCACCCGAAACTTCCCAGCCTTCATCCGCGCGTTCGCGAAGAATTTGGAACATCATCTCGCCTTTGCGCATGGTCGAGGCGTTTTCAATTTCAAGTTCTTCTGCAAGCGCCAATAAATCTTTTGGCGATTTTGCCTTTAGATCGGCAAGGTTCAACGTTTCTTGGGTCATAGAAAGACTCCTGTTGGCCGTCAGTAAAACGGCATCAAACGGACAAATTGTAAATTTCGGAGACCCACGACCCGGACGGGTGTGGCTTTAAAGGCGATTTATCTAGTGAAGCGTCCTGAGTCAAGAAACAGAAAGACTAGCTACAACATGAGTTACCTTCTTGTATCGGAGGGCATGGAACTGTTCCGAATGAACAATACACGCAACAATCGCCCTTGAGCGGCTGCAAAACAATCTTGCAGTGCGGACATTCATAAAACCACTGACAGCTATCTGATGGCATTGTTTCGTCCGACGACTGGTTACAATGCGGACAGGTAATAGTAGATTGAAGAATGGTTTTACTCATAATCCTAGAATGGTCGAACAACGACCGAAACGACAATCACTATCATCAACAATGTCGGCACTTCGTTCATCATGCGGTAGCGTCGACCTTCAATCACATTTTCGCCGCTCTCAAAGTCCCTACGGCGGGCTGCAAGCCACATATGGAACCAAGTCATGGCAATTACCGCTACACCCTTTGTATAGGGCCACACAGCGCTCCAATCGATTACCCCGGGGGTTAGGACCATTAGAACGCCAGCAAGCCACGACACGTACATCGCATTGTTCATAATGAATTTGAGAAGTTTAAGTTCCATCGTCTGGAATAGAGCGTCAGTTTCACTGCCTGCTTCAACGCGTTCAACATGATATACAAACAATCTTGGAAGATAGAACAGTCCTGCCATCCAGCTAATCACTGCCATGATGTGCAACGACTTCACCCATGGGTAAGTCGACAATAAGAAATCTCCGATCAAGACATTCACTCCTCTATGCCTTTCTCTCATAATAAATAAGAAAGAAAAGAAAAGGATGATGATTATGTAGGGAGGTGCCTTTGCTGTGGATTATTGAGTTATTCTAGGGCTTAATCACATGCCGCCAGAAACGGGATATTTCAGTGGATAAATTGTGTATTATAAATAAAACATAATAAATTCAACATATTACAACAATGTACATGCAATACACGCACTTAATAACCGTCCAATTTGGAGGGTTATCCACCGCATCAACTTGTCCATATCCACATTGTATGAAATCCTTGGCATAGCGTGAAACTCAATCGAAAATCCAACCGTGGTCGATTTCGCGCGAAATCATCCATAACCGTCCTTACTGAACCTGAATAAATTCCCAGACTTGCCCACGGAGTTATCCACATGCCGGATCAGATCATACTAGCGTCTACGTCAAAAATTCGACAAACGCTGCTAGTGAATGCCGGAGTAGACGTCGATATTTTACCTGCTCGCATAGACGAAGACGCGATCAAAAACGCGCTGTTGGCCGACGGCGCGTCTCCTCGGGATATAGCTGACGCCCTTGCGGAAGGGAAAGCTAGGAAAATAAGTTTAAAAAACCCAGATTCGCTTGTTATCGGATGTGATCAGGTGCTGGCTCACGAAAAAACGATCCTATCAAAGCCATCGAATGAAGCAGAGGCAAAATCACAACTAAAAACGTTACGGGGCGACAAGCACCAACTTTTGTCTGCAGCAGTGATTTATGAAAACGGCGAACCTAAATGGCGGCACGTAGGTGTAGCACGACTAACCATGAGAGATTTCTCAGATGAATACCTTTCCGACTACTTAACTCGGAATTGGGAAAGCATTCGTCATTCAGTTGGAGGCTACAAGCTTGAGGAAGAAGGTGTCAGACTGTTCTCGCGCATTGACGGAGATTACTTTACAATCCTCGGGATACCGCTTTTAGAATTACTTTCATATTTGACGATACGTGGGACATTACCCAAATGAGCGACGTGAGAATTCCCTTAGCAGGCGTGATCGGACACCCGATTGCCCAAAGTAAATCCCCTGCCCTTTTTCGACACTGGTTTCGAGAGCTTGGTGTTCGGGGTCACTACATACCTATAGACGTCGTCGATCAAGACCTTCCCGATGTATTGAAAACACTCCCAAAAATGGGCTTTGTGGGCTGCAACGTAACGCTTCCCTTTAAAGAGCACGCGCTTTCGCTGGCCGACAAAGTTTCAGACCGCGCAACGCTTGTTGGTGCTGCGAATACATTAAGCTTCGGCGAAGACGGACGTATATATGCGGACAACACAGACGGCTACGGGTTTATTGAAAACCTGCGGAATGGTGCCCCCGATTGGGATCCCGGCGCTGGGCCGACGGCGGTTCTTGGGGCGGGCGGCGCGTCACGGGCGATTATTATCGCGCTGCTAGAAGAAGGCGTGCCGGAAATCCTGATATCAAACCGAACGCGAATTCGGGCCGAAAACTTGAAATCTGACTTCGGTGCAAAACTGACAGTCGTTGACTGGGTGAACTCGGGCAACATGCTGGAAGACGCGGCGACGGTCGTAAACACAACGTCTCTTGGTATGATTGGCAAACAAGAATTCCGCGTTCCCTTGGAAAACCTAAGCCCCAAAGCGGTTGTAACAGATATCGTTTACTCACCACTTGAAACGAAACTTCTACAGGAAGCAGCAGAAATTGGCTGCAGAACGGTTGATGGATTGGGCATGTTGCTGCACCAAGCCGTTCCGGGGTTTGACCGTTGGTTTGGTGTTCGTCCAGAGGTGAACGAAAAAACCAGAGCCGCTATACTGAGATGATGTTTATCATTGGCCTTACGGGTTCAATTGGAATGGGGAAATCTTCTACGGCCGAAGTTTTCCGTCAACTTGGCTGCGCCGTCTGGGATGCCGATGCCGCTGTGCGCCGGCTTTATTCCAAGGAAGGGCAAGCAGTGGCGCCGATGAGGGAAGACTTCCCCGACGCGATTACAAATGACACTGTTGATCGGGAAAAACTGAAACGGATCATAGCCGATGATCAAGCGGCGCTTGGGAAAATAGAAAGTATCGTTCACCCGCTTGTTGCCTCAGACCGCGCTAACTTTTTGTCAAATCATCAAGGCGAGATCGTCGTTCTGGATATACCGTTATTGTTTGAAACGGGGTCAGCCGACCATATGGATGCCGTTGTGGTCGTGTCTACCGACGCTGAAACCCAGCGGCAACGGGTGCTGGATCGCGGAACAATGACCGAAGCGCAGTTTAAAAGAATCCTAGCCAAACAACTTCCGGATTCCGAAAAAAGAGCGAAAGCCGATTTTGTTGTGATTACCGACACTCCAGAAAATGCAGAACGGCAAGTTCAGCTAATATTGGAAAAAATCAGGAGCACTATGGATGCGTGAAATCGTTCTTGATACCGAAACCACAGGATTTGACCCAACCGATGGCGACCGAATCGTAGAGATCGGCGCGTTGGAGCTTTTTAACCACGTTCCGACCGGCAAAACCTATCATCAATATATCAACCCCAAGCGTTACATGCCGAAAGAGGCGTTTGGCGTTCACGGCATTGGTCCTGACCTACTTCAGCCACCTCGCAAGGCCGAACCGGGCGAAGTTACATTGCGCGACAAGCCGGTTTTTGCTGAGATCGCAAAGGATTTCGTTGAATTTATCGGTGACTCAAAGCTCGTCATCCATAACGCTGCGTTTGATATGAAATTCTTGAACGCAGAACTTGGCTGGCTGAATATGACAAAGCTGCCTTGGGCACAGGCGATCGACACCTTGGCAATTGCGCGCAAAAAATTTCCGGGTTCGCCAGCGTCACTTGATGCGCTTTGTCGACGGTTCAATGTCGATAACGCGTCTCGTACACTTCACGGCGCACTCCTGGACTCAGAGATTTTGGCTGAAGTCTATCTTGAACTGATTGGTGGCCGCCAGCCTGACTTTGTGCTTTCCGGCGCAGGAACCGACAACACACAAAATTCAGGCGAAGCATGGCGTGCGCAACAGCGCCCCGACAAACTTCCACCACGCCTTACAAACGAAGAAGCCGCCGCCCACTCAGCCTTTGTTGAGGCTATGGGCGACGGCGCTTTGTGGAAAAAACTGTCGGACTAATTAGGCGTCTGCGCTTTCAGCTTTTAGTTCTTCGGCGCGTTTTGCCAGCTGAGTCCGATATAGCGCAAGAAAATCAATAGTTTCCAAGTTCAATGGTGGAAAACCACCGTCGCGCGTCACGTCGTGAAGAATGCGGCGCACGAACGGGAAAATCATCCGAGGGCATTCGATAAGCAGATACGGATGCATTTGATCCTGAGGCACATTTTCGATGCTAAAAATGCCCGAATATTCCATCTCAAGGATGAACAGTTTGTCGTCCGTACCCTTGTTTTTGCTGTTAATTTTCAGCTTCATGATGACTTCGTACTGGTTCTCAGCAGAACGGTTCCGCGGCTCTAGGCTGACATTCACGTCGACTTCGGGCTGCACATCGCCACCAACGCCCTTTTGGGCAAGAATATTTTCAAACGACAAGTCACGAACAAACTGGGTTAGAACGCTCATTTTTGGGGGAATGACCTGTTGGCCTTCTGCCCCTGCTTCGACACCGTTTTCGGCCATTTATAATCTCCTCAATTCTAGATCGCACTCGCTTTAACAGGTTGCAGGACGTGCCTCAATGCTTGGTCCAGCCTGATTGCCGATGCGTCGGTGATTTTGACTGGGGAGGCAGGTCATCATCGTCATCTACTGCGTGATATTCGGTTTCAATCACGTCTTCTGGCGCAGACCTGCTGGCGCCACCACTGGCGCCCATAGAAAAACTTTGAACCTGAATGCGTTTGCGAATGTAGTTGAAAGCGGCGGTTCGAAAGCGGGGAACAAGAAGGGCAAAGCCTACTGCGTCCGTGAAGAATCCCGGAGTTAGCAAAAGCGCGCCCGCAAATAATATCATTGCGCCGTGGGCCAAAGGTTCAGAAGGATCATTTAGGTCAGAAAATGACGACCTAAGATTCATCAACGCCTGTCGGCCTTGTTCCCGGACAAGCATCGTACCCAATGCGGCCGTTAGAATGACGATGCCAAGCGTTGCCCAGACGCCGATTGCGCCTCCAAGCTGGATAAAAAGCGCAACCTCAATGATCGGGACTGCGACAAATGCGAAAAATAACCACATAGTGAACCTCTTTTATTGGATCGGCGTCGCTGTGGACTTGACCCTGACGCTCGCTTACATAGGTGCTAATGGCAGGGGTTTCCATGTTTGCCCCAAAATGAGGTCGAGATGAGCACATCAATTATTCAGTTACTGGTACTTGCTGCGATTGCAGTCTTTCTGATCCTGCGTCTCAGGAATGTACTGGGAACCCGCGAGGGTCACGAAAAACCACCAATTTCAAAGGCCGAGCCTATGGCGCGCTCAGCTAAGCGGGACTTTGAAGTTATCGAAGGCGGTCCAGACCGCGATATTATCGATCACACACCCGAAGGTGGTGATGCTGCAGAGGCGCTTGCGAAAATGAAGCGCTCAGATCCCTCGTTTGAAGTGGCTGGATTTCTGCAAGGCGCACGCGGGGCATACGAAATGATCCTTATGGGTTTTGAGGCTGGCGAAATGGACAGCATAAAACCGTATATCTCGGCTGAAATTTTTGACAGCTTCAGCGAAGTTGTAAAAATGCGCGAAGAACAAGGCCTAACAATTGAGGCCAAGTTTATTGGTATTCGCGAACTGTCGCTAGCAAACGCAGAGTTCAATGACGCAACTCACGAAGCAGAGGTCAGCGTTCGTTTCGTAAGCGAGCTTTCATCAGTCGTTAAGGACGCAAACGATAACATCGTCGAAGGTGACGAAAAGGCGATAAAACGCCAGCGCGACACCTGGACATTTGCGCGCGCTATGAACAGCGGCGACCCCAACTGGCAGCTGGTCGCAACCGGCGAATGATAAACCTACTACGAACGGTGGTTATTGCCCTGTTCGTAGTAACTGGGCCCGCTAAAGCCGAAATCACAAACGTTCAGGTTCTTGGGTTTGACCAGCTAAACGGTTGGGATGACGACGACCATGCGGCCGCGCTAGACGTTTTTCTACAAACCTGTCCGGACATGGTTGAATTGGACTGGCATCGCCTTTGCGCTATGGCGTTAAATCCTGCCAACCCAAAAACCTTCTTTGAGCTGTTTTTTCGACCAATCTTGATTTCCGATGGATCGGAACCACTTTTTACCGGCTATTTTGAACCTGAAATATCGGGGTCACGCGTCCGAACAGGAAGATTTCGCTTCCCAGTTTACGCCCCGCCAGTGCACATCGAAGGCCGTTGGCCAAGTCGCGAAGAAATCGAAACCACCGATATTATGAAGGGCAGGGGTCTTGAGATCGTTTGGGTTGATGATCTAGCGGCACTATTTTTCGCACAGATTCAAGGCTCAACACGAGTTAGTTTGCCCGATGGCTCATCGATCCGCCTTGGGTATGCGGCCGCGAATGGCTATAAATATCGATCGGTTGGACAAGAACTGGTTCGGCGCGGTATTTACGAGCCACACGAAGTTTCGGCGAAAGTCATCGGCGGTTGGGTTAAACGCAACCCCACTGACGGACCAGAATTACTCCGCCACAACCCGTCCTATGTTTTTTTCGCAGAGGTGACAAAAACGAAAGCCCATGAAGGGCCGCTTGGCGCAATGAATTGGCCATTAACACCACTTAGAACAATTGCAGTTGATCCGGATTATGTGCCGTTGGGGGCGCCTGTTTGGGTTGAAAAAAACGGTGTCCTCAAATTGCGACGGATAATGATCGCACAAGATAAAGGATCAGCCATTAAAGGCGCACAAAGGGCGGATATATTCGTGGGTACAGGGGATGTTGCGGGAAAGGTGGCAGGATCAATCCGCGATCAAGGCAGGCTGATATTGCTCGCGCCGATTCAGCGCGCCTATGCGATGGTTGCCGAGGCAAAAGAATGAGCAAACGACGGAAATTACGGCCCGAGGAAGAAGCGCTATGGGATAAAGTCGCAAGCACAACTGAGCGACTTCACGCAAAAAAACCATCGTTTTTGGCTGAAACAGGGTCAAAATTGACGATACCAGCCAAGCCTTTAGTTGAGACGGCCCCAATACCCATTCCCGCATTTAAAATCGGCCAAACGGCCTCGGGCAGGGCGCGATTAAACGACCTGCTGCCCTCGATATCAGATCAGGTTGCATCTGCCCCCGCCCAAATGGACCGAAAGTCATTTCAAAAAATGAAGCGCGGCAAACTGGCTCCTGAAGGGCGCATTGATTTACATGGAATGACGTTGGCACAAGCCCATCCTGCGCTAACTTCGTTTATTCTACAGGCCCAAATGCGGGGGTTTCGGCTGGTTTTGGTGATTACTGGCAAAGGGAAAGACAAAGACATCGGTGGCCCAATTCCCGAACGTAAAGGCGCGCTTAGGCATCAAGTTCCGCAATGGCTAAAAATGGCTCCGTTAGGGCAGGCGATCCTACAGATAAGCGAAGCGCACCTGAAACACGGCGGCGGCGGGGCCTATTATGTCTATCTACGTCGTCGCAGATAGTGACGTTTTAGCCCGATTGATGCCAACAACCATCATTGCGGTTGCTATCGCGAAGTAACCTCCGACCCAAACGAACTGCGTTTCAAGCCCAACGCCGAAATCGATAAGGTATCCGGTGATGCCCGGCCCAATTGCAGAGCCTAAAACCATGATGGCAGTTGCAAGCGCCTTGATCGACCCGAGGTTCTTGGTGCCGTAGAACTCCGCCCAAAATGCGTTTGGTAGGGTCGCATTTGCACCCGACGTAGCAGCGAAAAACAGAATGCCAATAATAATTCCGGTAAGAGAGCCAGTAAGACCAAAGATCACAAACCCGATCCCGAGCGGCACTTGATACCATGGGATCAACCGCGGCGTACCGAACTTGTCCAGCAACCAGCCCGATGCCACCATCATCACGATTGAACCGCCAGTGTAGACAGGGAAAAGAGCCACAAGCTCAAAATGGCTAAGCGCCTTTAGTTCGGCGAAATGAACCTGATGAAAGAAGAATGAGGTGCCAAACGCTGACGGCCCAAGCAATGCCGGAAACATCATCCAAAACAATGGGTGGCGAATGGCCTCGCCCCGTGTCCAATGGCGGGCTTTCATTCCTAAGCTTTGATCTGACTCGGCAAAAGACTGCGGCGTGCGCTCGCTTCGCAAAAGCCCGAGAAGAACTGGCAACCCAAGGATCGCAGCGAATCCAGCCACGACCCAAAGTATGCGCCAATCGAAAAGCACCAAAAGCGAGACGAATAACATTGGCAAGAATGCCTCGCCTACCGAATAGCCCAATCCAGCGATCGACAGTGCCCGACCCCGCGCGGCGACGAACCAGCGGCTCATCGCGACGACGGCAAGATGGCTTATCATGCCTTGGCCAGCGAACCGGAGTGAGAAGATGACGATGGGCAGCATCCAAACGGCCCAAAAACCGGCCATAAAGAAGCAGGCAACCATCAGCAAAGGCAGAATAGCCATCGCCAAAGTGCGGATGCGATATTTGTCGGTTAAAGCGCCCGCCCAAACCATCACGGCGGCGGATGCACCGGTGCCTAGGGTATATATCCCGCCCCACTCGCCATGGGACAGATCGAACGTCTCGCGGATTTCGCCGGCGAAAATGGAAATAAAGTACGTCTGACCAAAGCCGGACATCAGGGTCAGCATAAACCCAGCCGCTAACCAGCGCGCGTTTGTTTTAAGGAAAGACAGTGAGACCATGGGGATAGTTGTGGTCAAATTGGCCTGCAGTGCAAGACCGTAAGCGACACGTTTGGTGTCGCAGGGCCTGACCCTTGAATTCAAAGGTCAGGCCTTGTGTTTTTAAAGTACGTAGCGGCTGATATCTGCGGATTTCGCCAAATCGCCGAGGTGCTTGTCAACGAACTCTGCGTTCACAATGACCTCTTCGCCTGAACGATCAGGGGCGGTAAAGCTCAGCTCTTCGAAAACGCGCTCCATGACGGTGTAAAGCCGACGCGCGCCGATGTTTTCGACCGATTGGTTCACATCTGCCGCGATACGGGCGAGGGCGGCGATGCCGTCTTCGGTGAACTCAACCGTGACCTCTTCGGTTCCCATCAATGCAGTGTACTGGCGGGTTAACGCGTTGTCGGTCTCGGTCAGGATGCGGACGAAATCTTCTTCGGTTAGGGCGCGCAGCTCAACGCGGATCGGCAGGCGACCCTGCAATTCCGGCAACAAATCCGAGGGCTTAGCGATGTGGAACGCGCCAGAGGCGATAAACAGGATGTGGTCGGTTTTCACTGGACCATGCTTGGTGCTGACCGTCGTACCTTCGATCAAAGGTAACAGATCGCGCTGCACGCCTTCGCGGCTAACGTCACCACCACGGGCGTCAGAACGGGCGCAAACCTTGTCGATCTCATCTAGGAAAACGATGCCGTTCTGCTCAACCGCCTCAAGCGCGGCCTTATTCACGGTTTCATCGTCGAGCAGCTTGTCTGCTTCTTCCCCGATCAAGATATCGTAGCTTTCGGCGACGGTTAACCGCTTCTTAACAGTGCGACCACCCATAGCTTTACCGAACATATCCCCAAGGTTCATCATCCCCATCTGGCTGCCCGGCTGACCCGGAATGTCGAACATCCCGCCCATCGGGTTTGAGGTGTCCGACAGTTCAAGGTCAATCATCGTGTCGTCAAGCTCGCCCGATTTCAGCTTTTTGCGAAACATGTCCCGGGTACCTTCGCGGGCATCTTTGCCAGCAATCGCCTCAATCACGCGTTCTTCGGCAGCGTTACGGGCGTTAGCCTTAACCTCTTCTCGCATAAATTCGCGGGTGGTAAGGATGGCGTTGTCCACCAGATCACGAACAATCTGCTCAACGTCACGACCAACATAGCCGACTTCGGTGAACTTCGTCGCTTCGACCTTTAGGAACGGCGCTCGGGCCAGACGCGCAAGGCGGCGGCTGATTTCAGTTTTTCCAACGCCGGTTGGTCCGATCATCAAGATGTTCTTTGGGTAGACTTCGTCGCGCAGGTCGTCACTTAGCTGCTTGCGGCGCCAGCGATTGCGTAGGGCAACGGCGACAGCGCGCTTGGCGTCGTTTTGGCCGATGATAAAACGGTCAAGCTCCGAGACAATCTCGCGGGGGGTCAGGTCAGTCATTCTTTTTCTTCCACATTTTCGCCGGACTCAGTCAAAGGCTGCTTTACAATCAGCGCCCAGCCTTCTTTTTCGGACTTCAATATTCCACCACGAGCCTGCAGCCCGATCAGCAATGTGCGGCACTCATCATTGCTTGTTCCGGAGAGTATTTTCAGACGCTCAAGCGAAACCCAGCCGTCGCCTTTGGCGGAATCCAGTTTGGCTTTTAACAGCGTTTTCCTAGGTTTTGCCCATCGCCGCTCATGTCTCCATTGCGTCATAATTTGAAGGAGAAATGGAGCAATTGAACCAGCAACCAAGCCACCAACTATTCCAGACAATAACACTGTCATTCTGAAATCGTCTCCACCGTCAAACGACCGTTGGTATAGACGCAAATATCCGAAGCAATCGCCATGGCTTTGCGGGCTACAGCCTCGGCGTCTAAGTCACTGTCCATCAATGCGCGCGCGGCGGCGAGCGCGTAGTTGCCGCCCGACCCGATGGCCGTCACGTCATGTTCAGGCTCAAGTACGTCGCCAGCGCCGGTGATGACGTAAAGCTCAGCTCCGTCGCTGACGATCAGCATGGCCTCTAGCTTTTGTAGATATTTGTCGGTGCGCCAGTCTTTGGCCAATTCAACGGCAGCGCGCTGTAGTTGGCCCGGTGTGGCTGTCAGTTTGGCCTCAAGACGCTCTAAAAGCGTAAACGCATCGGCTGTTGATCCGGCAAATCCGCAGACCACATCGTAGCCACCTGGCGACAGTCGGCGAACCTTGCGCGCGGTGCCCTTAATCACGGTTTGGCCAAGTGAAACCTGACCATCGCCCGCGATAACCACTTTGCCATCCTTTCGGACGCCTATAATTGTTGTGCCGTGCCAGCCTGGGAATTCGTCTTTTGACATGTCTGCCTCGTGTCCTATTTTGCCCCAATATGGAGGGCAAGGCCAAGCACTACAAGGGTCGCGCTTGAGCGTAGTTCATGTGACGGCTAGGCTATGTCTATGGATGAGACACGAAAGCTACGGATTTACTTACATCGAGAGCTTCTTGAGCAAGCGCGCAAGGGTAAACATCGGTTTCTACGTCTTGTGGATAGCGCCGTTTCATCGCGTGGGTGGGGCGTATCGTATCACCGAGACACGCCGGAAGAGCGTCTAAAATCCGCGCAACGTCGCGGTAAGGCGCTGTTTCATATGGACGATCCGTATCACGACAATGCTTTGACGTTCCGATTGGCTTATTACATGCCGTTCTGGCAAATCGAAAAATCAGCAAAGCGCTGGGAATGGGATGTCGCGCAGGCAGCGTTTGATGCCCGCGAAATCGACAAACCTGAGGCCAGACAGTTCTATCGATTTTGGAGTAAGCGACTTTTTGGTGAAGAGGCGATAGCTAGCGCGTCGAAAGAGGGCTTTGTCTATATCCCGCTTCAGGGCAGATTGTTGGACGATCGATCATTTCAAGCGATGAGTCCGGCAGAGATGATTTTGGCGACGCTTGATCAAGAGCCAGAACTGCCAATTGTACTAACGCTGCACCCAAAAGAAACGTACTCTGAGGATGACATGACCGCCCTTGCCGAAATTTGTGATGCGTATCCCCGCGTGATCATGGGCGAGCTTGATTGGCTGAACTATTTGGCTGAGTGCAATTACGTTGTCACGCAAAATTCTTCGGCCGCCGTCGCGGCGATGTTTTTTCAAAAGCCGTCGGTATTATTTGGCCGCGTCGACTTTCATCATATCTGCGGGAATGTTTGGGTGGACGGAGTGGAAGAGGCGTTTCGAAAGGTCCGCGAAGAAAAACCCAACTTCAAAGCCTATTTGAAATGGTTTTTCCAAGACAACACAATCAATGCCGGAAAAGCTGACGTGAATGAGCAAATACTAGTGCGATTGCGCCGACACGACTGGGAAATTTAAACGAGTTTTGCGCCACCGCGCGATGATATTTGTAGGACAAAAGATATCAAAAATGAAAAAGGCGCCCCTGACGGAGCGCCTATCGTGACTGGTTAAAACAGACCTAGAGAGATTCTTCGATCCAGCTTTGCAAAGCGGCCTTTGGGGCGGCGCCAGCGCGGTTCGAAACTGGTTGACCATCCTTGAAGATAAACAGGGCAGGAATGCCGCGAACGCCTAGTTGAGCAGCAGCTTGCTGATCGTTGTCGACGTTTATCTTTGCGATTTTCACTTTGCCTTCCATCTCAACCGAAAGCTCTTCCAAAGCGGGGCCGATTTGCTTGCAAGGGCCACACCATTCTGCCCAAAAATCTACGACAACCGGAATGTCGGAATTGCGCACTTCTTCGTCAAAATTTGCGTCGGTGACTGCTACGGTGCCCATGGGCTTTCTCCTGAAAAGGTAAATCGAGTTCGGATGTGAACCTAAGAAGCGGCCGTGTCAGCGTCAAGGTGCAACGCGATTATTGAGCGCGGCTTCGATCAAATCTTCGGGAAACCGCATGCGTTTTCCGTGAGCGGTCCACAAAATTTCGGTGATAATCTGTTTTGTTGGATAAATTTGTTTCAACGCATGGGAATAGGCCCCCATTTGCCGAAGAAGGCCATCAGGGGCTTCGCTTGGATTCCGAGGGATAGCGCGGTTGGTTTTGAAGTCCACCGCAATTACCGAAGTATCGCCAATAATTAGGCGGTCGATGGTGCCGTGCAAGCGGTCGCCGTCAAGGTCAGCGGTCACAGATACTTCGGCCAGCGCGTCTTGGTGGAACAGGCCTGCCATGTCAGGTTTCAGAAGTATAGAAATCGCTTCCTTACAGGCCTGATCGGCAAGCCCATCGGGCAGGGAGCTGCGCGCCTGCACCAATAGCTTTGGCGCTAGCCCCAACCACCCTTCGCGCGGGAAGGTTGGTAGATGCTCAAGCAAAATATGAACAAGCGTGCCGTATGACTTGGCGGTCTCTTCGTCCATACCCGCCTCAGATGCCAGAGCCTTTGTGCCACCCAATTTTGAGGGGCTTATCGTTTCAAGGCGCGGCGCAACTTTGGGTGCAGGCCTGCCAACCCAATCGGGCAATACGGTAGAAATTTCGGAACTGGCTTTGGTCTCGTCGCGTAGCTCTAGGCCAGACCAGTCACCTGTCGCGTAACGCATACCTTCGCCTGTCGGGAAATCGCAAGAAGTGCCGCCAGCATGCTGCATGCCTTCGGACACGACATCGTACCAGCCCTTACCACCCTCTTTCATTTCGCCTGCACCAGCAACAATTAGCCACTTTTCGGCACGCGTCATTGCAACGTAGAGCAAGCGGATATGTTCATTTTGACGCCGGGCAAGCGCTTCTTCTTTTAGTGCGGTTAAGACCGATGGCATTTCTTCCGAACGGGCCTTCCAGAATACGGATTCACTGCCTTTTAGCAGCTCATCGCGAATATTGTTCTTTGGCGGAGTCGTTTCGGGAAGAATTACGATTGGTGCCTCCAGCCCTTTTGCGCCATGAACCGTCATTACGCGAATTAGATTGCCGTCTGATGACGTTTGCCGCTTTATTTGCAGCTCGTCTTCCTGCATCCAAACGAGAAACCCAGTAAGGCTTGGCGTGCTGGTGCTTTCATAGGCCAGCGATTGCGCCAGCAGTGCGTTGATCCCGTCTTCGGCTTCGACCCCCAACCGCCCCAATAGATTGGCGCGCCCATGGTGGCGCGTTAAAATACGCTCAATCAACTCAAAAGGTCGGAGGTAGTCTGCCTGATCTCTAAGGTCGGTTAAAATAGCCATCGTTTTTGAGTGACAGTCCGCCTGATCGCGCAAAACTTGCCAAAGCTTTCGCTTTCCACGCCCTTGGGCTAGCGAATACAGCTCTTGCTCTGACCATCCAAACAAGGGCGACTTGAGCGCGGACGCAAGACTTAGGTCGTCGTCTTGAAGCGCCAAAAAGGACAGTAGAGCCGCGATGTCTTTCACGGCGAGCTCCGCGCCGACCTTTAGTCTGTCAGCGCCCGCGATTGGCAAGCCGTGCTCTTTACACGCCTGAATGATTTGATGGAACATACCGCCAGTTCTGCCGCGGACTAGGATCAAAAAATCACCTGGCTGTATGGGGCGTCGCTGGTAGACGCCTGCATTTCCAACCTCAACAGGAATAGTCTCATCTGAATTAAGCAGTCGAGAAATCTCACCGGCGATTTTCGTGGCGAGTTTGACCTTGTGATTTCTCTGACCCGGCAGGTCAACAGGGTTAGTCCAGTCGCCGTCGTCATCGTCTTTAACAGGCTCAACAACAGGCCAAAGATCGACACGGCCAGGCATTTGCGATTTGAACGCTTCGTGATCTGCGCGATTACCAATCGCCGCGGCGTGTCCTTCATGAAATGTGTAATCGACCATATTCAGGATCGCCGGTGAAGACCGGAACGAAAACAACATTGGCACGTGGTGTAGTTTGGAGTTCGCAGAAGCGAGACGATCGCCGAACTCGCCGCGCATCTTGTCAAAGGCATCTGGATCGGCGCCTTGAAATGAATAGATCGACTGCTTTTTATCGCCGACCACAAAAAGCGTTCGCGTGACATCTGCGCGGGTGCCTTCTCCGCTAGTGAATTCCTGCGCTAGCAATTCAACAACGTCCCATTGTATCGGGCTGGTGTCTTGCGCCTCGTCAACGAGAATGTGGTCAATACCGCCGTCGAGCCTAAATAAAACCCACTGAGCAACGGCAGGATCAGTCAAAAGGTCTCGGGCGCGTCGGATAAGGTCGTCAAAATCAAGACGGCCAAGCGCTTGCTTTCGATCATCGTAACGGCG
>Ga0233426_10001978_pt1 | contig 17867 bp, 22 predicted proteins | sample SI_118_April2016_6_FD_179875 | JGI IMG/M metagenome (GOLD analysis project Ga0233426, IMG submission 179875) | Seawater microbial communities from Saanich Inlet, British Columbia, Canada - SI_118_April2016_10_MG | ecosystem: Environmental > Aquatic > Marine > Inlet | place: Canada: British...
GATGTTTTTTTTTTTGGGTTTAAATATTTTGTTTTCTCGATAATTGAATTAATCGTATTCAACACATCATTACTATTTTTTGCCGATATCTCTTTGTATGTTATTTGTTTGCTACGAGCAAATTCAGTGCATTTTTCTATTTCGATACCTCTATTGATATCGTTTTTATTGCCAATTAACCACTGCAATCCGCCTTTGGCGCTACTAATAGATTTGAAATTTCGATAAATTTGATCAATTTTATACAATGTAGTTGGACGGTATTTTGGCCCGAAAAAGTGCTGAAGAATGTCGTCTCGCGTTCGATTTAATCCTACTGTATTGTCATATTGATTCGATAGACGACATGGGGTTTATATATGGAAAGTTACAAGATCATTTTAAATGCACGCGTAGACCAATGCCGTCCCTGCATTTCGTTGACTAAAAATCCACAGTGAAAAAAAATGCGACGTATAAAACAAAATACTATATGGTCAAAGCCATGTTTTCAACCTCGGTATTAATGGAAATGTTCCCGAAGGACATGTATCTGAACTTGGCTGGCGAAAAAAAACGTTTAGAACCTTATTATACAGTGGTGCGGCGGTATTATGAGTCATGTGCCTCGCATACCGGCTTTGTATTTACAATGGTGACAGAGATGCGGGCCATTCTGGGTTCTTTGGACATCCAGTGTCTTCCCGGAAAACTCCAGGAGGCCCGCGACCGGCTTGGTCCAATTCTCCAAAATTTTAGAAATAAACAAGACGATACGGAACGTGCATCTCGAGCGTTGCTCTATATTATTGTCGAGTATATTCATTCGTATGGCTTTGACCTGAAAGCTGAAAATATTCCAGCGTTGGCCGTGTATGGTGTAAATGCTTTTTTAGTGATCATATCTTCTGCCATTGTGTTGGGTATGGGAATTCAAAAAGTAGTCAAGGCAGACCACCAAACGATCTATAATGTCATGGCCAGAGAACTTCATTAAAATGGCACTATATATTCTGCTTTGTAATATATATAAATGAGTAAATTATTTAAAGAAATAGAAAAAGTAGACAAATGTGTCACATCTATAGTGATGGATTTATTACGATTGATTCGTAATAAAGAACTTGAAATAGCCAAATTGAATAAAGCCGTCGCCCTGCCAGAAAATGTAAAAAAAAGGGCAATGGAATCTCATTTAAAAATATTAAAAAAATTACAATGTAAGCTAAAAAATGTCACCGACAAGCCGTGTGCAACATGCCCACCGGCCACAAAACTTAATTTTTTATAATGTTACATGTAATTTTTTGTGAATCCGTGCGCGACAAAATGGACACGGTGCATCTTTACCAGACAACCGTGCGGCACATGTTCGGCAAAACATATGACCACATGGAACAAACACCGTATCTTTGTTTCTTTCATAACAAATGCCACACGTCATGTCCACCGGCTGTAAATCTGGAGGGGCGGCGACCGAGCAGACCGGAACCACAATCTGCTGTCGAACGGCTCTTTCAGCATTGGAGGTTGTGTTTATTTGTATCATATTTTCGGGATTAATCTGATACGATTGGCCGTTAATATCAGCATCGGTGTTGTTGGGTGAGTTGTTGCTAATTTCTACATTGATTACATCGTTGTAATCCGTCCATGTCCCATTGTTATCCCATTGCCATTTTATTTCAACCGTTGAGATAACTGAACAACGAATACGTCTGATGAAATCTGTGGTCAAGTTTTTCTGTTCCAATGTGAACAAATTTATTTCATAATTACTATTGCCAAAACTAAATGTTACGACCATAGTACCGTCTTGGATATTTTGGTCAATCATTGTAGAAATGCGTTGATCGTAATCTACCCATGTATAGTCATCCCACCATTGCCAAACATTTTGTGCTGACAAAGAAGCCATTTCCTCAAAAAAGATAAGCTGTAAATACAGTAAAAAAATAGATTATGCCATGGCTCCAATAATGCTACGGACGACATCAGAAAAGATACGTTCGCGTAAATATTTGCACGCACGATAACCTGCGTACACAATTGTAATCGCAAACATAAAGAGTGAAATGGAAAGTATAATTGTTTGACTCATTGGGTACAAATGTATTTATTTTTATGACCTATAAATATGCTGTTGTATTATTAAAATGAGTTGTAAACAAGTCTTTGATAAATGTGCCAACCCCGATGTACTCAAAAAAATTTTTTTCGGGGGGGTCAGCTTGGGTCTCGTCCTGGCCATTGTGTTTCAACTGGTCATTGTCAACGAATTGGGAGAAAAATGTCAAGAACCATTGACAACGGCCCCTCTCGTCTCGTCCATAACATTGGCTTCCTCTTTTGTTTTCACTGGATTGTGGGTTTACAGTTCTGGAAATTGTGTAATATGTGACAAGGTCGTCCCGCCTCGAAAAACACTTCGTCTCGTTTCTTTATTGTTGTGGACTTGTGTCACATGTGTCGGTGTGGCGGCGGCGGGAGCCACACTGGGCCAAATAAAATTGTATCACGTGGCGTGCCGTCACTTTAAATCCGATATCGATCTGGAAGGATTGCAGTACGTTTCTATTATTTTATTGATTTTGTCTATCGGAATCCCGCATATATATCCTAAGCGCAAAGAAGCCCCTAAGCGCAAAGAAGTCGAAACAATCACTGCCAGCGGGGTGGGGATCGACACGCGGTTGAAACAACGTTCATTAATATTTTTTTGATTCGGTTTTCGGGGCGGCCCAACAACCAATCTGACTTGGAGTGTCCAACCATTCGTGCCAACATCTATTTGAACAAAACCACACTGGACTTTGATTCAAATAAACCAATTTCCACTTTGTTGTCTCGAGTGTATATTCGAGACACGCCATATTTCCACAATCTACAATGGGGTCTGGAACGCGCGGGTCTGGGGGGATGGCATCCGAAATAGGGGAATCTGGGCGTTGTTGCGTGGTTACCATTTTTTTTAAATAATTAAAAATGGAGGTCATACTCAAAAAATGAACAAATCTTATATAGATTCATTTGACTCTATGTGTGGCACTTGTCCATGATATCAAACGATTCCCACGTTTTGTTTAGCCGTACATTGACCAGGTTGTGTGTTAACCATGTCCATACTCGGATATCCTCAGACGTTTGGACAAAATCTAAAGGAAAAGGATGAATTTTGAGAAGTGACTGAAAATGTTCTCTGCAATCCAAACATGGGAAATTTTCTCTGTAATCGTCTACAGTATCTCTTAATATTTGGACGGTCGAACATTGATGCAGTCGGTCCCAGTCATAATTGTAGGCATAAGCCATCGAAAACAATCCCAATAAAAAAATCATGGATCTTATCAAAGGGACGATATTGACAAAGCGATCTTTAGTAGGGTTGTTTCAAATGTAAAATAAATCCACGTTGACTGCAAAAAATCTTTTGTACCGTTTAGAGTTGTGCATGTTTTCAAATGAAAACCGTGACGTATCCGCTTCAAAAGAAACCAAAATATGTTCTAACTTGGATAAATATGTCTGGTATTGGGTTTTACATTGCTCAAATAATACGGCCGACAATTCCTCAAACACTGCGTAATATTGTTGACCATCATCTGTTTGGATGCAAACGGCCATTGTCCCAATCGTCATTATTTTACCAATCATACATGTAAACAAAACAAATCTTATATAATGATATTACACCATTTTTATATTAACCAAAAAAAGAGCTGATATCTCTTTGTTTTTTAGGTTTTTTCTTCTGTCTGTATTCTATGCCATGGACCGATCGTTTTTTGGTGGAATCGCTGCTCGACCGCTGTACGAAATTTCGCATCATCGACGTAGAAGCCGTGCCTGATTGACGAACCGAAGAAACTTCAAATATTTCACTCGAATTCTCCATCACCATTTCAAATATCCTTTGCAGTGGCTTTTGCAATTGATTCGACAAATACCACCGTGTATCTGGTGAAGCGTGGCCAGAGACGACATCCTCCGGCGTAACCGCGCGCATACATGTCTTTTCCCCTTTAAACCCTGGTCTTATGATGAAATCTATCCTGTCGCCTGTTTTAGGGGCAATATGTGCGGGTTGTGTGGCTTGTAATCTCTTTGCCAGTTCGGTATGTGGCATCGGGTTTTTGTAATCGTGTGGTCGTCTTGTTAGTTGTTTGGACATGGTCAAATCTTGAACCGGTACTTGATTCGCCAATAGCTGCAAAACCTTTTCTCTGGCATAGCGAATGGCTCCCTGTACATCATTATGTTTACAGAGTCGAATCAATACTTCCTTTTGCGTTTTGCTGACAATTGGTGCAAAGTCGCGCCGAACACATTCAAACCCCTTGACGTCCAATTTTGGCGCAAGACCGGGTTCAAATTTATGGCCTGTATATCTTTTTTTGCCCTTCAAAAGAATCGGATAATAAAACTTTTCATATTCAAGGTCGTTGGGCGGCAAAAAAGCCTGTGTACAAAATTTTCCCATTTCATCTCCCAGTTTATCCACTTTGGCAATGAGTTCTTCCTGAGAACAGTTTGTATCGCACATGGAAGCGGGTATGTTGGCAAAGACAGAGTCCTGTATATGGGGGAAAAATTGAAAAGTTAGATAAGCAAAAATAAAAAACGAACAAAACATTCAACGTACCGTATCGCCGTAAACAATTTCAAGGCCATGTTCTTTGTAGCGATCTTCACACATCCATTTGGTATGATTGGCCATTCCGCGACCCACGCGCGTGACAGACGAAGCGATTCGTTTTTCACCCAGATACCCCTGGCCGGCGCCAGTAAACCCGTAGACCGAATTGGCACACACTTTCAAAGCTAATTGCCGACCGTCCAGGACAGCATAGTCCATGGACTTTTCATCGAATTGTTTGCGCATTTTTTTGACGCGTTTGCGGTTGGACAGTAATTGCTCTAAGATTTCAGGCAAGATGCCGACCCTTTTTTTGGTTGTGACAAAGCAAACATCGGTATCTTTGACGACATATTCGAATTTACCACCCTCTGGGTAATCGAACGATCGTACTGGTCGAACTTCTGGGTAATTTTCTTCGGTCGGATCTTTGATATTGTGTGTTTTGGCCGACCATTGTAAATGTCGAGCTTCTTTAAAAGACGGCACTAATGTAGAAAAGCACATATTGTAAGCGCGCATAATACTGGGATACAGAGACGCAAAGTCCAAGGTTACCACCGGCGTTTGGTAAAAACCGGGTTTGGGGGTAATGACCACGGCACCTTCAAACCCATCTGCGACAACATGCTTTTTTCCAGATTCGTCGGGCAAATAATACCGCGGGTGTCTCGGATCTTTACGACATCGTGCTTTAATAAACTGCAACATCAATAGCATGGTACGGATTTGTTGACCCCGGTGCAAAATGGAAGTTAGTAGTACTCCAGTAACCTGTGCCATCTGAATCGCATTTACCAATTTGCACCGTTTTACAATGATCTGACACGGTAGCCAGGCGTCCTTCACACAATATTGGGCCAAAAATTCGCGGCCGGCGGGCGTTTTTTGATGTTCCGGAATATCGTCATACGCAATGTGGATTTTTTTGGTACCGAGAAGTTCTGCACACACGTTGTCAAGTTTATATGATCTCAATTTGTGATCTGACATAACTACACGGTATACATCCATCCAATCGCGCCCTTCCATCGATGTTTCCCATGATTCTTGACCCCCTCGTTGTTTTGAATAGGTATATTTTTTTTTAAGAATGGACGGCTTACCTACTCTCGAAAATGTGCGGGCGGTCATACAGTCCAAGCAATAAGGGTTTGGAACACCATTTTTATCCTTTTCGCACCCACATAACGCCTGAATACGTTCGATAAGATAAACGTTATCGAAATTCAAGACATTAAAACCTGTGATAAGATCGGGGTCATATTCCCGAATCTTTGCAGCAAAGGCAGTCAGCATCTCTAATTCATCTAAAAAAGAATGTACGGTAGTCGTGGACGGGTCATAGTCATCCGTCTGTTTGTCAGCGGTTAGCATTGACAGTTGTTGGCACTGTGGCTGTCCTTTGAGTTCCAACATAAATACAGTTTGCACCATTTTGGCCGAGACTATATCAAAGCAGGTCACACCAATGGTCGAAATACAATCTCGGGTTGCAATTGGAAATTTACATTCGCCAGAATCGGGATCCACATATGGCACGGCTTCAATGTCGTACGACAATACACGAAAGGGTGCCATCGGAATTGGGGGGGAATAACAAGGCGCAACCGCTACAGAAGTACACCTGTACTCTTCGCCACACGTTGTCTGGCCTACTCGTAGACGAATAGGATTTGAGATTTGCATCCATGAACACGCAGGCAATTGACAGTCCACCATCCAAACGAGTTCAGGCTGAAACATAGTTTCGTATATATCCGCCTGTTCCAAATAAGCTTCTATTGGGTTAGGGATAGATTTTACGGTGCTTTTTCCGGCACTATTAACCATTTTGCGGCGAAAGTCCAATAGTTTTTGATAGGTACCGGCAGGGTTTTTAAAAAGAGCCAACAGTGCTCGCCACAAATTAAACTTGCGAACTTGGAATCGAAAAACAACCGGTGGTTCTTCAGAGGTAACTCTCCTTATATTAAACCCAGATGTTTGGGTCCATGTTATGTCTCCCGGAGCAATTTCACATTTGTCAAACCAATAGGTATTCCATTGGCGAAAAACTTCCCCACAAGGTCGCTCCTGACCGTTTTCTCTTCTGTATTTTTTGGACGAACTTTCAGTCCGCTGCATGGACATATACCATTGGACAAGTGAATGCACGCTGTGTCTAAACTGAGAATCACAGTTGCAATTTAAAAACCCATAGGCAGTTATACCCGTTACAGACACGGCGACAGAAGTTCCATCAGCTTTTCGCCCATACAACATCGCTGTCATATTATAATCGGCATCATTGTGCCGCGCCGTACCAATATGCTGAAAAGTTAACATACTGTACTTACTGATTATCACTTTTATCACTTTTATATTTGAATTTTAGCATATGTTCAACATAAGTTCTGTACTATTTATTGTATGATTTAAGTACAGATACAACATGTCTAAACGTAAATCAAAAGGACAAAAAAGAAAAATACGCAAAGAGCCAACTAAAAGGGAATTGATATACAAGGACGACGGACAAGAATATGCCAAAGTTTTAAAAATGCTCGGTAATGGAAGATGTGACCTATTATGTGTTGATGGTATTCAAAGATTAGGACACATACGCGGAGCCATGCGCAAAAAAATATGGATCAAAATTTCAGATTTTGTACTTGTAGGGCTCCGCGACTACCAAGATAGTAAATGCGACATCATTGCAAAATATACAACAGATGAAATTCGCTCTCTCAAATTATACGGCGAAATACCATCAACTGTTAGCGTTTTAGAAATGCAAGAAGACGACACATCGAGTGATACACCCTTTGACTTTGACGATATCTAAACTATACATAATTAAAACATATTTTTATATTTTATCATACACAACTTCGAAATAGAAATGGTCATATTACCCATAGACGTCATACGGGTTATTCGCTCCTTTATGCGATTCCGAGAAAGATCACAAATGATTAATAAACAATGGGTTCAAGAAGTGTTTTATAAACACATTCGTCTTAAACATTGGAAATTTAAACGAAAGTTATATTCATATATGAAAATATTAGGACCACAGACTCTAAATATATCCTGGAAACGTTTTTGCAAAAGAATGTGCCAAAGACACCGGCGCGCCCGAAATAATCGATACAATCTGACGTGGCGAGCAGCGGCACGCACAGAAATGGAGAAAAACACGTGCCAGTCGTGTGGAAAACACACACAATCAAATGTATTTGGCGTTCATTTGTGTTTACGCTGTCGGGCGTGTTCTCGAAAAAAATACGCCTATATGGTAAGTGTTACCACCGCCATTTCGATGGGAATATCACGGCGTGTTTTAAATGAAATACCCGTACACTACGGGGGAATGTGTGGAAAATACAGATTTTGGCACGAAATACAAGCATTATTAAACTAATACTGTGTCCATTTGACGATTGGTGTCTTAATGTTGAGACGAGATGTTACAGTAGGGGCTGGGACAATCCCTTTGTAAAATGTCTGAAGTCTGACCATGTCGTGGTATGGAAGACCACTGGTACCTGTAACACGAAAACCATTTTGGCAGATAGTTTCGAATACATAGAGTTTGCCAGGCATTTGACACCCAATATGTTCAAATTTATATACGTTTAATCATAATTGTAACATATGTAAATATGCTGTAAATTAAGCCCCTCTATAAAGGATGGGTCTGTTGACGTCTTCACGGCCAACACAATCTATCCAAATATTATACCCGTACGATTTTGAGTAGATATAGTGGTATTTTCTTTTTTTTCGATAGACATTTACCCCGGCAAAAAAATGTGGGTAATTCTGCCCATTTCTATTAACTTGTGCTATTACTTTGTTCCACTGAATACACCGAAAAGTTGGGTCAAATTCGAAGATAAGACGTTGGAGTTCCATTGGTAACCCAAACATTGTATTTACTACATATTAAATTTATACTACAATATTTCTATATATTTCGGATGGGATTCAATGAAGACTCCCCCCACGATATAAATACAATGGTTATTATATCAATGTTACTTATCATCGCCCCGTTCTTTATCCTTCTGTGTCTGGTCGTCGTTTATAAAATAGACAATGAACACATCACTGCGGTGGAACGAAATTTATTATGTATCGTGCTCGGGGTTTGTTTTTTTGTGTATACATTTTTTAGTATCCGAATTAACATATTGTACTTATCTCCACACCGACCTTGGAAAACAAGGTCGGAATCTAAAATAACCAACCAACTCATGGATTGTGCGCGCGAATATATTACAAGTGTCACGCCAGAATATTGGAATAAAATACAAACGTGTATGCAGAACGTGGAACACTATCAATTATCAAAAGGTCAAACGCCATATACAGCTGTCATACCGGTTGCATTTGTCTATAACATGGATAAAAATTCAGTGTTTACAACAATCTATTATGACAAACTGTCAGATATTGATAAAGCCATTGTGATGGTTCACGAATGTTCACATATCGCTGTCGGAACCGTGGACCATGCTTATGTCTGGGAAAATAAATATATTACACTTTCTCACGCGCAGCATTTACACAATGCAGACTCATATGCACAGGCAGTGGCACACAAATGCACCGACAACAGTTATATAATGTAGAATATTTGTTATAAATCAGTATATTTATCATCGGTATCTTCTTCGTTTGTTATTTGTGGGCCATCTCGGGACATCGGTTTCACGATCATATTCTCTATCTCGTGGACTCTTCTCGCGAAACATCGGCGACATAGGTCTTCGACGACGGTCCGGACTCCTTCGGCGCCTATTTGGAACCACATGTCTTCTACGTTCTTGACGCTGGGGTGTTCTTGGCGGTGCTCGTACGCGATTTCGTGCTCTCTTTTTTTCACGGTCTTCTCGACGGGTGTTTTCAAACAATTTCATTTTAGGCGCCTGTTTACTCGCGTTTCCCAATGATCCTTTTGGATTGTACGGACGACGGTCTCGCCTGTCGTCTTGCCTGTCGTCTTGCCTGTCTCGCCCGTCACGGCGTCTATACGTTTGCCACCACTTTAATTTGCGACTCCTATACCGCCCGGTTTTTTTTTGACAAGCGTCTATAACACGCCTTGCAATAGCAAGTTCAGAAGAAGCACATTTGTCTACTATGTCATTTGTGACGTCTTGGTTATATTGACAACCCATTTCCAGTATATTATCGACAGTTGCTACAAATACGTCGTACTCGTCAGTGTTCACTGCCAAACCAACATCTATAGCAAGATCTTCAGACATTTAGCCTATGTCACCTCAGCTTATATACGCAATTTAACGAACCCAAAATGGTATTTTAGGAATACCCGGAGGATTTTCAGAAATAAATTTTTGAAGTTGGTCAATCTGACCTAATAATTGTTTATTTTGATGGCGCAATGTATTGATTTCTATCACAGCAGCACGTACAAACTTTTCTATAGGTTGCTGTGGAGTCACATTGCTGAAAGTTGGGACTATTTGGGTACTGCATTTTTTATTAATATGTAACCTACTAAACAGTTGCTCAATATTTTCCATTTTATTCAAAAAGAAAGTCTTTAAATATGATTATTTGTTAATTATTTTTTATTTTGTTTGGCGCTCTTTTTGTCCATGAATTTTTGAAGAATGGCTTCGTCAAAGGCAGCACCATGAACCAAACGCGGTTCGGGCCACATATTTCTACCAAATTTCCAATCATACCCGGTGGCCTTCTCGGACATTATATATATATCGCCGTGATGACAATGCAAAGTTGCCGCAGGTATCTGCTGGACCGCATTGTTGGGGATGGGGGCTCTCCATTGGTACTTAAGCACAGTTGTTCTCCCCAAACAAAGACAAATAACTTTTTTGCGTTCACCATCGCCATGATAATTGATATTCGAAGCCGGCCCATAGTAATGATTTCCTTCAGCAAACAAATTCTCTGCTTTGTATCCCAATACACCCGGCAATGCCTTACGAATACTGTCCAACACTGGCAAATCAGCAAAGGCTTTGACTGTTGATGTTACATCACCGCCTTTGATCGTTTTGAAATATTTGACGTTTTCTTCTGATCCGTATTTTTCGACCCACGCTGCATATTCAGTCACTTTTTTTTTACTTGGAATTTTGATAGGTTGATTAGTCATCGGATCCACATAGTTGTGAGCCGTGACAACTTCTTGATAATGAGCCATTTTTGCTTCGTATGCTTCTTTGTCCGATTCCATCTCGGGCTTAATGAGTGGAGCGCCTGTTTGGGGGTCGATGATGCTCGGAAAAGATTGTTCTTTGCCCACAGGTCCGTATTCAATATTATAACGGGCGTTTTTTTTCATAATTTTGTGTTGGAGGGGGTTGTAATACAAACGGTCAAACCCATAGGAACATTCTTCGCGGAACAGACGATCTGCTGTACCAGGGCCACACAAATAATCAGCGCCGCCGCGAAGAATAAGAACCCCTGCTTCAAGGTGTTTCATGAACCTATCACCTTCGTGACCGCCTTGAGAGGATTTCCATGCGGTTTTTGGCGGCCACAGTGCAACAGGGACATCATCAACCGACATGCGGACATAATCGGCGCGCCCCCCAGATGCATTTACAGCTGCTGCAATGCCCTGAAGTTCTTGCACCGAAAAACCACACGGGGCCATTTCGCCGGTTATATCGCCATTCACACCACCAGCATGCACAGTGGCTTCACTAAATGTGATGGCAAAGCGTTCCAGCTCTTTACGCGACACATTTGCCGACGATTTACGCCGTTTGGCGGCGGGTGGTGATCTCGACGGTAATGGGTGCTGATTAAAAGATGCCATAATGTTAATATTCAGATCCTTAAATATCTCCAAATATTAAGCCCTAAATATTAGGATTAAATTTTTCCAAAAAGTTCTAAATATTTAGGGCAAATGTGGATAGATTTGTCCAACATTCCTTAATATTAAGAGTTCAAACCAGAACCGAGATTTTGGTCCAATATTCCTTAATATTAAGAGTTCAAACCAGAACCGAGATTTGTCCAACATTCCTTAATATTAAGAGTTCAACAAAATTTCCAACTATATAAGCATCCAATTATGTTAATATAATGTTGTTGCAACTACTGTTTTTAACACTGGCAGCCGCACAACAGGTCACACAACAACCTAACAGAACAGAGATTAAAAGATTGTATAATGACGGGGGTGGTTGCAATGAAGTTGGGAACATAACCCTATGTGGGGACGGGACATCATGGAATAGTACAATGGAAAGGTGTATATCTGTAACAGGTGTCGTAGAGCAGTGTCCCAATGGTAAAATATATAGCCCCTCTTTCAACTTTCAACCGTGTTCAGCTGACACCATAATCACCTCTGCGGCTGATTGTATTGCCGCAGCCGCATTCATTTCCGCACCCTACGGCAACACTGCTGGCCCGGAGTGGCAATCGGGCTGTTTGTTTCATGGGGGAAATGTCTACTACTCGGCGCACGTAGATGACAGCGATCAGAATCCAACAGATGCCTACATCTGTCACGGCTCTTTTCTGGAGTGTGACAATTAATGAAATTCTCAACGATTTGGAGATTCTCAATGACTAATTTATTTTTTATTTTTTCTTGAAGTCATTTCTCTAAAGCTTTAGAGATTCTCACCACTCTGGACGAACAATTTCCAACTATTTAAACAACCAATAATGTTAATGTAATGTTGTTGCAACTACTGTTTTTAACACTGGCAGCCGCACAACAACCTAACAGAACAGAGATTAAAAACTTGTATAATAAAGAGGGTGGGTGCAATGAAGTCGGGAACATAACCCTATGTGGGGACGGGACATCACCTAATGCATTAGATGATGCATGGTCCAACATTCCTTAATATTAAGAGTTCAAACCAGAACCGAGATTTGGTCCAACATTTCGAATGTAATTTGTAAATAGAAAAGCCTGAAAATAGCAATTGATTTTTGAACTATATAAACAATGGGGTTATAAAGTATAGTATGTCGTTTAGCGAATGTTCCAAAAAAATTACAGAAGAAAGTTCAAAGTGTTGTAGAGAGTTACGTGTATATTTACATTGTGAGCGCCGTATACCCCGCCGAGTGAACTCTAAAAATAAATGGAGACAAACGTTACCAATTGGAGACGACCTGAGTGGATATTCTTTACAAATCATCGACAACGAAATAGCAAAGAATGGCGAACCAAGAGATTGGAAACTGACGACTGACGATTTTCTGAGTGGCGCCATATCAAATTTGGAAGAATCCCAGAATACTATCGAAAAACTTGATGCTGTGGCCGCAGCATCCAAAGATAAATTTTTGGGAGTCATTGGTTCGTACATTGAAATGTTAAACCAAGTTGGATTATTTGCAACCCTTGTTATCGGATTTGGTATGGCCCCCATCACTGGAATGATGGTCGACCCACTCGCTGTACGTCATGTAGAATATCTTATACTACCATTCGTGTGGTCTTCGCTCTTTACAGTTTTTGCTTCAGGGTGGTGTGTATTGGAATCTATATTTTTGTCGATCAAATTAAATGTCATTTCATCTTCATTGATAACAGGAATGTCAAGTAGAAATAAACATTCCATCAATACGAGAAATTTAGGAGGAATAAATTCGACATGGAATGGAATCATGTTCTGGTTCTTTATTAGTATTATCACGTTTATTTTACAATCTACATTACAGTTTGTCTTGGGAATGCATGTTAAAAAGAAAAACCATTCACATATGAATATGACCAGTAACGACCTATTAGCAGAATACATTAAAATTCAAACATATGACGAAGAGAAAGCTTGGGCCTCATTCAACCCCATCATATCTTCTGACGGCGATATTACACATTTTAGTATTTTCGAGGGCGCCTATGGAACAACGATTTTGTCAATTGTTGTATTGACTTCGATCTTTTCATTTGTTCTGCTCGTTCGATGTTCAACCACTTATGTCCAGTATACATCGTCCATCAGTATGAAAATATTTACAGCTATTCTCTGTTATATTCCAAGATGTTTTATTTGCTATTGGCCGAGTTCAACAGAGTATAAAGAACCTTTGGAACGTCTGAATTTTGAGTATGAGTTTGCGTTAAAAAATCTTCAGTTCACTATTGAAGAAGTCCAACATGAAACGCGTCAGTTTTTTAACAGTATCAAAGCATTTACCGAAAACCCAAACAAACTTAAAACGAAACTTGTCTTAAACAAAATCAGAAATTTAGAAAGTTTCATCCTGCAAATACAAGAAGGTCGCAATAAAATGAAAATTAGAAACGGCGAATATTCGGATTCAGATATTAATAAAGAGAGCAGTCTCGATAATGTTATATTCCGACGGCGGGGGGTTTATGTGGTAGGAGCACATAAATATAAGCAAAACGATGAAAATTTCCACACATCAACACGTTTGGATTTCTAAAAAATATACCTATAAACTTGGTTTAATAAACGATTGTATATGTTTTCCCAACATGTTTTCAATCACGCTGAATTTTCATCGTATTTAAGGGCGCGATTGTCCAACGATACAAAAAATCTACAAAACCATTGGGACCGCGCCCGCAATTCAGTAGAACACGACACAGGAACAAATAATTTCAACATCGTACAGACATTTATTACTGATGTTTCGGATGTGTATTTAGATTTTTACCCCGAACCGTTCGTCCTGCCACAAAAACCCCAAAACGCCGAGTCGTGTGAATTACAACGCGTTTACCTACAAATGCGCCTACGACAAATACCAGTTAATATGTTTGAAGACATTTTTCAACGGGCAAATTTGAAAGATAGGCCAATCATGTGGCATACCTATTTGTATTTAACAAATACACGCCATATGTCCACCCAAAATATATATAAACCAGATGAGTATGGAGTCGACCAAACGGACGAAAAATGCGACAAACTCAAAAAAGATCAGGTCGCTGAGTGGACGACCCTAAAAAATAAACTACTCAACAAAAAAGTTCTTGATACTGATTGGAACGTTTGGGAAAATTCAAAAGATCATAAAACGAGTCGTTGGGTTCAAGTAAACGCTAAGGATGTTGTAGTCCACACGGACGACAAATCCGAAGGAGATCAACGTCCCGAAGGAGATCGGCGTCCATCCGAAAAATTAAAAATAGTTGTAGATACGGATGGAGATCAGTCTCAATCCAATGATAGAGAATTAACGACCATATTCATAGACCCCAATGACAGCGATCGGTGGAAAAAAAATACAGAAGAAAACAATAAGTTATTACAGGAATTCGCTAAAGGTATAGCGAATGCGCGCATCTCGGAAAAAATACGCATTAATTTTAAAGTATTGCCTCCTGTCATGACAATTCGAAAACACGGCAAAATCGTGGATGGCGGCGAGTCAAAGTCTTTTATATGCAATGCTGTTCGCGGCATATTCAACTACACTTACGAAGAAGCATTTATCCACCCGGGCATTTACAGGGATATGGATAAAATAGATAAATATCTGTGGGGGTTTTTGTGTAGAAAACAAACCACTTCTGGTATATTTGGTAAAAACGTAGTAGATACCTACCAAAAATATGTTAATGAGTTAGTAGATAACGATAAAATTGCAAAAGACACCGATGGAATCATTCGAGTCCAGCCAATAGATGAAAATGTTGTACGGTCAAATAATGACTGGACAAAAAGTGACATAAGTGGTTATAAATTTTTGCGCAATGGTTATAGAATGTTTCCTGTGTCATCGACACTCAACAATTTATCGATAACCGACATTAAAAACGGCGACAAAGACGACTTGCAATATATAACAAAAATGAAACGGTTTTTGTATCTAAACAATACATTTTCATATGATACGGACGCCATTTTGACAAGATCGAGCATATTATTAAAATATATTATACGTGTTGTACTACAACAATTTACACGTACACAACAGTTATTGATAGAATGCGAATGTCGTTTAAATTACCAAGATCTTATTCGCCAACGAAAAATAAAAATACGATCAGAATATTGGTTGAAAATAAAAAAAGCACAGAGGCAAAAAGATTTACAAGCACAGAGGCAAAAAGATTTACCGACGGTAAATTACCAAAAAGAGACTGAATTGGACATGTCAGTTGTTGTATTTACAAAAACGTCGGACACTGAATGGATATGCAACAATAAAAACTGGCCAATGTATTTTATGGGTGCCGTTGATTTTCACAAACTCGAAAGTTTGTATTCTTTTAAGGTTGAATGCGACACGTTCTATCGTGATAGTAGAACCATCGGCGCGATGAAAGAGATTTGTGAGATCCAACAAACGATACAGGGGAAAGAATGGTCCTGGCGGCTTAATTTAACATTAAAAAAATTTATGGAAAAACTTACCAAAAGCCATTTAACTTACGAAAAGTTGTTAGAATCGATTTACAATGACACAGATGATGATGATGATGATGATGATGATGATGATGATGATGATGATGATGAGGATGTGGTCTGGGATATTAGTGATGATGAGGATGTGGACTGGGGGGCGGGGATGAAAACAGTGGAGGAGGAGGGGGAAAAGGCAAGAATGATGAAGAATGAAGAAGAAAAGAAGAAGGAGAGACTAACTACTGCTGAGGAGAAGGTGGCGGATGACGCTGAGGAGAAGGTGGCGGATGACGCTGAGGAGAAGGTGGATGATGACGCTGATGCTGAGGAGAATGAGAGACTAATTGCTGCTGAGGAGAAGGAGAATGAGAGACTAATTGCTGCTGAGGAGAAGGTGGATGATGACGCTGCTGCTGAGGAGAGACTAATTGCTGCTGAGAAGAGACTAACTGCTGCTGAGGAGAAGGAAAGAACAAAAAGCAATAAGGATGAAGAAGAAAATCAAATCAAATTGAGCGATTTTATTAAACTGAGGCTAAATGAGTTCATATATTCAAGCGTAATTATTCTTCTATTGGTAGAAAGATATCCACGCTCAAAATTTATTTAATAAATCATTTTATTTAATAAATCATTTTCTCTAATTTATAAGTATCTGTTGTTTCAATTGGTACCGTCCAAAGTCCTATAAATTTCATCATACCTATTTCTGTTAAATAATGTCGGTTATAGATAAGAAATTTTCTGGTTTTTTTAAACGCCCACAATCCAAATTTGAGTTGTCGGGTATTCATATCCACATCTTTAGAGATTTTTTGCGATTTTTTTTTCCATGTATTCTGCAATTTATTCATCAAATATCTCCCTCTATTATTAAGTATTTTGGTAAGGTCGTCGGTGTAGGATATCTTTTCGTAGATCTCATCGGCCGAGTTGCTTTCTGTAGCGTTTGCTGATTTTTCAATCAGGGCTGCTTTCAGCTTTCCCAGGGCTGCTTTCAGCTTTCCCTTACCATTCGAATCAAATGGTGGGGCTGCTTTCAGCTTTCCCTTACCATTCGAATCAAATGGTGAAATTGGAATAAAGATGATAGGGGCGCCGACAATCTTACCACCCCTATGTTGTGGCTGTGACAACTGGTCTGGTTCCCATAAAAAACCGGGTACTTGAGGGAATTCTTTGGTCGACAAACCTGCCGTATAATCGACCATTTTCGTATAAACACTTTCTGCTATGTCGTGTTTTGGGAAGTGGTATAACCCATGCTTACTATATTTGGCAAGTTTTGCCGTTAAGCGGGTTATCTCACTAATATTCATTGTTTCTTTTGCTTTTTTTAACGCTTCTTCATCATAAGTAGCCTGAAACAATCCGTCTCTTTCATATCTGCCAACTTTACGTCGTAGCGACTCAATTTCACTTTTATTGCCTAATCGAGATGCTGCTTCAAAATCTTGTCTTAAATGTCGGTTGTATATAAAAAATTGTTCACTGTGCTGAAACAAATCTGTTTGTCGAAATTGATTCAAATTGTTCTTTTTTATGAGTTGGGTTGATTTACAAAATGTCGCAGGATGTTTGGGCTCATATAGTTCGCCTGACGAACCATGTGTCAAGACTGTCGTATCTTTCGGTGTTGTATTTTTGATCAAAGACATATATGTTTGACATACGAAACTTAAATAGTGTAAAAATATAAACATTGTATTAGTCATAAATAACTATAAAACCACACTTTATTTTATAAATATGATATTAATAATTATATGTATTTTAATTTCTGTATCGGTACAAGCGACATGTCCTCCCGGATTTAGTAACGCGACAGGCAGCTGTAGTGGGTGTGCAGAAGGTCAATACACTGCAAATATAACAGCTGAGTGTCAAGCTTGTGAGACCGGTAAGTT
>Ga0233426_10001979_pt1 | contig 17859 bp, 14 predicted proteins | sample SI_118_April2016_6_FD_179875 | JGI IMG/M metagenome (GOLD analysis project Ga0233426, IMG submission 179875) | Seawater microbial communities from Saanich Inlet, British Columbia, Canada - SI_118_April2016_10_MG | ecosystem: Environmental > Aquatic > Marine > Inlet | place: Canada: British...
TGGGTACTTGATTAAGTGAATTCATTACATCAATTAATGCACGCTGTAAGTTAACGCCTGTTTTATATCTTAGGGTAATACTGCCACTGCCTTGACTTGAACTAGATTCAAGTAATTCAAGGTTTTGCAATCCTTTTAAAACGTCTTCTTGTCGCTCTATGATTTCAGCTTCTATTTCTTCAGGAGCCGCAGCACGCCAGCCTGTCGAGATAACTATTTGCGGTTTGCTGATATCAGGTGTTAATTGAATAGGTAATTTAAATAGGCTAATAGCACCAAATAAAGTGATTAATAAAACTGCGACTATGACTGCAGTTGGGTTTTTAAGTGAAGCCGAAGTAAGAGTCATTACTTGTTACCCGTTGGCGATTCACCTGAAATAAGTTTATCGTTATTGGTTTTGATGTTTACTGATTGTCCTTCTCGTAAACGCTCTGCACCGCGAATAACGACCTTATCTCCAGCTTTAATGTCGCCAATAACTTCAATCAGCGCTCCTTCGCTGATACCTAATTTAACCGTAATTTGTTTGGCTTTATTTTCAGCATCGATAATGAAAATGCTTGTTGCATTTCGTCTCAATACTAATGCGTCTCGTGGTGCGGCGAGAACTTGTTTACTGTTTCCTGTCGCTATAGCTGCTTTTATGTCCAATCCTATTGGCCAATCAAACGGTGACATATCAAGACGAACTTCCATTAATTGGGAGCGAGAATCGGCAACGGGAATAATAGCTTTAATGTCTGCTTTTCCTTCACCTAGAGGAGATTTAATAGCTAATCGTTTACTTTCTTTTAAAAAACGATAGGTGGTTAACGGAGCATATAATGATGCTTCAACATTTGCTGTTTCAACTAGGCGAATAATGGCATTGCCGTTATTAACATATTCGCCTTGATTGCTGAGTCTTTCGACCACAATGCCATCAAAAGGAGCTTTCAATTTTGTGTAGGTAATATCTTGCGATATTTGCTCAAGTTTAGCTTGCGCTGCACCTGCATTTGCGCGGGCGATCTCGAAATTCGAAATTGTTTCTTCCAGTTCTTTTTCTGAAATTAATTTTTTTTCAACCAGGGTTTTTTTTCTTTTTACTTCTGATGTTTCAAATTTCAGTTTTGCTTGTGCATTGGCAAATAGAGCGGCTTCTTCTTCATACTTTAATTTAAGCGTTCGATCATCAAGCTCCGCAATAATTTGTCCTTTAGTAACTTGACTGCCTAAGTTTGCCAAACTGATTAATCGACCAGAAACATCTGCAGCAATTTGAGAGTTATTACGGCTGACGATGCTACCTGATACCCATGCAACTGGAGATAATGTTGTGCTTTCAATATCAGCGACATTAACATTCGCTGCACGTCCTTGCTGTGCGTTTGATGTAAGTGCTATTAAGCCGAAACTGATGATCGAAAGAGTTCTGACGATAGCGCTAAAATGAAGTGTTTTCATATTATCCTAAGTACCTTATAAAAATTAACATCCATTTGCGTATGCTAACTTTGTGAAATTTTTGTTTACTCTTTGTATGGGACCATATTGACTTAAATATGATTTCATTAAGGTTTGATGTTCGTAAAGTGATACATATTTAGATCAAATTCAAGCTTAATTCGTTATGTCGTAATATATAAAGGATGAGTTACAAAGCTTTTGAAATCCATACCATGCTACTTCGCAAACTGATAGAAATCTGATAATAATGTGCTCATAACGTTGACATTATCTACTAGCTGTTTTGCTACTCTATTTGGAAATAATTGCTCTAAAACTTCTATTTGATCGAACTCACTGTGCCAAATATTGCCCCATTTTTTTTCAGTTTTTCGATCGCATGCTGTTTTATTTTTATTGTCATAACAATCCCAAAGTGCAGGGTGGGTACTTTGAGAATAACCATCAAAGCCATCTTTACCATTTATCGTGAAATTAGTTGATTCAACATAAGCAATCGGAATTCCGGCACAAGCAAACGGTGCATGATCAGACCAAGCACCAGTAACACCTATTGGGTAACCTTCATATTCAGGGTGAATAACATATTGCTTTTCTTTACCGAGTACTTTTTGTGATGCTGCTAGTAAAGCTTCCCTTATTTTTGTACTGCTATTATATGATTTGTCTTCTTGGCTACATTTATATGGCGTTGTATGTGCGCTATGAACATAAATATGATCACCACTAGCTATAGTATCGAAATTAATCATTGCGATTATTTCGTGTCTTTTTGTCGATATTTTTGAAAGTTGTTCAACATAATATTTAGATCCTTGTAAGCCAACTTCTTCAGCACCAAAGGCTATAAAACGGATATTATATTTAAGATTCTTCTTTTTACTCATTTGGGATGCAATTACAAGCATTGCAGCTAGCCCAGCACCATTGTCAGTTGCTCCAAGAGAACCGGTATTTTTGGCTGTAGAGTCATAGTGAGCACCTAAAATTATTGTTTTATCTAAGAGTGGATTGGTATCAGCGATGATATTTATTGATTTGAGATTTTCTTTGCCGAAAGAAAAAACTTGTTCAGTTGTCGTTAAGCCCATTTCCATAAATGAAGTACTAATATATTTTGCGGTGGCTTTTTCTTGATTTGATCCTGCTTCTCTTGCGCCGATACCATGGTTACTATTGGCAATTTGTTGATGAATTTTGGAAATGGTTTGGGTTAGAGTCTCAGCATAGACTGATGAGCAAATGAATAAGATAGAAATAGCAAGAAAGGTGAAGGTTTTAGTCACGTTATTAAATCCATTTTTTGTTATTTATTTTAATGATATAGTTCAATTGTACTCTATTCAATATGGAAGCGTGAGAAGAAATTTATCACGGTAGAAAATTATGAAAGCATTAATTTTATTAGCTATATATGTCATATCAATAAACGCGTTTGCTCAGCAAACGAATACTTGCCCAGATTATCTAAAAGTAACAAAACAAAAGTTGCATTCAAGTAAGTCAGTTGATTTATGTGAATTAACCCAAGGTAAGCCTGTACTCATCGTTAATACTGCTAGTAATTGTGGTTTTACTCCTCACTTTAAAAAAATAGAAGCTTTACATAAAAAATATCAATCAAAAGGGTTGGTCGTCATTGGATTTCCATCAGATGATTTTTTTCAAGAAGAAGATGATGAGAAAGAGACGGCAAAAATTTGTTATGTAAATTACGGTGTGACTTTTACCATGCTATCAACCAGTGCAGTCAGGGGCAGTGATGTAAACAGCGTTTTTAAATTCTTAGGAGATAAATCAACTTCACCAAAATGGAATTTTTATAAATACTTGGTTGATGGTAAAGGCAACAAAGTTCAATCATTTAGTCCAAAAACAGAACCTGATGATAAAGAGTTTATTCAAGCTATTGAGTCAATGTTAACCAAAGCATAATGAGTATTACTCGAGCAATTTGTGCTATTTTTTTTGCTATCAGCCTATCAACTCACGCTGAATTTGTTTTGGAAGCTTCTCCTGATATACAAGGTGAATTTGCAGTCAATTTGACGGATTTATGTGAAGTTGCAAAAAATACAAAACACTATATTGACACTTTTCCTCAAGATGATTTTGCTGTACACGAAGGGACTGTAATTGACGGCATAAACATTGAGCGCGTTGTGAAAACGCTCAAATTCTTATGTCAATCAGTAGATGAAACAGCTTATTCCTCTGAATATTTAATCAAGCATTTTGACTTTTATCGTTGGTTACCAGATAAAAAACAAGCCAATATGCTTGCTACAAAAAGTGGCAATGCAGTTAAAAAACGTTTACTAACAAGTATTCCAGAACAACAAATATTTATCACTAAATATTACACTAAATTACTTAATGCGAGTGAAGTACCGACCGATAAATATAACCAAGCTTTGTATGCACTACCCTATGACGAAGAGTCACTATCATTAGAGCAAGCAGAGAAAAATAAACAAAACCTTACGCGTTATCAACTGACTAGACAGGAAGTTATTAATGGTGCTTTACGGGATAATAATCTGGCACAACCGTTAATTTGGCTAACAGAAGAGGCATTACATGATGTGCTTTTGCAGGGCACTGGCGTTGTCGATATTGGCAGTAAAAGGCGTTATTTTAATGTACACCGCAACAACGGTATTGCTTATGATTATACGCTTGGAAAACGTGACCAGTCACGCTATTGGTATTTTTCTGAAGTACCAAGTACCTTAGGTTATGGTCAAACTCTGGCGGACAAAATTGCGATTAAGCCAGAAGTGACTTTTGCTGGCAATGTCAAACAGTTAGGGTTAGGGAAGTTGTTTTTAATTAATTACCAAGTAGGCGATAAGTCATACAATAATATGGGCGTACTTGCTGATCAGGGTGGTGCGTTCGACAATAATTTATTTCAATTAGATTATCTCAAGGGCAGTTACTATGGCTGGAAGGATTATTATCAGGCAAATAAGCATTTACCCGATTATGCTAATACTTGGTTAATGCTATTAAAGTAATGTGCTATTAGAGTGCGATTGATTTTGACATCAGCTTTATTGAATTCATCGGTAAGCTATTTTCAATAAAAAATCAAAGTTGCGAAGTAGAGATGCATTGCAAAGACTAGTTAAATAAGACACGTTGTACTTACTAATGCAAAAATTAACAAAGTATCATATTTAGCTATTTTCAACAGTTTTAAGACTCTCATTTACTTTTTTTCTATTACATTGGTTTCTGTTGGAGTGTCTACAGCTTTCGTATCAGGGCTATAAGCTAATGGTGCATCAAGCAATATTTGACGTAATCTTTCAGTATCTTCAGCGCGCATGGCATCGTTAATATTGTTAAGAATAATGTTAACGTCAGGCCAGCAAAGAAAGCGTTCGTTAGCGGTTAAAATGCGTTCATGACGAGTAGGCTGAGCGTGGTCATCAATCAACAATTCTTCATAAAGCTTTTCACCTGGGCGCAAACCACTATATTTAAGCTCTATATCACCGTCAGGGTTATCTTCATCTTTAATGGTTAAGCCCATAAGATGTGTCATATTGATTGCAAGATCTACAATTTTTACTGGATCTCCCATATCTAAAACAAATACATCGCCACCTTTACCCATAGCTCCTGCTTGGATGACAAGTTGAGCCGCTTCTGGAATGGTCATGAAGTAACGAATGATATCTGGGTGAGTAATGGTTATAGGGCCACCGGCCTTTATTTGTCGTTTAAATAAAGGAACAACAGAGCCTGACGAGCCTAAAACATTACCAAATCGGACCATGACAAAACGAGTGTTATGATCTCGTGGAGCTAAAGATTGTAAAACTAACTCAGCTAATCGTTTAGTAGCACCCATCACGTTTGTCGGTCGTACGGCTTTATCAGTTGATATAAGTACAAACGTTTCTACATCACAGAAAATAGCTGCTTGTGCAATTTCATATGTGCCAAGTACGTTGTTAGATATGCCCGCAATGACATTGCTTTCTACAAGAGGTACGTGTTTATAAGCGGCAGCATGATAAATTGTTTGTACTTTCTGGGTATGAAAAATAGTGGTCATTAGCATGCCGTTTTGGACATTGCCGATGAGCGGCACAATAGGCGTTTGACTCTTGATTTCACGTAAATAGACAGTTAATTCTTGGTTGATTTCATATAAAAAGGCTTCACTGACATCGAGCAGTACTAATTTAGTGGGATGTTGAAGGATGATTTGACGGCATAGTTCTTTACCAATTGAACCACCGGCACCTGAAACCATGACAATTTTACCTTTTATGTTTTCAGATAATAATTCAGGAATAGGAGCTACGGGCTCTCGTCCTAATAATTCATCAACAGAAACTTCGCGAAGCTGATCTATTTTTCGCTTACCTGATACTATGTCTGACATATTAGGAATTGTTAAGAGCTCTAAGGCATGTGGCTCTATCGAGGTAACTATTTCTTTCATCCTTGTTTGCGTAACTTTATCAACGGCAATTAAAACTTTGTATTGCCCATAACGCTTAACGAGTTTATCAATATCTGTAAGTGGGTAGATTTTGATACCGGCTAATTCTCTGCCATGATATTGACTTTTTTGATCGATAAAGGCGAGTGGTTGATATTGGTTACCTAAAGCAAGCGTATTAGCTAATTGCCTACCGGTATGTCCCGCACCATAAATAACGACTCCTTCTTTTTCATCAAACCATTTTGCACCAGTGATCATGCCAAACGCTGCTCTGGCACCAGCAATAAAAAAACTTGCGATGGCAAAGAATACAATGGGTACAGAGCGAGGTACCAGTGCGCCATATAGGTAACCAGCTAAAACAAAAATAATACTGGAAAGCCCAACTAATGCGATAACTTTTAAGGTTGATTTAGCGTTGAAATAGCGAACAACAGAACGATATATCCCTGAAAAATAGAGCAATATCATAGTACTAAGCGTTACTGTAATAAATACCGATATTTCCGCTTGAGATACGTCGAAGTTTGTAATCCCAAGACGCAAAAAATACGCTAGGAAAAATGAGAAAGCTACCGCGCTAACATCATACGTTAATGCAATTAAAAGTTTTGCCGAGCTTGGTATTAAGTCAATTTTTCTGATCATCTGCAATGGCCTTCAGATCTAATGCTGTAAGATATTCATTTTTGATGAATTATTATTATTCAAGGGTTTACTTGTTATCATCATACCAGTTTCTTCTTAAGAGTCTGCTACTTTTGTAAAAATTTCGTTAATCGCCTGACAAGTTAATTCTACTTCATTTTCACTCAGTGTCGGATGGACTAAAAACATAAGACTCGTCTCACCTAATTGCTTTGCATTTTTTAACGGTTTGTTAGGTTTGTAAGGTTGACCTTCAAATGCTTTTTCTAAATAAACTTCTGAGCAACTACCTGAATAACAGGGAATATTTTTTTCATTAAATGCATCAATAATGGCATCGCGGGAGAAGTTTTTAGGTATTTCTTCCGGTTTTATAAATACATAACATTTATAGAAAGCATGCTCAATATGTGAGGGGATTTCAGGGACGTGAATAAAATTAAATGCTTTACACGCGTTTAGAATTTTATTGGCATAAATTACACGAGTATTATGCCATTGAGGCATTCTTGACGTTTGAATACGACCAATCGTTGATTGCATTTCGGTTAATCGCCAATTAGTGCCGAATGATTCGTGCAACCAACGATAACCTGACGGATGCTCTTTTTCGTAGACAGCCTCATAAGATTTACCATGATCTTTAAATGCCCATGCTTTACGCCAAATGTCTTCGTCATTGGTGGTGAACATTCCTCCTTCACCACCCGTAGTCATTATTTTATCTTGGCAAAATGACCAAGCACCAATATGACCAATACTTCCAACGGATTTTCCTTTATATTTAGCCCCATGTGCTTGTGCACAATCTTCAATAACATAGAAGTCATTCTCTTTAGCTAATGACATGATGTCATCCATTTCACATGGCCAACCCGCTAAATGAACACAAATTACCGCTTTAGTTTTATCAGTTAATACCGTTAATATTGATTTGGCGTTTATGTTTTGTGAATCGAGATCTATATCCGCAAATATTGGTGTTGCACCCGCGTTAACAACACAGCTAATTGATGCAATGAACGTTCTTGACGTGACAATTACTTCATCGCCTTCGCCTACATTTAAGCTTTGTAAGGCTAAATCTAAGGCTAGGGTACCATTGGCAACAGCCACGGCATATTTACAATCAGTGTAGGTTGCAAACTCTTTTTCAAATTTACGGCCTTCTTGTCCGGTCCAATAATTAACTTTGTTAGAACTAAGGACTTTACTAACGGCAGCTATTTCTTCTTCTGAAAAGCTGGGCCATGGTGCGAATGGTGTATTTAACATAGAAAACCTTTTAACGCTTACGTGCTATACGTGCAGGACAACCAACAACGGTTACACCAGCAGGAACATCATTAATAATAACCGTACCAGCACCGACCATAACATTATCGCCTACAGTAATTTGATGAATAATTGTAGAACCAATACCAACCCAACAGCGTTGGCCAATATTAACTTCGCCAGCTAAATTCACACCGGGTGAAATATGACTGAATTCACCAATTTGATTATCATGATCAATATTTGCACCCGTATTAATAATAACGCCGTCAGAAATTTTTGTGCCGATATTGATACAGGCATTGGCAACAATTAGTACGCCATCACCTATTTCAATATGCCCACTAAGTGTTGCTGCAGGTGAAATAAGTGATGTGATAGTAAAGCCTAATGCTTTAAATTCTTTTTGTTTTTTTGATCTGATATCGTTATTGCCAATTGCAACGAATACAGCATCATACTTTGCAGCATGTTTAATTAAACTCGTTTCATCGCCAACTATATCCCACAACCCGCATTTATTTATACGTGGGTATGCAACATCAAAAAAGTGAATATTCCAACCTAATTGCTCAGCAATATCTGCGGCCACTTTACCATGCCCACCAGCGCCTAATATGGCTAAATTTTTCATTACTACATTACCTTTCAATATTTAATTTTTTTTATGTTCTGAGCCTGTAAACTTACTCATTGTTGCTTCACCCTTAGCGCTGATATCAGCTTGAGCAAACACCTTTTTAACGGTTAGCAACATAATTTTGATATCAAGCCAAAGAGACTGATTGTCAACATACCAAACATCTAAGTCGAATTTTTCTTCCCAGCTAATTGAATTCCGTCCGTTTACTTGCGCCCAACCGGTAATCCCCGGCTTAACTTCATGCCTTCTGGCTTGTTCGGTAGAATATAAAGGTAAATACTCTACAAGCAAAGGTCTTGGGCCAACTAAGCTCATATCACCTTTTAATACGCACCATAAACCGGGTAACTCATCTATACTGGTTTTCCTAATAAACTGCCCAAATGGTGTTAACCTTTGTTCATCAGGTAATAGCTCGCCATTATCGTCTTTATTGTCGGTCATGGAACGAAATTTTATCATGTTAAAACTTCTCCCAAGTAAACCAGGTCGAGTTTGTTTAAAAAAAATAGGGCGGCAATTGAGGCAATATAAAATTACTGAACACACAATTAATACAGGAAATAATAGGAATAATGCTACAAAAGCAATAATTACATCCATACTACGTTTTAACATATTATTTTTCCTACTTTTATATTGAGCTATTTAGCATTAGTTACTTAATTTTTTCGTATGGATTTCTGTGTATTTATCTTTTAAGGCTTGATAAAAACCTTTACGTTTTTCAGACAAAAATTGATTACCATATTGCTTACTTTTTTCTAAATTGTCTGTTGATTGTTTTGTTAGTTCATCGACGTTATTACAAAGTTTAGATAAAACCGTAAATAATGATTGCACGTCATCTGCTGGAACACATAATTCTTCTGGAATAAGCTCTGGAATACCACCAACCTTGGTACCTACACAGGGTAACCCTTGAGCCATAGCTTCTATTATTGCTCTAGGTAACCCTTCTGTTCTAGAGGGAAGTACAAATAAGTCAGCCTCACTTAAATAAGTAATAACTTCGTTGCTTTTAATCTCGCCAACAAAACTAATGTTCTCATGTATATTCAATTGTACCGCATTTTCTTTTAATGACGGCAAATGTTGGCCAGCGCCTATCATGATTAATTGATAATGATTGTCTTCTTCTACTAATTTAGCAAAGGCTTTTAAAAGGATATCAGGTGCCTTATACATTTGTTCTAAAGAGCCAACAAAAACAAGCTTTCTAGCCTTAGTTTGATAAGTTCGCGGTGCATCAATTATCTGTGTTTCATCTAACATGATTGATGAATAAAAGTTTGTAATGGTGTTTTCACCTGGGGGGTAACGGTTTTGTAAATAATATTGCGTAACATAGCTTGCACCTAAAGCTTTTTTACATTGTTTTTGTAATGTGCGAGTACTAAAGGTTTTAAGCAATGGTGCTGCTAACTTTCCGCCAACACCCGTTGAAAACACATCAAAAGGATCACCAATGACTTCCACTGCGTATGGGCGATTCTTTTTAAGTAACCAAGTTGCAATTGTTGCTGTTTGTGAAGGTACTCTAAATAACAGTAAACCATCGGATTGGATTATTTTCTTTAAAGACTTTATGAGTTTAGGAAGCGATAAAATAAGACCTACTAAACCTATATAATGAGGTAACGCATGAAATTTGACTTGGTCACCATTCGCTTGAAGCCAGTCAGCAGAAACTTCAGGCACTTTATTTATCCTTGCTACAACAGTGACTTGATCAAAAACCTCGGTATAACGCAACCAAAAATCATATTTAAAAGAAGAAGGTGTCCAAACATTGCCATCAGGTGTTTGATAAAATCTAAATTCACAATTTACGATAACATTCATTATTGTTAATTCACCACTTTTACTTTAGCTAATTGGAGGATAATCAAAGAAATAACGATACCCATGATTGTTTGTACAGGAATAAAAGTAAAACTATTCCTTATCATAATGAATAAGGGGATCAAAGCAACTCCAATTAAGGTATCAGAACGAACCGAAGAGGGAATAGCGTCGAATTTAGCTAAACTGATCCCCAGAATAAAGGCGATAAAAACAATGCCTTTTTCACCAAAATTTAAATATGCTTCAGCCACCGGTGAAAAACCAATCGGTCCTGCTTTTTCTTGTACGACAATATTGAGTAGCCGTTTATCTTTCTTTGCTGGCGGACGAGGAATAGGTAGAAATAAAGCTAGCTGTCGTTCAAATGGCGCCCAATAACTTGTGCCGTAAAGTAGCTTAAATCCTTCATTTCGCCATTTAACAACTTCTTGGACGGTTCTTAAGCTACTTCCCATTTCAGCTACCGCATTTAATGGGTTCATATTATCTATTTCAGAATAATCGCCAGATAATCGTGCATTTTTTACAATAACAATAGCGATTAACATAATAAAAACCATTATTGATAGCTTAAAGGTTCCAATGGGGACTCTCCGTCGACCGAGCATAGCGGCTGCAACACAGGAGGGAAACATAACTTCGCCTCTAAGACCAACTTTGAAAGCTAAAACCGCCCATATTGCGAAAGCGATAAAAAACAGAAGCCCAAACCCAGGACGATAAGAAACTGAAACAAAAACAACGGCCATACCTAGAAATAGGTATATATATACGAACATTAAGGTGATTATTGGCGATTGATTAATTACTGTTAAATACGCGGTATAAGACTGTAATGCTCCCGTAGCAAAACCCACCAAAAGGAAGACAGTTATCATAAACAACAAAATTGTCCCGCCAATATTATGAAATCGCTTAATTAAACTAATATCCAACGAATCAGTTGATTGCGGGGCTTTTTTAGAGAAGGTGATGGCCGTTAATGCATAAATTATCATGGTGAAATTCATCAGATAAATAGCGTATACGGTTTCAGCGCGATGGAACCAAAAACTAATAGAATAAAGTATGTCTTTATCGGTAATCATGCCTACCGCAGACACAAATACTAAGCCGCCATGAAAAATACTAAATGCAGAGAAAAAAATAAAACAAATAGACCAAATACCTTTAGGTAAAGCATAAGCGAGTAAAGCACTTAAAATTAACCAATTAAGTAAAGAAAAAATTTCAAGGCCATCTCGAGTAAATACAATCGCTTGCCAAAACGACGTTAAAAGAATAACGCCCATCATTATTATAATAATGATGGAGCAAACTTTAAATAAAGACTGTCGTTCACTGATATATTGCATATAACGCATCAACACACTGGTTTAAGTTAAACTGGCTCTGTTTAAACGTATTATGGTGTTTTTCTCTTACGTCGAAGTTATTGGATGAAAATTTCTCTAGTGCATTTACCCAATCTTCAATTGGGTCATTCACGGATAAAAAGTGTACACAAGGCAGCTGTGCTGCTATTTCGATAACCCCAGGAACATCATTGGCTACAACAGGCACTCCAACTGAGGCAGCTTCAATTACAGATCCCGGAAGCCCTTCCCATAAAGAAGGAAAAATCATGATGTCAGCATTATATAGGTATTCGTACACATTAGATTGGACACCAAGAAATAGGACATATTCTAAGCATTTTTTTTCATTTGCAAGCGCAATAATGCTTTGCTTGATTTCTTTATCTTCTTTTCCTAGCAAAGCAAGGTATGCAGGTCCATTTTTTTTTATGTATGCTGCTAGCACTTCAATCATGAAAAGGTGGTTTTTTTGTTCAACTAAGCGTGCAACATTTAGTATCACGGGATAATTGTTATCTAGTTTATGCTCATCCCAAAAAACACCCTCTTTAGGGCATAATTTTTTATGTTGTAGTCCATTGTAAATGGTTTTGCAGCGTGAGTCTTTTTGCCAATCTTTCCGCCAAAAGATAGATAATGCAGCGTTGCAAACACCTAGAATATTTGAGGCAAAGATATTGATCAGTGTATGTAAAAATTTATTACGCCATTTTCGAATAATAGACGTTTTAGCGGCATCATGAGTATTTCTAAAATGAGCAATTCTCTTTGAAACACCAGCAAGCCAGGCAATAAATAATATGTATCCTGAGACCATAGCAACATGAGAATGAACGACATCAAATTTATTTGAGCGTAATAATTGGTAAAATTTGATAGGGAATAATATCCCTAATTTGCATAAATGAACGTTACTTCCTAAAGACCTAATTTCTTCGTCCAATAAACCTTCTTCACCTGACAAAGAACAAAACTCAATGTTTATGCCTTTTTCTTGAAGGGGCGTTAAAGTCGCTAGCGTTCTTAATTCAGCACCACCTCGATCCATTTTCCCAAAAATATGTAGGACTTTTTTATTCATTTAACAGCCTCTATTAAATTTAGCTTTTTCCATTGGACAAAGAAGGTAGTGCACATAATTAACATTTCAACAGCACATGCGACGATCATTGAAATAGCAGCACCAATTGTACCTAATGATGGCACTAATATTAGGCATGAAATTAATAACGTTAAACTTCCTGAACCATATACGAGTGCTTGCTGGTTAAAGCATTTTAATGCATTTAATGCTGAACCTAAAAAGTTATAACTGTAACGAATCATGCTAGCAATAATAATAAGTTTTAATTCATCTGTGAGTAATGCTATTGATTCATTATAAATCAGTAACAGTAACCATTCGCCAATAAAATGGGCGAAAACCAAGCCTATTAAGCCGATACTTGCACCTGTGAGCATCAATAGTTTAGTGGTTTTAATAAATGCTGAGTATTTTCCTTGATGAAACAAGTGAGATAGTTTTGGCGTTACTGCCTGAGAAAGGCTATGAATTATTATTCCTCCAGCAACAAGAAAGTAACTAATTGCAGCAAAATGCCCAACACTCTCCGTGCCAATAAAGTATTCCAATGCATAATTTGGAATATAAACGAACATTGCACTAAAGAGAATCGACACACTAATTGGCCAATATTTCTTGTAGATGGATAATGATGCTATTAATGCATCAATATTTTTGCAAGTAGACCACAAATGAAATGGTCTGTTTTCCTGTTCCGCAATCACTTTTTTAACCGTAAATAAATCAATTAAAGAGAAAAATATTGTAGTGAATGCCCAAGTAAAAAATGTGATATGAATATCTTGTGTGTAAAAGGAAGCACAGAGCAACAACGTTATGGTAAAAAAGCTTCGAATGATTTGTGATAAAGCGGCACGCTTAAATTTTCGCTGTTTATGAAAGTAGCTATAGCAAAGCTCTGACGAGCCATCGCCAACTTTAAAAATAATGACCGAGGTAATAATACTCGCATAAACATTTGAAAGCAGCCATGGAGACATTATTACCAATAAAATAATGGCAATAGTTTGGGCAAAAAAACGTGCATGAAGGTATTGTTCAAAATGTCGTTCGTTATGGTAATCGGTCACAACGAGTGTTCTTAACTTAAAGCTAAATAATAAGAAAATAGGGGAAATAATAGAAAGGGTTAAAACCAGTTGTCCCAGTATTAAATCATCAAATTGCTTAACAACTATAATTAATAGTAACCATTGAGCTGCAGCATGAGCGATATTCGCAACCGTTGTTAGTCCAGCATCTTTTATAGTGTTTAATTTTTTAATCATAAGTCTTCTTTGTATATCAATAACTCTATCTAAAGCTTGCTTTATGTGGCATTACTTTGTGATATTTGATCACTGAAGCCCTATTTCTTTATAAAAAAGTATAAATTCCTTTACCAATATTCTTTCATCAAATGTTTCTTCAATTCTTGCTCTACACCTTTTTCTCATTGCGATTAATTTTTCAGGATCCGTAAGAAAGGTTTTCATTGATGAGGCAATTTCTTGTACATTCTTCACTTGATGAAGTCTACCCGTACTGCCATTTTCTACGGCATCTGATAACCCATAAATATTTGATGCTAACGCAGGAAGTTGGCAAGATGCTGCTTCGATAATAACATTACCAAAACCTTCTCTATGGCTTGGCAAGCAAAGTACATCAGCAAATGAATAGTATTCTTGAGCATTTGATTTAAAACCCAAATAATAAATATTGGCAATGTTATTAACACTTTCTGTTAGGTTTTCTTCGTCGGATCCTAAAATGAAAAGTTTAGCGTTTTTATCAGAGTTAATTTGTTTAAATGCTTGTAGTAACTCTGGAACACCTTTTTCTTTTTTCATCCTACCAACGAACATGAAAACAAAATCATTGTTTGAAATTTTATGCTCAGCTCTTAATCGATCTCTAATTTCTTGTGAAAAAACATACTTTTCAATATTAACGCCAGAAATAGAACCAGAGGCTAATACTTTACAGTCTTCATCTCTTAGTAGCTTTTCTTGTATCAAAAATGCTTTTTGAGAAGGGCTGTCTATTAAACAGAATGTCGCTAACGTTGCGGTGATTTTATCTAAAAACTTAAGAATACCGCGAGATAAACCCTGCTTAGTTGCCCAAACCTGACCGGTGAATGTATGAAGCCTCTTAGGTATTCTCGCAATAAATGCACTTATTTGGGTAAGTAAACCCGCTTTTGGCGTAAATGAATGTACTAACTCATACCCCTCTTTTTTGAAAAGTTTATAAAGTGTAAAAAGAGATTTTAAATCAGAGAGTACTTTGGGATCTCGATGGATATTAACATGATGAACAGTAATCGTACTCGGAAGGCCTGCTATCGCTTGATTATTCTTTAACGACGTTATTATATGAATATCATGATGTAGTGATAATTCTTTAATGTAAGCCAGTAAAAATGCACTTATTGTTTCAGGTGCTGCTGTGATAAAGGCAATTTTGCTCATGGAAAGACTCGTATTATTTTTAGTAGTAAATAAGTACGTAATACTTATTACATTTTAGTTAATCTACCAAGCAATTACCTCGAAATAAACAAGCATTTTTCATAAGTGCAAATTAGGTTAATGAATAAGATTAAATTATCTTACTTAAAATCAAACTGGATCAATATAAAAATAAAAAACAAAAAAACAATGCAAATGATATTGATTCTCATTTGTTGTTGTGTTTAAATACGCGCAATTAATATTTAGTCGTTATTTAGTAAGGTTCTTTTCATGCGTTTTTCATTTAACTTCAAGCCAGCAATGTTGTCATTAGCTGTGTTCAATGCTTTATCTTCCGTTGCCTATGCAGGCGACAATGATGATATGGAACACCTTACAATTTTTGGTGCTGATGCCGCTATTAATGATATTCCGGGTAGTGCCCATGTTATTTCTCAGAGCGATTTAGAAAAATTCGATTTTACCGACATCATGAGAACACTGACTGCAGTGCCTGGTGTTTATGTGCTTGAAGAAGATGGTTATGGCTTACGTCCTAATATTGGCATGCGTGGTACAGGACAGAATCGTAGTGAAAAAGTTACCATCATGGAAGATGGTGTTTTAGCTGCTCCAGCGCCATACTCAGCGCCATCGGCTTATTATTTTCCTACGGCAGGTCGTATGCAACAAATTGAAGTATTAAAAGGTACTTCAAGTGCAATGTATGGTCCACGCACAACAGGAGGTGTGGTTAACATGCTTTCTCGTCAAATTCCTGAAACAGCATTGGCAGGACAATTAAACTTAAGTGCAGGTGAAGACGGTTACGGTAAACTTCATGGCTATGTTGGTGGTTCAGGTGAAAATATTGCGACCTTATTTGAAGTTTTTCGCTATCAAGCGGATGGTTTTAAAGATATTAATCACAGTGATGCTGAAACCGGTTTTGTTAAAAATGATATTTTAGCCAAAGTGCTAGTGCATAGTGATAACGATGCTAAATATTATCAAGAACTTGAATTTAAAGTGAAATATTCTGATGAAGACTCAGATGAAACTTATATGGGTTTAACGCAAACAGACTTCGACTCAAATCCTTATACCCGTTATTCAGCATCTCAATTAGATAATATGACTACTGAACATAAGCAATTTCAAATCAATCATCATATTAAATTATCTGATCGTTTTACGTTGGGAACTTCGGCTTATTACAACGATTTTAGCCGAAACTGGTATAAAACCAGTAAAGTAAATGGTGATAGTTTAGGTAGCGGTGGCATTGATGCTGCAGCTGCTTTTGATAACGCTTCTTTAGGTGAAAACTCAATCACCGTGGACATTAAAGCCAATAACCGTGCATATTTGTCGAAAGGAATACAAACAACACTTGATGCTGAGCTTGGTGATCACCAAGTAAGGTTTGGTACTCGTTATCATGAAGATGAAATGGATCGTTTCCAGTGGGTTGATAAATACTTATTAGATGCAACTTTCAGCATGAAACAAATAAGCGCTGGTGCACCGGGTTCAGATTCAAATCGTATTGATAGTGCAAACTCAATTGCTTTATTTGTGCATGACGAATACACCATTGGTGATTTTATTATCAATGCAGGCTTACGTTATGAAGATATGACAATAGAGCGTCATGATTGGGGGAAATCAGACAGCGGAAGAAGTTTAACGCCAAGCCATAAAGAAAATAACGTCGATGTACTACTTCCTTCTCTTGCTGTTTCTTATCGCGTAAATGATGAATTAATTGTGCTAGGTGGCATCCAAAAAGGCTTTGCGCCACCAGCGCCTGGCAACGAAGAAACGGATAATGAAGAAAGTATCAACTATGAATTAGGGCTTCGTTATAACCAATCATCTTTTAATGGTGAAGCATTATTGTTTATTTCAGATTACGACAATATGCATGGAAATTGTACAGCAAGCCAGGGTTGCGATGACAACAATATTGGCAACCAATACAATGCTGGTGAAGTGGAAGTATCAGGTTTAGAGGTTAAAGGGGGTTACGAATTCGCCACCCAAAATATCACTATCCCAGTAGATTTAACCTATACATATACCCAAACTGAATTTCAAAATAGTTTTGGCTCTCAATTAGATACTTGGGGGGATGTGACAAAAGGTGATGAATTACCTTACGTGCCAGAAAACCAGCTTCAGCTTACCGTTGGTCTTGTGGGTGATAACTGGAGCAGTAATTTATTAGTTCGTTATATGGCTGAAATGCGCACGGTTGCCGGACAAGGTAAAACTTCGCTAGCAGAAACTATTGATAGCCGAACAGTCGTTGATTTTTCTACTCACTATGCACTGTCGAATAATCAAAAAGTAACGCTTAACATCGATAATTTACTTAATGAAGAGTATATTTCGACTAAAACGCATGGTTCTATAATGGTAGGTAAACCAAGAAGTTTAACATTAGGTTATAAATATAGTTTTTAAAAACACGGAATATCTATACAACATCTGAAAATCAAAAAAGCGAACATTTTGTTCGCTTTTTTGTTTGCCCAGCGAAGCTGGCAAACCCGATAGGCTGAAAGATGCCTTATCACCCCGACTAAGGGGAAGATAATCTGAATGGCAAGGGCGTCACTGGCTAACGGTGGGGTCTGAAGGAA